>Ga0116230_10005755_pt1 | contig 12165 bp, 8 predicted proteins | sample S1TSphfallax_3_FD_88678 | JGI IMG/M metagenome (GOLD analysis project Ga0116230, IMG submission 88678) | Host-associated microbial communities from peat moss isolated from Minnesota, USA - S1T2_Fd - Sphagnum fallax MG | ecosystem: Host-associated > Plants > Peat moss > Unclassified | place: USA...
ATTTGGGCAGTATAACTCGGTATCTTCAGGCTCAAGGCAAGGTTGTAATTAGCCCATGGAAACCGGCGGCAACGATTGGCCCCACAAAGACAGAAAAGTTTCTGACTTTTCGGAGCAGCCTGATGGAGATAATAATTCTCTGGTTGTAGATTTTAGTCCGCCGACTCAATTACTACATGCGGGGTTGATGCTGGACCTGGACCTCGCCGTTGAGGAGGGCTTCAGCCAGTATCTGACGCGTTTTACATACTACGATCTGCTTCAAGTTAAAGCTGATGCCTCGTCTGTTCTTTTACGCACCCATTATTTGAGAAAAATGAGACAGTTGCTCAAAGCCGATAGTCCTGAAAGAAAGCTTGACCCCGAGCTTTTTCAGGAATTGGTTTTGACCATCAATGTCGCCCACCAGGTTTTACAAGACCCTGTCACAAGAGCTTCCTACGACCATTCCATTAATAGCGATGCTCAGATGGATAATGACGCCGCCAGAAATAGTGCGTCCTCACCGGCAATAGATATCATCGAACTTATCCGCATGTTCAAAATATTAGGTCCGAAAACCCAGGAGCTTTTACAAAAAGTGCGGGATGAAAATGCCGATTGTTCGCAACGTGAGTTGGCCGGTGTGCTCGTCGAAAATAGTTATCTCACTGAAGAAGAGTTGGAGTCGGTGGTTTTAGCTTGCTATCTTCTGGCTGTAGGCAAACTCAAATTAACCCAACTCGAGCTCGTGATGGACGAGATAAAAGAAACCAGAGCGCCACTCTGGGTCAGCCTTGTAGCTAAGGGTTGGGTAAAAATGAAAGATTTGATCTAAGTGGCAGGGCGGATCAATTATTTAGAAATTCAGTCTTCGCTAAGCTCAGTTTGCCATTCATCCAGACTGTCAAAAATCCTGTCTTGAAGCGCTTTGATCTTATTTACTTTTTGCATGGTTCTGCCGACAGCTTCCATGTCTTGTCTTTCAAAAGCGCGGACACCTTCTCTGGTCAAAGATTCGAGCTCGCTACTCACCGATCGGCGCAACATCTCACAGGCATCAAAAAGCGAAAGTTCTCTGGTTTCGAGCATATCTAAATCTCCGGTTTTTTCGTTTTCGTCTCGGGAGTATGGTTTATAAGAATGTTTTTCACCGCTCTCTTCCTTTTTTACAAGAAGATTGCTCAGGCCCGTGTTGGCGTGGGGCTCCTCACTGATTTCGGCACCGATAAAATTTCCCAACAGGCCGTTTAATTGTCTGATTTCATCTTCTCGATCCGAAGACCTATCGGATGATGATGCGGCCGTGTCATTATCGCTTTCCTCTTCTTTTTCTTGATCGAGTTCTTGGTCATCATGGGGTACACGGGGTTGCGGATTTTTTGTGTGAGATTCACTGGCCTGGTCGAGAAACAAAGCAAAGATTTTTTTTGCCGGTAAAGATACCTGGTTGATTGCTATATCAGTGCCCTGAAAGCTGAAAGTGCCGGCTTCCGCTCCCGCCGGCATGCGGAAAATTTTGCGCTGCTCCTGTGTATCGAGGTCGTCTTCGGCCAGTGACATATAGGCAATGACATAATCATCTTCACCGATTACAGTCACTAAAACTCCGGCGGCACTCAGTTCTATAGCTACCAGCCCTTCATTTTGATCAATATGATGATCCAGGAAAATTTCAAAATTTTCTTCGTCGGCAGATCGGTTAAATTCTTTGACATATGACTGAAGTAGGTCCAGCAAGGCTTCCAGCCACTCAGTTGTATCTGCGGTGCCGGCGGCATCGTCTTTAGTGGCCAGAGCCACATCAGCGCCACGCGTTTTTGGCCAATTGCTACCCAAGATCAATTCGTCCATGTTTTTACCACCTGGGCTTTCCTGTCTTTTTGAGCGCAGATAATCAGGACTATCCTCAGCATCCATTCACTCTATTCCTCACGGCCGTTAGGCTAGCCTTGCACTTTTATATTCTTGCCATTAATCTCTTTCCCCCTAACAAAAAAATGCCTCGGCCCCGGTCATTAATTGTAGAATTGGTCTGACTGGCATATACTGGGCTTAAGGAAACTCTCTGGATAGAGCAATCGTGGTCTTTGGTCTGATGTTCTAGCCTCAGTTTTAAATGATCGCAATGGCGCTTTGGCTCTCCTGAATAGATCTGCGGGGCTTGCCCTGTGGGGTTCTAATGAAAAGTAGTTCTTATTCCAATATTTGCTCGCTGGCCTGTCTGATGTGGTCAAAGGCCGCAGCCGTGAGTTGAAAGACAATCGCGAAAATCTCGTGGGCGAAGCCAGTCTGGCGAGGCGCTTTTTGAGAGATGTCGAGAAAGGGGTACGCAGTTTTAGCGTCAAAAATCTGACCCTGCTGGCCCAGGCTATTTCGCTGCAGCCCGAGGCTATTCTGGAAATGGCAGAGCCGAGACTGATTTCCAAAACTGATGAAGCCGCTCTGGCTTCGGAGCTGGATATGATAAGCACCTTGCTTTGCTCATCTTCTCGTGGCTTACTGCTAGCAGATTTAAAAGCTCCTGACCAGGGCGTGGTCTTTGTCAGCACTGGTTTTTCTGCATTGACTGGTTACGGCGCTGAAGAAATAATGGGCCTCAATTGTCGCTTTTTACAAAGGGACGATCGGGCACAGCCTCAGATTGCAGTAATTAGGAAAGCAGTTGCTGATCTCTCATCCTGCGTCGTAAATTTAAGAAACTATCGTAAAGATGGCAGTCTTTTTTTAAATTGTGTTTGTGTCAGTCCTGTCTTTGATCAGGGCGAAGCTAGATTTATCTTCGGGTTTCAAAAAGAAATTGAAAACTAGAGTCGCATCAGGGCTTTTATAACGCTATCCTTTTATAACCTAACCGCCAATGAAAGGCTAATAGACTTGTCAAAGACATCTTTTTCAGCCCAGATGCTATCTTCGTTTTTATACAGGCACGCCACCGGAGCGGCGATCTTAGCGTCTGTACTGATTTTAGTAATCTCTTTTTCCACACCCGGAGCAGCTGAGCAAAAAGCTCTCTCCCGCTCGATTAAGCTCAGTGATATACGTGGCCTGGAGAGTTTAGCCAACTGGGAAAAGCCTCTCAGGCTTAAAAAAGGGGCGTATTTGCGCTTATTCCAGTTTGCTTTAGCCGACGGTACAAAGATATCGATTCTCAGCGGCAAAGACTTATCCCACGGCGGCAAAGTGCATTTGCGGCCTTACCTCACCGCAGGCACGAGGCCTACTTCTGTCTTTGCTCAGGACGCTAAAGCTCTGGCTGCCGTCAACGGCGGCTATTTCAATTTGAGTGATGGTTTAAGTGCAAGCTATGTTGTAATAGACGGAAAGCTGATGGCCGATCCTACCCAAAATCACGCCCTGGTGGATAATCCCAGGCTTCAGCCCTTCTTGCCGCAGATTTTTAAGCGATCGGAACTTCGTACGATTAAAAATGGTAAGGGCTACCTACATTATGTAATCGCTGCCCACGACCAAACTCTGTCTGCCGGTGAAACTCTGATCGATTCGCTGCAGGCTGGCCCCAGGCTCTTGCCCACTTTGACTGCCGAAGATGAGGCCTTTGTGCGACGTGAGGCGAATGGTCAAGAAACTGATTCTATTGGTGTGAAAAGGACCGCTGCCCGCACCGCCATTGGCCTTGGCGGCAATGGAGAATTTATCCTGGTTTCTGTAGCAGGAAAAAAGCAAGATGAATTTTCAGCCGGTATCACACTGGACGACCTGGCTATCTTGCTCAAGAATCTCGGTGCTGTAAGTGCGCTCAATTTTGATGGCGGCACCTCAACTACACAGGTGCTGGAGAAAAGCGTTTTGGACGGGGTAGAACCAGAAGGCGAGAAAATGTCGGCTGCTGCCGGTGCCGCTTATACTATGTTGGTCGGTCGTGAGCCTGAAACTCGCGTCAAATCTGCACTCTGTTTGGTAGAGTCTGAATAGATGGATCAGCCCGAGGACGATAAAACCAGAGCCATTAACCCGCTGATAGGCACCAAGCTTGCCGGGCAGTACACCATACTTGGTATCATCGGTGAGGGCGGCATGGGTATGATTTATCATGCTCGCCAGGACATCGTCGACCGTGAAGTGGCCATCAAAATATTACCACCGACTCTTGCTCATGATGACGTCAACGTGCAGAGATTGGCGCGTGAAGCCAAAGCTCTCGGTCGTCTCAGTCATGCCAATATTGTCACCACATACGATTACGGGCAGACTGAAAAAAACGAGCCCTATATAGTTTTTGAATTTGTTAACGGTGAAAATTTGCAGACCTATTTGGCCCGCCGCGGCCCGCTGCCTTTTCGGGAAGCCGTGCCGCTTTTTGTTCAGATAGCCGATGCTATGAAATATGCCCATGCCAATGGCATAGTGCATCGTGATTTGAAGCCGCAAAATATTATGGTGGTTGAAAATGACGGCAAATCGTCGATAAAAGTTTTGGACTTTGGTATTGCTCAAAATAAGAATGATTCGCAGCGTTTGACCAGAGCTGGGGAAATTTGGGGCAGTCCCAACTATATGAGTCCTGAGCAATGCACAGGAGACCCCGTAGATCATCTGAGCGACATCTACAGTTTTGGTGTTTTGATGTTCCGTACTTTGAGCGGGCAGTTGCCTTTTAGCGGTAAAAGTTTTGCCGAAACGGTCAGTAAAAAGTTAAACGAGCCAGTCCCATTTTTTGGCAGTCTGGACCTGCCCGAGGGGATTCTTATACCTGATTATCTGGAAGAAATAGTAGTCAAATGTCTGCGTCGCTACCCTGATGAACGCTATCAATCAATGGCTGATGTGAAAATGTCCTTGCTTGCATTTGCTAAGGGGGAAAACATTGAAGAAGGTGTGGCCGATATTTTTTCTGGAGAAGGCACTGGTTCAAAAACTATAGCCCTGACCAAGCCAAAACTTCAGACAACATCAAAAACAAGGGTGGAGCGAGCAACGGCGGCTCATTCTACCGATAAAATCTCTGGTAAAACTAGCGGTGTTACTTCGATACAGACTACCGGGGTGCGCAAAGCCAATCTCACAGGCGCCGTTTCTCAGACAAAAGTCAAAGCCGCTGCTGGGGGGATCGACTGGACAAAATTTAAGCCTTTTGTTTTGCCGATTTTAGCTTTTACTATAGTTTGCGTGGCCGTTGTTGCTATTTTAATGGCCGGCATTGAAATAGACCGCAATTATATAAGACCGGCGACTACGCAGTCTCCGCAAAAGCTAAGTGCACCAGATACGAAAAATGCTGTGGCACCGCAGGCGGTGCAAATTGCTGTGCCTGTCCAAAAAGATGGTCCGCCTTCAGCGCCTGTTCCTGTTCCTGCTTCTGCTTCTGCTCCAAGCCCTGCTCCGGTTCCAAAGCTTGTTCCGCCTTTAGAAGGTGCTCCAGTTTCACAAGTTGCTCCCGCGGATTCTATTACTGCTCCCTCAGCATTACCAGTTCAAAAAAAGGGTTTGCCCCGTCAAAATCAGCAAGCATCTTCTGAGACCAGTAGACATAAAAGGCCCTCCGTCAAAAAGGCTCGTCATGAGTTAGAAGCTCACCACGCAGCACGCCACGATGCAGATAGTGCCAATGCTTCCGGTGACAGCGTCGTTATCCATCATTATGCCCGGGACCGCGAAGGCAACGGATTTTATGAGCAGTTTGGCGGTGCCGGCGGGCATTAACAAACCAGAATTTCTGAAATCCATTGGAGTTAGCTAATGCCCTCAGGCTCTAATAAATCCAATTCTGAAGTGACAAAACACGTTCGTGATTGGCGCTATGTTGTTTTCCTGGTTGTCCTCATAGTGGCTTTGAGTACGCTACGAATGTTTTTTCCCTCCTTTGTCTATTGCACTACTCGTGGTGTCTTTCTTTGCATCTTTAACGCCTTATTTCTGGGTTTTTGGGCCGGAATAGTATTTGGCGTTTGGGATGGATTTACCAGCCGGCTGGGCATTGATCAACGAGAGCTGCAAGCTAATTGCCGCGCTATCTTTGATGGTATGGCCGTAATTTTGGCCTTTATTTTGACGGCTTATATTTCGCCTGATAATGCCTCCTATCAATCAGCCGCCGCCTTACTATCTGGTGGCCTGGCTCTGGGGATATTGAAGATGCTTTTAAATCGTCTACCTGATAATCCTTTCAAAAAAAAGTGATTTTCTCAACTTGGTCATTTGAGCAGGCGACATGCCATTAAGCGGAGGCCTGTGCTGACGCTGACGCTGACTCTGAATCGATTGTCTGCCAAAAATTTTGTATCGCCGGCGCTTCTGAAGTGTTCATAACGTTATTGTAAAAAGAGCCTCCTGGTTGTGTACCGTCGATCCAGACCAATCCTCCAATTGGGTCTCCCGTTGTAGATTGTGTTTGAGACAGCGTATTGAAAGAATCGGCTGCGATTGTCGGATCTTGCACACCGACTTCTTCGGCTATTACAGGCATACCCTGGGCCTGAATGGCATTGATGCCGGCCGTATTGTATTGCCCTGCTGATGATTCATAGTCATGAACGGCGCCGACTACATTGCCGTAGGATTCTAGGGCACTAGCATTTTGATCAAGGAAGCTGTCGCTTGAAAGATTAGATGAAAAGGCGCCCTGGCCCCAGGTAGAGTCATCGACAAATTTAATCGGATCGGCGTTTGGATTGACACTCTGAGCGCCGGTGTTGACAGCGGCGAGTAAAGTTTCGGTATTGGATAAGAGCGTGGGATTGTTAGCGTCACCTGAAGCCCCCTGTTCGTTAGCGACATTGAAACCGACATTAGGATTGTTGGCGTACATGGCCGCGGAAGTTTGTAGAGCCTGGGCCGCTTCTGATACATCCGCTGGAGAATAGACAGCACCGGTGACGCCGTATTGAGACTCGTCGCTCGCGTCTGTTATATCGACAAACATCCCGGCGCTCAGTGCCGATTGCACTTCTTGATTAAATGCATCGTTGGGATTTTCTAGATCGGCCGCTGTGCCCGTCAGTCTCACCGTATTTGCACCCTGTGAAGCCAGTGTACCGAAGTCTCCCGTCAGCTCGTCGTGTTCGGTGGGTGATGTGTCATTAATGCCGGTCATAATGAAAGGTTTGCCATTTGGTCCGATTATTTGATCTCCTGATACATGGTATGTATCAGCCGCTCCAGGTGTCGTAGAGGCCGATTCCGATGTACCGTTGGCATTGGTGGTTATATTTCCGGTATCAGATTTGGTTGTTGATTGATTGGCTGGATTGGCTGCGGGGGGGGTGTCTGCTGCGCTGGTGTTGGTAGTTGTATTGCCGCTGCTTGCATCGCCGGCCTGCGTTGTGGATGGTGTGCCAGTACTAACATCGCCGGAAGCAGCGTTGCTTGAAGAGGCGGCGCCCAGGGCTGAAGGCATGTCTGCTTGCAGTACATTCGTTAAGGCTGCATCGTCTGTGCTGTTTAGTCCTGCTTGGCTCAGAGCCTGGCTCATCAGCTGGCTGTCGTTACCACTGTTTGTGTAGTTGGCTCCGATGTATTGCTCCAGCTGGCTGTAGCCCTGAGTGGACATGTTTGTCGAGGCAGCTGTAAGTGTCTGGGCCATAGTTGGATCTATCTGTTGCATCTGAGCCAGTAGTGGATCTGCTGGCGCACTGGCTGTGGTGGCTGGTTGTGAGACAGTGGTTTCGGGCGCAGCCGATGCCGGCGTAGTTGCACTGGCTGGTGGTGTATCGCCACCGCTTGGCACGTTTGCGGCTGTGCTTCCCGTGCCTGCCGCGGTATCTGCGCCCGCTGCCGTGGGGGTGGTGCCGTTTGATGCTATCTGGGCAAACTCAGTGCTCAGCTGGGCTAGCTGGGCTTGTAATTGAGCAATCTGCAGTTCCAGCTGTTGCGTTGGATTTGTGGCGCTGGTGTCGGTTGCGCTTTGGTCGGAGGAAGACGAATCAGTCCATGCCGAGGGTGCGGCAACTTCTGCGTCTGTGCCGCTCTGTACGGTTGAATCTTGGCCCGCTCCACCACTATTTTTGTTAAAACCTGCCCAGTGGCGCCAATCTCCGCCAGCTCCCTGGGAGCCGTTATCTGAATTGTTTGAGCCAGAAGCGTCATTCCAGCCCCCATCTTTCCAGTTATTTGCATTCCAGTTATTTTGGTTGGCAGATTCATATGGACTGCTAAACATCATCTCGCCCTGGGGCGAAACAACAGAAGAGCCAGAATCTCCTGTGTTTGATTTGAAAGTAGTCTGCATCTCGGCGGGATTAGACATATCAACGAGAGGCGCAGTATTGCCTCGGTCTGAACCTGCTTGCTGCTGTATATTGTCATTCAGGGGGTGGTTTGAATCAAGATTGCTCATTTGCAAACTCCAGGGTGATTTTCAAATTGTTAGTAAAAATAGACTGCAAAAAGAAGTGCGCACTTAAGCTAATCGGCTATTTGGCCGAGAAACTTTAGACGTTTCAACCTTTTATCAAAGGCTGCGATTGTTATTTTCGGGCAACACTGATTAAGGCTCGGGGCCTTGGTATTGCAAGTTATAACAGTCGCGTTTGCCGATCGATTTTGGTCATAGAAATGAAAAACTACAGAATATTTTGTTTGGCGGCTGCGAACTAAAGAATTTGGGGGACCGCTTCTGTAGGCACAATTTGGTGTGTAAGTTGAAGATACAATGTTGTAGTGACATCATTCTGACATTGATAGCCACATTTTGAAATCAGTAGCCAGTGTGCTCTGCACCGGGATTCCATGTATTGCCAGAATCTTGCGATAAATCGGACTGGCTTGCCCACCACTGAAGGTTTGGTCCGAGGGCTGTGTTATTGGTGAATGCCACATTAGTGGATCCACTTTCTGAATAATCTTGTCCTGCTCCCCATGTAATGTATTGTGCTGTCGGTCCAGTGTTTGGAGTCGGGTCGTTTACATAATTGTCGTTAGCAGTTGCATACTGAGTATTTGTAAATGCTATGCCACCATTGACTTGACCAGAGACATTGTTATTGGTCACTTCGATTGGATTAGCTGCTGTACCATTGCTTTCTTCAACTTGTATGCCTGTTCCGGCGGCGTCATTGACCGGGTCCAGTGTACCGTAGCCGGAGATCAGATTATTTGCTATTACGCTTGGAGCATCGGCATATGAGCTGGAATAGTAACTGTTTATATTGTCGACAACACCGCTTTGGCCCGGGTCGTTTACCATTGTGTTGTTATCAATCGTATAGCCTGTGACGTTGCCGACTTGCACAGGATCTTCATTTGGATATGTGCCTCCTTGCATATCGGTAAATAAGTTGTTAGATACGGTTATGTCGCTGCTCTGGCCAAACAATACGCCGGCGTGCGTATCATTAAAGTTACTGTCCTGCACAGTTATATTTGATGTATTCTGACCATTGACGCCAAAGGTCGAATCATCAAACACTGCGTTTTCAATTGTTAGATTGCTCGTACCGTTCAGATCAATTTCCGGCACCAAATTGCCGTTAGCGTTAAAAACGGTTCCGTCGGCAGTTTGAGTGACTGTGCCGTATTGATCTAGCGGTGTGAAATCATTGCCGTTTATGCTAACTGCACCGAGGTCTGATACATTTGACGGCACGCTGGGAATCAGGCTCATGTCCGCGCCCACGCCCGAAGCATTAGTGGTTGCAGGCGTAGTTGCCTCGCTGCCATCTCCGGTGTTGAGATTTGTGCCCGTGGTGCCGCCGTTTGTATTGTCACCGGTTGAATTAATGGTGGAAGACGCTGCCAGTGTAGCGTTGCTGGTATTTGTGACCGGCTGCGCGGCACCGGCTTCCGTATTGCTGTCGCCGGTGGTGCCAACACTGGTGGCGCCCGTGCCGGAGATTGTGTCGCTACCGGTGCCGGTGTTGGCACTTGGCGGTGTCAGGTCTGCGGGTGGGCTGGCTGTGATAGTGCCGTCACCACCAGCGGCTGTGGCCGGTGTGGCCGGTGTACCAGGTGCAGAAACAGTACCGTCTCCAGTGCCGGCCTGGGTGGATGTGCCACCACCAAGATATTGAGATAGTTCAGCGGTCATCTGCGTGATTTGAGCTTCAATCTGCGCTATTTGGTTTTCCAGCTGTTGGTCGATATTGTTTGGATTAGCAGCAGTGCTAGCTCTGTCGGTGCCTGCCGCAGGGCCGGTGGATGCGGCTGGTACGTTACTATCGGTCTGTCCTGGATTGCCTGCCGCTGTGTCTCCATTTTGCGATTGTTTTTCGGCCTGGGACCACCTGTTTGATTCATTACCACCGCCCCAGGGGCCATTGTCAACGTTTCCGCCGTTGCCTTGGGCGCCACTCCAATCGCCGTCTTTCCAGTTGTTCTCTTTCCAATTATTGAGTCCGCTTTCGTACGGATTGCTAAAGATCACCTGCCCTGTCGGTGAAATAACAGAGCCCTGGCTTTCTTGCGGTTTGAGTATGCCCTGAACTTCAGTGGCACTGGCCATGTCCACCATTGGCGTATTTGTGCCCTGGTCAGAACCTATCGGGAGCTGGATTTTATCATTAGCGTATTGAGTTGAATCTAGATTGCTCATTTACGGCTCCATGGGTGATTTGATATATGCAAAGTTCGGAGAAAACAAGACAATTATTTCCGATACGATTTGATCAGGCGTTCTGCGTGGTCACTAATCGGTGCATTAACTAGCTCTGGCGAGTGCCGCAAGCCCTGTCATCTGAGAGTTTGGAGTTGTCTTGTCAGGCCCCTAATCAACGGCACCCGTGCTGCCGTTATTCACATAGTTGACTATCTCCTGGCCGTAAGGAGTCATGGTGTTGTTTGTGCCATCCTGGGTGATGGCATCAGAGTTGTTTGGTTCATTGTTGCCGTTCCAGGTCCAAGCTACAGCTCCCTGCACCAGTCCTTGATTATTGGCAGTCTGTACGGCGTCAACGGCTCCTGTGCCGTTGGAATCTACATTCTGTCCATCCGTTGAGTCTCCATATTCACCAATGATGAACGGTATGTTTTGCTGACCGCCGGCTCCGTTCGATTCTGTTATACCGGAGGCACCCGCCATTTCATTTTGAATGGCTGTGACGTTGTCTCCTACATTGTTGTCACCACTGGTTTCCCAACCATAATAGTGGATATCCCAGGCGACATTGGTCATGCCGTTATAGGCGCTGGTATCGGCTTGTTGTGGTCCGAAGGAGCCTCCGCCGTCAGCTTCAAGCATCAGCATATTGTTGTTGCCGGTGCCGCGAATGGCGTTGTAAATGCCTTGTTCTTGATTAACAACATCCTGCTCATTGGACGGATCGTTAGGTTCATTGGCGGTGCCAAACCAAACGTTTGGATTGTTCACATTGGCGGAAGCAATTTGTGAATACCAATTTTCTTCGTTGGTCAAGTCCTGTCCTGATAAGGTGTTGTTGGTAGTACCATCGGTGCCGCCAGAGGTGTGGTCTTCAACTTCAACTACTACGTTAGGATTTATAGACTGAAATGCTTGAATATCTGCTTGTATCTCAGCAGGGCTGTCAGTTGCCGGTGTAGATGCCAGTCTGATGAAATTTAAATCCGGCATGTCCTGCATTATGGTGGCTGCTTCCGACTGTGCCTGGGCTGCGTAGACTGCCACTCCTTTGGCATCAAATGGTTGACCGTCAGGTCCTATGATTTGGCCATTTACAACGCTGTAGTTGCCGCTGGCCGGTGTGGTTGTGGTAGTGCCGTCTCCGGTTGTGGTGCCAGTGCCATTGCCGGTGTTGTCGCCTGTGTTGGTGCCAGTGCCATTGCCGATGGTTGTGCCGTTGCCGGTGTTGTCTCCTGTAGAATTATTTGTCGATGAAGTCAGAGCTGCAGGCATGTCGTTTTGAAGTACGCTGGTTAGAGCTGCATCGTCAGTGCTGCTCAGACCGGCTTGAGTAAGAGCCTGACTCATCAACTGACTATCGTTGCCGCTGTTGGTGTAGTTAGAGCTCAGATACTGTTCTAGCTGACCATAACCGGCTGAAGATAATTGAGACGATGCATCGGTCAGTGTTTGAGCCATTGTCGGATCTGACTGTTGCATTTGAGCCAGGAATGGATCAGAAGGGGTTGTGCTGGTGTTTGTGGCCGGCTGGGTGTTGTCTGCGCCGCTGCTTCCTGTAGTGCTTGTGGTGCCGGTGCTGCTGCTGCTGTCGCTACCGGCATTTGTGCTGGCGCCAGAAGCTGTCAGGGCAGAGGGCATGTCATTTTGAAGTACATTAGTAAGTGCGGTATCGTCTGCGGTGCTGAGACCGG
>Ga0116230_10005758_pt1 | contig 12163 bp, 7 predicted proteins | sample S1TSphfallax_3_FD_88678 | JGI IMG/M metagenome (GOLD analysis project Ga0116230, IMG submission 88678) | Host-associated microbial communities from peat moss isolated from Minnesota, USA - S1T2_Fd - Sphagnum fallax MG | ecosystem: Host-associated > Plants > Peat moss > Unclassified | place: USA...
AGCCCAACATCCTAAAAAGGCAAGGACAACATGTCACACCATTAAGGGAAGGCATAGGCCCCTTGAATAAATAGGCATAGTGATTTAACGATGAGCCAAATGACCCACTGCAGTGCCAAAGGATCCTGACCTCAATAGTTTTTTAACATAGCTATGGTTGAACATCAAACTTGGTATAATGTTATAAGATACTTGATGATGGAAATACAATACGTTATAAATAGCTTGGCCATTAGGCACAACAAAATGAAAGCATCACAAAAGTTGCATGAGGATCTACAAACATAGGAAGGCTAGTGATCATGTTGAGGTCCTCATGGAGTGCCTTTGATAAGAAGGACTTCACAAATGGCAAATAACCCATTAGAACACCTAGAATACAAAAACCGAACTAAAGTGTAAGAAAACCTTAAGGAAGTGATATAGATTGGTTCACACATTTCATCAATTACATTTAAAGTTCTAGCGTTTCAAACTCCTCTTGTAATAAAAAAAACAATTAACAAATCCAGGGGAAAACTAACTATGTGCATATCATATGCTAAGGAAGGAAAAACACAAGTAGAGTGGGTTGTTGCAATAAGATGAAAAGTGCAAATATGAGCTAATGTAAACAACATTCCTCCCAAATTGGTGTCGATTCCCATATTGGAAAGATTTATTAGCCATTAATTAATAACATATTGGCACTTAATGATGTATTGTAATCCATATTATTTGGGGAGGAGGTGATGTGCATTCCAAATTTATTATTACTTTTGCAACAAGATCTTTGGTTTTGCCATCCATGAAAAGTTTTGAAAATTTGGAAACTCCCCAATATAAAAGTATTGGCTTCAACTAAGAAACATATTAATCTCGATAATTCATGCACACATATAGGTTCCTATTGTTAGGGTAACTATTGTTATTCTATTGATTAAATGGGGGTGCTTCCTAAGTTCAAGCTTTTTTTGAAATGAGCCATTTCAATTGGCTCATTTCAAAAGGAAAGAAACCTCACATTTCAAAGGCCCCCCAATCTAGAATTTTGTTTCCAATGGAAAGTGATTTGTAATAAATAGAAAACCCTCGCACTTTGGAGGCCCCTTAATCTATAAATGTCAATTGGAATGTGAAGTGAGAGTGAACTAAACCCTAAACCCCCTCTGCCCCGGCCCCATTCACCATCTTCAAAGAGGAAAAAATCAAAACCTCCTCAACATACAGGAGATACACAAACAAATAGTTTATGAACTAGAAGTATTTATTTCATCACAAATTTTAGAGTTCTCTAATATAAAAATTTCTATTGCAATGCCAAGTGAAAATGACAACAAACATTAATGCACACTATTGCATGAGGCAAATGAGAATGTTAGCAAACACTAGCGCACTATTACACGTGCGACCCTCTCTTTGCCTACATGAAACCAAAAAACTGCCCTCATTGAAACCAACCCAGGAGAAAAACTCCCAACCTGACACCCTGCTCACCCACCCCATCACCTACATTCGGAACCAAAAATTCCAATTGAAAAAAAATTGGGGTTGTTGAGTGCATGCTGCAATTAGTCTTTGGCTGAGTAGCATTTCTATTCACGATTGTGTTCATCACCTATTTTTGCCTAGGCTAATGACAGGGCCATGGATTGTGCTGCCATGGTAGGTAGTTCAAGTTGACAATTTTGAAGCCTTCCAAGTTCTATGATACCTTTAGTTGTGATTAGTCAATGTATCTTGAGAAGTACATACTTTGTAATGTTGAAAGGAGCTTTTCAAAGAGGCATTGAATTTTAAAATTAGACACTATTTGGTTCTCAACAAAATGAAATGGTGACATAAGAGGGGCTGCAAACCATCACTGGTTGGTGATAAGTCCAAATTAAAACTTTTGATCACTTTTCAGAGTCCATATGTGTACACAACATCTGTTTGCAGGAGCTCTCCACCAGTCCACACCTGGCTATGCCCATTCACATGACAAAATAATATCAACAAACTAGAAGACATTTATACAAAAAATCATTTAGGATAAATAAACTAGAAAATTTTGCAATGCAATCTTCGATGAAACATATATAACTTTTTATTGGTTGGGAAAAAGCATAGACCATATAGATGGCGAATAGGTGGGAAAAACACAAATGAAGGGTGGTTTTGAAATTTCCCAGCCAGGTTCCATGTGTTGTTCTATGGTTTGATCCACATTGATATTTGTACACCAAACTTGGAATTTATGAGTCATTTTATTTGAAGAGATGATATTTTGGCTTCTGTTGAAACTTGAGATTAAGTTTAAGAGTTATAATATCTTAAATGATTTTGGTTTCTTTTAGAGGATTTTTTGAAGATTATATTTTTGCATGGTGAAATATTTGAGTTTTCATAATTCTTCTTTTGTGTCAAGATACTTTTTCAGTGTAAATGGCAAGGCCATAGTGTGACACACCCCTTGTTTGAAGATTGATGATGGGTGAATACTACTGTATATGTCATTGGTAAGATGAGCAGCTGAGGGCTGTAGTGAAGGGCCTTGGGTAATACAGCACCCTGGCCAAAGTTACGAAGGCAGCTGCTGGACCAGTTCAAGTAAACAGAACTTTGCTCATTGCATGATCAGTCCTTGGCTTGAAATTAGCTCACAGTTGTAGCTATGCCAGAAGCTGGCCACAGTGAACCAGCACCCACCAGTGCACCGAGAAGGATGGATGGTAAGTGGTCAGGAAACAGTTTTCTGTTGGGTTCCAGACCCCTACCTAATCATGGTGGTTAGCTTAGTGCTTTTTTTGCTACCTACCTAGGTAGTAAAAGCAGCCCTTTCCTATGTATAAACCATCTACTTACCTTATAGTTACCTATTTTCCTACCTATCTACCTATATATGAGACCTTCTTCTTTCAGAATTAGTTACCAAGGTGAAACCAAATATTAACTCAGTTGAGGTTCATCCACAACTGAGTAATAACAGGCATCCAGTGGATGGTGCGCTGGTGGGTGCTGGTTAACTGTTGCTGCCAGAAGCTGACCCATGCCAGCACACTCGAGACTCTGAATGAGGATAAGAAAGAGAGAGAGTGTGTGCGTGTTTCTTTTAGAAAAATTAAATACATTTATAATTTTACTTTTGCAATCCAATTTTTCAATGTAGTTGAGGTGGCAATCATCTCTAACAATATTTAGCCAGGCTATAAACCAGTAAAAAAAAATAATCACCCCTCTTTATTGTTGGCTACCTACCGAAACATATGATAGAAATCTGTGAAAAAAAAAAGTTTTAAAATCTGGCGAGGCTGAAAAATTGCAAAAACTTGCCCCAAAAAAATCACTGGGCAGGGAATATTCAAAATGGGCCACAAATTGCACCTCAGAGCACAGGATGCCAGTGTGAACCACTAGGAGGGATGGATATTAGTGGGTGGACAAGAAACACTTTTCTCCTAGCTAACCATGGTGGTTAGTATGGTTTTCTTTTCTTACTACCTTCTGAAAACCCAATAGCCTTACCTAGGTACTTAGGTACTAAGTATCTACTTGCATTTACTTACATTGTGGCCACCTATTTATCCTACCTAGCTATACCTATATGACCTACATTTTGCAAGATAGGTTACCATGGTGAAATCCCCAAGTGAACTCCGTTGGGGCAATTAAGTCATAACAGGCTTCCAATGGATAGTCATGGTGGCTATTGGTTCACTCTGGCCTACAAGTGGGAGTAGTGGTCACCAAATTTCCCTCTCCTTATATGTGGCTTTCAGACCTTTTTCTTCTTTTTTCTTTTTTTCTTTTCCAAATTTGAGATATCCAATACTTGGAATTTTTTTCTGAAAAAATAAAAAGTAGTGAGTTTAAACCAGAAATTTACATTTCTCCAAAAAAGTTCCAAATTTTTCTTGAAAATTGACAAAATTTGTGGGAAAATAATCCAGTCCCACACTATACCGGCCAGGTGGAGCATCCTTACATTGTGGTCCCAAGGACAACTGACAGATTTCGTCCAAAACATGCTCATGCATCTTGCATTGTCCACTATTGAATGGGAAGTGGACATGAGAAAACACATATGACAAGTCCAAATTCCATATTCATGTGGACAACTGGATAATCCAGAAACCTGTTGGACAGAACTGACAACTGAGTCAAATGATGCCACAGAACAGAACCTACTTTTCTTCTTCTTCTTTTTCTCCAGTTTCTGCTTTGCAGAGAACCCGGGAGGAATTCTGGTACTGCTTGTTGTCATACAGTTCCATAAAGTCACCCTGTCTGTGGGCCCTAGTTTGACCCTCTAAACCCTGTTTCGTCCCCAATTTGAGTGTCTCCATGTAAAGTGAGCGAAACTAGGTGTCATTTCAGAAGATTGGCAGGATCTTGTTCTGAGATAAGGCTTTGATTTAATGAAGAATATGAGCAAGCAGTCAAGCCGCAGGTCAGGCAAATCCAAAATTGGGGGTTAAACTCTTCTGTGAACCAATTTTGGTGAGAAAACTAATTTGGTCCCCTTTCTTCCCCTGTGTGTACTGTTTTCCTCCTGACTTCTGATCTGGTCCCTATTTTTGGCCGAAACTGGAGCCCAATACCCCCCAGTTTTGGGATACTTTATGGACAGCACTATTATTCTGTAGATCTAAAAATTTGGATTGGGCTCATGCACAGTGCTTTGACATTTTACATCACCATAATATAAATATATTTCTTAGAAAACCGTTGCACCAGCAAAAGTACACAGGTACCTAGTTTTTTTAATAGCCTCAAAATAAATTGCTTCATTTCCATAGGCTTAAAATTAGAATCTATCATGGATGATGAATAAGTTAGTTTCTCCTATTGCAAAAAACAACTTCCTAGACTACATGAAAAGGGTTTTTTCCTGGTGGACATGCACATGCAATTGAATTTTAGTTATTTCAAAACAGATGTAAATTTAACACAATGCAAGATGATGTTGCCAGTTTGACTATTTATTATTAAAGCCACTAGGTACTGTTATTCACACTTTTCATCATTATTAATAATTTTCAAATATGATCATCTGTATGTATTACTTGGATGCCTGTTCTAAGTTCTAAGTTCTAACATGACTGGAAAAGCTATTTCCAGCCACAATAATAAAATAAGACCAAAGCACTCAGCCATGCAACAAGGGTGCTTTGATTGACTCCATCAAGGTGGGCCACAGAGATTTTTGTCTTCAAAATTACTGGACAAACTGCACTTATGACTAAGAGAGTAAGATCGGTGACAGCCTGACTGACTGACTGACTGACTGGAAACCAGTTTGTTTTCATTCACCTAGGCATCTGCTGCAAGAAAAACACTGAGAGATTTGTATATTGGAATGAATCAATGATTTTTGTACCAATTCTATGGCTGAAAAAAGAAAAGAAAAAAAAAGAGATGAACATTTTTTTGGTGCATGCAATCACTCTATTGCATTTGAATGCAAAAGGCCAATCATGCATTAACTGTAGCTTTGTTGGTGGTGGTGGTGGTGGTGGTGGGTTGTCAGCAATGGAATTTGAGGGGGTAGGGTAGCTGACCCTATTAGTGCACATTTGAGAACATTTTTGGAATATTCTCCTGATACCAAAAAATACTTGTGGCTGAAATTTAGAGACAGTGCCTACACTGGGTTGGCCACAAAACCCAATTTTCAGAAGGTTTAAATATGATATAGATATGAAAATATGTTAAACCTACAACCAATGGATATAATTTGAGTTCACCAATTCACATTTATCCCATGATTTGCACACCTCATTGCAGGAAACAACCCTATAATCACACTCCCTCATTGGACACCGTACCCAAGATTATTTGACCATGGTGTAGTACATGAATCAGTTCCACATTAATTGTATTATTTTCAGAAATGTTGAAGTTTTCCAAAAAAAATAAAATCAGAAATACATATTTTCTGAAGGAAAATAAGGAATCTGATGGAATATTCGAGAATATATAATTTCTCAAAATGAAATCCTCAAAATTAATTGATTATTCCAACAAACACGTGTCCAGGGTGGTCAAGGTACTATGGTACTTCACATACAAGAACCCAAGTCCTGTTGTGCAAGTGTAGGGAACAACAGTTTCTGACACTAGGGGTTTTGTGCATGATGGATACAGAGCAATAGTGTGCAACAGTAGGGGAAAATATGTGCAGTACAAGCATAATTGCAGTGATTGGTTACTTTAGGGTAAGTGACCCCTTCAAAATTGGAGCGCCAACTTCATTGAGCCTTCTCAAAGCCAATTGGATAGGACTGGATACAACAAAACCAACAAACTATATTTACTTGTACACAATAAATAATAAAAATATGAATGAGGACAAAGTGAAGAAAACTAAGGGAAGGGAAAGTGTTGGATTAAGCTTAAGGGTCTACCTAGTGGGGATATGGGGGTGACAAACATTTATGCGCCTAAAACTCAAAAGAGCGTTGCACCCTATGGGCAAGGAAGATCCAAAAGTTACCTAGAGATTGTAGAAGGATTTTTGTTGGTGATTGGAATATGGTAGGGTTCAGTAGGGATAAATAGAATGTTTGTGAGTGGTTAATCTCTTGAGCATAATTGCTCTCTTAGAGTTGTTTGCTTCAAATCAATTCAGGAAGAACTTTGATGTTGATGACGGATTTGATCTCAAGGATAGGTTGAAGTATACCTAGGAGAATAGGTGGAGGGATGGGTGTAGAATCTTGACCAAATTAGATAGGTTCTATGTGTCAAAAGAGGGTGGAACCCATGGGGGGAATGTCATCATACATTATGATATTAAAAGCAATTGTGGAATATCTAATCATTGCCTTGTCTCATTTTGATACAAGCTGCAAGAATTTGACAAGAGGTATTGTATGAATAAGTGATATTTAAATTGCCTTGAAGCAATTTTAGGTACAACATATTTGTGAAAGAAGATGAATGCAGCCTTACCTTTCTTTTCCAAGTTTCAGAGCATTGTTAAGTTCTACAATTTGTTCTATATAATGAAGGTTAAGGAAAGTAGGCAATTAGAGAAAGAAACAAGGAATTAATTGGAAGTTGCTCAAGTGGCCTTACAAACTAAACCTCAAAACACAACAATCAAGGAATCCATGGAAGAAGCCACCCTAAAAGGTTTAAAGGTGTTTGAAGAGGGGAAGATTGATGACACTAAAATTAAGAGTAGGATTAAGTGGTTAAAGAAAGGACACATTGCAATTAAAGAATCCTTTGTTTTGTTGAAAGATTGAGGTTTTCATACCTTTGATCTTAGAATTGAAATTAAGACAAGGGCAAAGCTTAGTTCCCAAGCAAGGTTGGTGAGTACTATAAGGAGTTTTATTCCAAACTTTATCCCAAGGAGGCTTGTAAACAAGATTCAAGAGAGGCTTAGGAGGTGTTTCTTGGGAATCTTTCAAATAAAATCCCTAATTGATTGAAGCAGATTTTGATTACTCTCATAACAAAAGGTGAATTGTTTGCAACACTAGGAGCCATGGCCAACAGCAAAGCCCCTAACCTTGATGGGAAAGAGATGGAATTTTTCTAGTGCATGTGACTGTTTTTTGAGTAGGAGTTCATTGACATGGTGCATATTTAAATCCAAAATGGGATCCAACTCCCCCCTAGAAGTTAGTAGGGGCATGATCATTTTGCTACATAAAAGAGGGGAAAAAAAGTTTTGTTTAACCAACGCCCTATTACACTACTTAACGTACCTTATAAAATATTTGCAAAATGTCTCCAATTGTGTCTTTAGCTTGTGTTAATGGAGATCATCAACCAAGACCAATTAGCAATCTTTTCATTAAAATACATTTTAAACAGTATTTTCTTAGCCCATGAGACAATTTCATGGGCCAAGAAACCCATTTCAATAAACAACCAATTGTGTTTTTGAAACTAGGTTTTTCTAAGGCATATGATAAGGTTGATTGGGATGTTTTCTTTCAAGTGTATGAAAAGGCTTGGAATTCCTGTTGAGCTTGTTATCATGACCCAATGTTATTTTTGGGAGCTCCAATCTACATGTTGGTTAATGGGTAGACCACTAGGGATTTTGCCATTCAACATGGGGTGCACCAAGGGTGCGCACTGGCCCCATACTTGTTTCTGATGGTTCACCAAACCTTCAACTTAACTGTATTAAAAGAATTCAAGGGCAAAATTGACAATATGAAGTTTTTTGGGTCAAACAAGCAACAATTAATAGTTCAATATGTATAAAGACAACAAGTAGAAGCCTTTTCTAGTTTACCAAGTCTCTAGAGCTTTCAATCCTAATGTGACAGCGGTGTGCAGCAACTTACCATCCTAAAGGAGGTGACCCATCATACTATTCAAAATCAATTCAGAGCCTTTACCCAAGTAGTTATGGAGGGAGGTGAAGAGGGGAGCAATGACCAATGGGTTGGGGAGGTGGTGCAAGTTAAGGTGACAAAAGTAATCAAAGGGCCAAAGAAAATTTGCTTTCAAGTTTTGTTGTGGCAAGATCAAGAGTGTAGAACTTGACCCATAAGCTTATGCATGGTAGAGGGGAAAATTGCTTCTCTCCTATACTACTAACTTGGGGAGGGAAATGCTGAGGAAATAAAAGCCTAAGGTCAATATTGTCACAAAAGACTGATTGAGCTCCTCCAGACAAACTTCAAATTGAGGTGGGCTACTGCTTGGGTTAGGTTTCATTTTGGTTGTGAGGAACAAAGCAATTGTGGTGAATAAATGGATAATAGTAGCGGATGCATTGATTGATCAAACTTGCCCATTATATGAAATTGAAGATGAATTTAAATTGCATAGTTTTTGGGAATGCGCACATACCTAAGACACTTGGGTGTATGCCCAACAAATTATGAACTATCTAGTCTATGGGCCCAACAAGAGACAAGCACCCCCATTGCACTGGAAACAATTTGTCTTTCTTGCCAAGGTCCCTAGGAGGTTCTGAAAGGTCAAAGGAATCTGGTTCTTACTAAGAGGGATCACCCTTTGGACACTCTAGATTGAGTGAAACAACAAGGTCCTCAGCAATGTCAGTTGGCCTTACATTAGAATTAGGAAGCTGATTTGGAAAACTTTGATAGACTATGTTACAACAGCATGGATGAGGTGTTTGAGATCTATCAGATCTTCCCTTTCTAAGGGTAGGAAGCTTCTTGCTATCTTTGACCCAGGTTCGGGTAGGTAGTACGTGCTCTATGTCAGAAGTAGTAATTTTGTTAGATGGTGCTCTGACAGGCCTCCTAGAGGCTTCATCAGTTGAACTTCTTGAGTGCAGGGTGGCGTTGCCCTTCTCTGGTGAGGGTTTCTCTCTCTCTCTCTCTCTCTCTCTCTCTTTGCCATGAATTCTTCTCATTTGTGCCCAGAAAAAAGAAGGGAAGGGAAAAACCAAACAGAACCCAACTCCCATACCAGGCTTCAAGCTTTTCTAGAAGATAGACTCCCTCTTCCCCTCCCCCAAAAAAATCCCAAAAGCCTATAAGAAGATGCAGGAAAGGCGATTATCATTGGGTCAGAGATGTGTGCTGCGAATGGGCCTCCAACAGAAGGCAGTAATAAGGTAGCTCTATATCAAGGAAAAATGGCAACAGGAACGAGTTCTAAGCATGTGTTAGCAGCCGCCCTCAATTTAACCCTGGGTGGATAGATATTTTACAAGAATAGCCAACCATGTATCCTGGGCAAAGCATGGAGCTGAGCAAGGCAAAGAAAGTCGGGCGGCAACAATGATGACAAAAGGAAGTGTGGAGGCTGCAGTCAATGGCTGATGATGGATGATATGAGAAGCTAAAATAAATAAATAAATAAAAATTAGCCGCTAGGAATTGGCTCATTTAATAATAAGCTCAATTGTCTCTTTAACCACCAATGGCTGCCCGCCATGCACGTTCAGTAACTCCCTGACAGTGTCAAATAATATCAAACAATAGTTAAATAAAGATTATATACTATAACAAAGGACCTCCTCCCCCCCCCCCCAAAAAGAAAATTGAACATTTTTCCCAGCGTCTGCCCAGTGCACAGGTAACCATGACAACCCCAATTTTCTTTTGGGTTGCTTCTGGACATTATAAATATCCCATCCTAAGACTAAACCCCTGTTTCTCCCAGTCCAAATATTGCCACTTGGAGGCCTTGGTCCAGAAAGGCTAAAGTGCCAGTGTAGGTGCCCGGTTCACCCTGGCTCCTTTTCTGGCTACAGGGGAAGGTTTGGACGGCACTTTTAAGAAATTTCCTTATCTTGAGAATCACCCTGAGGCATAGGTTATTATGAGAATGCCCCCCACTATGGGGCTTTACCCTACGTATGACTTCCTTTATTTGGCAGAACTCCTTTGATGTTGTGACGGATTTTTGGCCCCTTCGCCTTTTGGCTTTTCTTCCTTTATTTGGCAGAGAAGAGAAGGAAATCTTTCAAGGATTTTCCAAAGAACAATCAACCATGAGTGTCTTGTAAAGTGATAAGTGAGTTTCTTTATTACTTTGGCTATAGTCCCCCTTTCACACCAATTGTAGACAAAGGTTTTAGATTTTCCAAAAGTCTGCTATATTTGCGGTCTATGGTATCCACAATGTTAACTGGTGACTTTCAAGGGTAACTTCTAGGGTTTCAAATGAACACTATATTCCCAAAAATTTCAGACGGTGCTGTAAGGTTTTTTTGGGGGGAGGGAGTGAAGGGGCGTTTGTTGTCTGGCCTGGAACTTAAATATCATTCTATAAATTTAGATTCAACTATATATTAAAAAGCAGCATTATTCTTTGGAAATGATTTGACTAAAGATTTTTAAAAGCAGCTGTCCCCAAGGAGTGGCTCTAATCTAACTAGTTGCCTGGAGGAGCTTTTTTTGGTCTTTTCTTTTGTGCTCCCCTTTATTGGCAATGCTTCTTGCATGACAGTGGGGGATAGATTTTGAGTGGTCCTCATTGAACATGATCTTACAACTCGGGTGAATCAACAGCCTCAATTGTTACTGTCAAAAGATTGACAAATAAATTGACTCTATGCCAAAATCATGGCCTCAAATCCAATGAGTTTCAAATAAATTGGAAATAAATTTTCAACTCTTTCTTTTTGTAATCAAAAGAGAAAATTTAGGTTAAAATCTCTATGTTCTAATTGAAGTGCGAAGATTCATCATTTCAATAAAACAACGTTGTGGTTGTCGTCGTCATTCCTTTTTCCATTTGTGTTTAGGTAATGACATTGGATACGTTTATGTGATGGCTTATGACTGTATGACCCCATGAGACCCCCAAACAAGGCCAGAGTGAACCAGCACCCACCAGTGCACCAACGTGGATGGATGGTGCACTGATTATATTCTCTTTTCTATCCCTGTGCCATCCCAGGTTGCCTTTTTTTTCTTTGCCCTTTCTCAGCCCTGATCTCAGTTTCTCTTTGCAACTTTATTTTCTCCCACCCGGTTTCTTTTTTTTTTCTTTTTTTAAACTTTTCCCACCCACCTACCTACCTACTACCCCCCACTGCCTTGCACCTACCTACTCACCTATATATTTAAATTAAGAGTAGACTCTTCCCAATCTACCTACTCACTTATAAATTTAAAATGTGCTACTCTCATCCCCACCCACCTACCCACCCCCCATCTATTTTTCTACCTACCAACATTTTAGGTAGGTAACTACCAAACCCCACTTATATATGGCTACACCTGCCTACCTGGTTGGCACTCCAATAGACCTCCAATGGTTGAAAATAATGAGGAAAGAATAAAATGAAGGTATTGAATGGAACTAGATCTTGTTCATTGAAACAAATTAATAAAGGCATGATTGAAGTATTTATCACCCCTTGTGTAAGGGTATTGTAGATAGACATTGGTTATAAACATGATGTTTTAGTGTGTTATAATAGTATTGCAAAATCTTTTTTAAAAATCTAAAGTATTTGAAACCCCAGTGAAGGTATTACATGTTGTGCTTTGAAAGTGTTTTTCACCATGGGGGTTATTGCAAACCCGACACATTTAATGCATGTTATACACATGTTTATCAAACAATTAGGCTTAAATTAAACAATTTGATTTGCTTATTTCAATGGTGTGTTTAAGCAATGTGGATTAGATTTAACAATATTATGTCTTCACGATTATTTATGTTATTTAATATCAAGGTTTTTAAATTTTTAATTATGGAGACAACAAACATTTATGATTTTTTGCACTTTTTAAACCTA
>Ga0116230_10005760_pt1 | contig 12160 bp, 13 predicted proteins | sample S1TSphfallax_3_FD_88678 | JGI IMG/M metagenome (GOLD analysis project Ga0116230, IMG submission 88678) | Host-associated microbial communities from peat moss isolated from Minnesota, USA - S1T2_Fd - Sphagnum fallax MG | ecosystem: Host-associated > Plants > Peat moss > Unclassified | place...
AGCGAACCTCGCAGGTATGCGTGCCCGAGGCGAGTCCGGTCGCCAGCGCGACGGTGGCGGCTACTTGTGCCCGCTGCCAGGGACCGCCGTCGATCGACCAATCGAGATAGGGATAAAGGCTCGTGGAGATGGATGCGCCGGTCAGGGGCGAGAGATCGATATTCACGGCCAGTGAGGTACCGGTGAAATCAAATTTGGCACTGGTGGCGGTGTGAATCCACTCGAGACTGGTGCCGGGAACGATGTACTGGTTCCCGGGCGAGAGGACGATGCCGGTCGAGTCGGGCGGCAGGGTGTTGGTGGATGCGGGGGCGAATGCTGAATTGTAAATGTTGAGGTTGTCGATCTGCAGACCGGTCGAGTCGGTGGGAGCGGGGGTGCTGTAGGTATCGATATAGAGCCGGCCTGTTGTTATGACGGCGTTGTCGCTCGTGCTCAGCACGCTGGTGCCGTTTACGAAAAGCGTCTTCACCGGATTGACAGTGCCGTCGGGAACCTCGAACTGGCAATGGTAGGTTTGACCCGCGGTGAGCGTGTAGTTCACCGAGGCAAGGACCGAACCCGAACCGAAGCTGAGAATCTCCCATTTGCCGGCCGAGACATCGTAGCGAGCTTCGTATCCGCCGTAGGTTGCCTGGCTGGGCGCGCCGACCCCGACTCCGATAAAACCGGTGAGGGATGCGGCATAGAGGTCCCAGGTGACGGTGACGGCGGCGCCGCTGGAGACGGCGGAGTGGATCGCGGTGGACTGGCCGTTGTTGGCATTGCGGAGACGGCCAGCGGCCGTGATCACCAGCTGGGGCGTGGTTTCGTAGGATGGATATGCCCAGCTGCCGCCGGTATCGGGAGTGTGAGCCGAGAGGTTGGTGCCGGCGGTATCGGAGAAAGTGTCGGTGGCGAAGGGTGTAGGCATGGGGGCTCCGGGTGAAGGTCGAAGAACGAGACCTCGAATGACAAATGAATGACGAATGACGAAACTCGAATGACCAGACGAAGAAGGGGATCTGGCGGGCGTTCTATGTTCTCTGTTTTGTGTTTTGCGTTCTGTGTATTGGGCTTACTTTAGTTTTTCCACTGCCATCCTGACGGCCGCCGTGAGGGCGGCGGCCGTCAGTAGCCAGACTGCTTTGAGCAGTCCCCCCGAGAGATGTTCGAGGCGGTCGACGCGGACGGTGAGGCCGGGTTTGCCGTTTCCATTGACGGCGGAGTCGAGCTTGCCGAGGGTGTGGTCCTGGGTTGCGAGGTTGAGCTGGATCTCGGTCACCTTCAGCAGGAGATGGTGCAGATGGTTGTTAGACTGGTAATGGCTGTTGCGCAGGCGCGTGACTTCGTCGGTGAGAGTCTGGATGCGAGGATCGGTGAGGGGCATGATGTTCCTTGGTTATGTCATTCGAGTTTCACTGACCCGAAGGGTCGGTGAGCACCCATTCTCCTTCGTAGAGCGGGGTTCGGTTGGCGCTTTTGACTCGCTGGCCGTCGGCGGTTTCCACGTAGACGTAGGCCTGGACGGTTTCAGCCAGCTGGCGGGGTTGGGTGGTCGGGATGGTGACCACTCTCACTCCGCCGCAACCGGATAGCAGCAAGCAGGCGGTCGCGACGGGCATCATCCGGTTTGGCATCTTCAACTGTGGTGGGTTCATGGGCCTGGTTCCATAAAAAGGTGAATAACATCGGGAGCAGCGTCTTGAGGAGATCGGCTGCCACGGTGACGAGAAGGTTCATGTTGCGCCTCGGTCTTCAAATTCGAATGACGAAACTCGAGTGACGAATCCGGGGTAAAATGCGAATGGGGAACTTTGAAAAAGTATCATGGGCGTCTCGCCCATGGCTGTTTTCGGTTACGAAAACCACGGGCGAGACGCCCGTGATACAGGTTTTTCAAAACGCTCAATGACGAAACTCGAATGACGAATCAATGACGAATGTCGAATGACTCAATGACGAATGTCGAATGACCCAATGACGAAACAAAGCCCGGTCTATGCGTTTCTTCATTGGAAAGTCGTCATTCGTCATTCGTCATTCGAGGTGTCGTCATTCGCGGTCGCGCTTTACTTTTTCGAATTCCGAATCGCGAAGTAGATGGCGATCAGGTCCATCGAGGTGGTCACAAAATCGGTGACGGCTTTGGTCACCTTGGCGTCGTCGTCGGCTGTCAGCGCGGGGGTCGATTTGTGCAGGGCCTTGATGAGGGTGCTGGCGATGAAGGTTTCGATCATGTCCATGGGAGTCTCCTGTCGGGGGTTAGAGGGTGTTGCCTTGAACTCGAAGATGTAAATAGTCTCGCCGGTCCGGCGGCTGGTGCGCTGGCCGGTCTTGTAGAGAGCCAGGGGAAATACCGGATGCGGCATGTTGAATGCGGAATGAATTTCGTTGGTCATGTGAGCAGCTCACTGTTTAATTCCGGACACTGTTTAATTCCGGACACTTCACTCATCACGCCGTGCTGAAGTCACAATTCGTCGGTGTTGAACGGCCCGCGTTCGCCGTTTCTGAGTTGGCTGAGATGCAAAATCTTTGGTCTTTCCGGTTTGACCAGGGACTTGACCCGAAGCGGTTCGAGCTCGGGAATCTTCGCCAGCGCTGAAAGCAGGTGCCGACGGACGTGCCGGGGCGAGAGACCAAGCCATTCGGAGATCAGCTCCTGCGATCGGGCCTCGATGAAATGGAGGATGCAGATCTCCTTCTCGCGAGGGGTCAATCGGCAGAGGCGATCAAGGAGGGTCTTTGGTGTCGATAGTGTGCTTCCCATATTATCTATAGCGCGAATAGGACATGATTTGAGGTTTTTGGGAACGTAAGTCATTACAGGTCCTCTGGTTGAAAGAAAATTTAGGGTCAAAATCATCTCGGCCTAAATTTAATGATTCTTGCTGTATAACTGGAGTGTGACCATCCGGGTCGGTCGTTGCGATTCACTGCAATTTCTTGCGTTCGCTGTGGAGATCGCGTCGGAAGATGAAGGACTGGCTGCCCGCGGGCCGCAGGTGCAGACCGGCCTCGTGCAGTTCGCGATGGATCTCTTCATCCTGGCTGATCCGGCAATCGTCGCACTGCAACGTCGCGGAGATCACCGGGCCAAACCGCTCGTGGCGATGCTCGATCAGATGCACCGCCGGCGCGGGGGTGTACCGCCCGCAGACCCGGCACCAGCGCATCTTCGTGCCGTGGCGACCACCGGGGGGAAAGACCCGGCTGTCAAATCGGACGGTGGTGAGGGTGTCCCCGTCGGCGTCGACGGTGGTCAGGCTGACGATCTGGTCGTCGACCCAGGTTTCGCTGCACGCCGCCTGGCGAAGTCGAAACCGAAGGCAGATCACCTGCCACGGGGTGAGACCACGGGGGTCGGTGGATTGACGGGCGGATGGGGAAGTCGGCATGGGTTTCCTTTCTGTGAGTACCCTAACGGAATCCGTACATAGTACCGCGAAAATTCATGTTGTCAACACGAAAGTTTGTATTTTGTTAGGTTGTCTGTTTTAGGGATTTTGCGATCGCTAGGGTTCTTTGCCGGCCCTGAGATTGATTAACGATCCATGCTATTGTGACGAAGTATGGGTAGTTATGCCGCAGTTATCCGCAGAGCTATTTTCACAGATTGTTATGGGTCTTCAGTCGGACGAACGGGCGTCTGCCAGGCATGGCAAGCGAAAGGAAGGGCGGGTGGGTGTCAGCTGTTCGATCCAGGTGACACCGCCGTTGTGCGATGACAACGGGCCGAAAACCACGCGGGTGAAGGTGCGGGACATTTCACAGTCGGGGATCGGGTTTATCGCGCACATGCGGATGGATGTCGGTCTGGAATTGGAATGCACGCTGCCGCGCAGTGACGGGACCACGGTGGAAATCAAGCTGGTGGTTCGGCATTGCGTTCAGGTTTCAAAGGGGCTGTTCGGCATTGGAGCGAGCTTCGACAGAACGAAGATTCTCCCGCCGGTCAAACCAAAAGAAACTGCGGTACCACCGCCAAAAGAAGCGGTAGCGGCTGCGTGATGTCACGCCACTTCGACGGCCCTGCGGTCATTCGGGCCGGAGCGCAGAAATCCGCTCTGGCGGACCAGGGGTTCCAGATCGGTGCCGGGGATCAGGCGCAGCATCAGCGGGGAGGTCATGATGGTGGTCAGCACCGCCATGATGACCAGCATGCAGAAGACGCTGGGGGGAATGACTCTTAGTTCCAGGCCCTTGTTGATGACGATCAGTTCCATGAGCGCCCGGGTGTTCATCATGATGCCGATGATGATCGATTCGCGCGTGTTGAACCCGGAGAATTTTGCCGCCAGGGAGCAACCGCCGAATTTTCCCAGCACCGCCAGGAACGAGACGGCGGCGGCGAAGAGCCACATCATCCAGCCATGGATTTCCCCGATGTCGGTTTGCAATCCGGTGTAGGTGAAAAAGATCGGCAGGAAGAACGCGGTGACAAAATCGCGCAGCCGGTCGTTGACGGCTTTTCGGAATGCGTTTTCTTCGGAGAACATTGCCCCGAGGATGAACGCCCCGAAGATGGCGAAGATGCCGATCTTGCTGGTGATGATCGCGCTGGTGAAGAGGATGGCGATCAGGATCGCCAGCGAGTTGAGGCCCAGCGAGCCATTGCCATTGCGGATGACGGATCGCGCCCATTGGCAGAGCCAGGGGCGGATGATGAAGCACATTCCCAGTGCGAACGCGAGCGTTTGGGCGATCATGATGAGCGTGCCGCGCAGATCGAAATGACTGCGGACCAGCACGCTGACGGTTGCCAGCAGAATCCAGCCGCAGGCATCATCCACGGCGGCGGCGGTGATGGTGATCGCGCCCAGCCGGCTGCGGGCGATGTTCATCTCCATCATGATCCGGCCCAGGATGGGGATGGCGGTGATCGACATGGCGGTGCCCATGAACAGGGCGAATCCAAGCGGTTTGCTGCCCTGCGCCATGCCCAGATGGGGATACATCCAGTACGCCAGGCTCACGCCCAGCACGAAGGGGAGGATCACGCCGGTGATTGAAATCATGAGCGAGGCCCCCCGGCTGGTGCGCAGATGTTTGAAATCAAATTCCAGCCCGATCAGGAACAGCAGGAAGATCAAACCGAGCTGGCTGAGGATGGTCGAGACATCATGCAGGCTGGCCAATCCCGGTGCGCTGGGATGGAAGACGGCCTGCCAGCAGGGATGGAGAAAAAAATGCTTTCGTCCCAGAAGCGACGGCCCGAGCACCAGGCCCGCGAGGATCTCCCCGACGACCGCCGGCTGACCCAGTTTTCGGGCGATCAAGGCTGCCGCGCGGGCGGCCAGAATGATGACCGACAGTTGGATGAGAATCGCAACAATTTTGGTTTCCAGCGGCGCATCGGCCAGGAGATGGGGGCCCATGGGCGGGCAGTCTAATCAAACCCATGTAAAGCCGCGACCAGCGGTCGCGCCGGCGCGCGTGCGGCGCCAGTGCGCGTGCCGTGGCGGGGCGCGTGCCGCGCCGGCGCGCGTGCGGCGCCAGTGCGCGTGCGGCGCCAGCGCGCGTGCGGCGCCAGTGCGCGTGCCGCTGCGCGGAGGCGCGCCGGCGCGACCACTGGTCGCGGCTTTACAGGTGGCGGGGTGATTCGGGATTTCGTCGCCTGATGGGTCGGGGAACTGGTTTTGCAATGCGACGTTTATTCCAGATCAGCGGGCCGGAGATTGCGGGAATCGGTGGGCAGTTTTTCTCGGTTCAGATCGGCCCACATGGCGGCCTGGCCATCGAGGGGGCTTTGGATGTTGTAGGCTTGGAAGGCGATCATTTCACCGATGCGGATGACCAGGTCGACCAGCCGTTCACCAGCGGTCCAGTGGTCGCCGACGCAGATGGTGGTGGCGTCGAAATTGGGATGGAAAATCGGGGTGAGGATTTTGCACCTGGGGCTGAGGCGCGGGTAATCGCTGGTGAGCTGGATTTCAATTTCGTGACTGGGTTGCGGGATGGGCTGGCCATCGGGACCGGGCTGGAGGCTGGCGATGTGGTAGTGAACGCGGTAGGCCTCGGGGGGATTGCCGGCCAGGGGTGTGACGCGGATGGCGTCGAAGTTGGCGAAGGCGGTGCGCATCACCTCGGCATCCGCGCGGAGCCGGCGGGTGCGCATGGGGATCTTACCGGGTGCCGGCGGCGGGGGGGTGACGACCGGTTGGGGAGCACGCTCAATCGGCGGAGGCGCGGGCATTGAAGCCGCGACGGCCGACAGAATCGGCTCGGGTGATGCAACCGATTCGGCATGGAGCGCTGGCACCTTGACGCCGTTACCGCAGATTTTGCACCTGGCGGTGCGACCGGCGTACTCATCGGGCACCTTAAACGTCTTACCGCATTTGTCGCAGCTGAATGAAATCATGATGACCATACCCCAACTATCCGGGTCCAATCACTACCAGGGCACCGTTCCGTGCCGATCGAAATACTGACCTGTGGGTCCATCTGCATCCAGGGTTGCGAGGCGGACGATAGCTTCGGTGCCTTCCTGGACGGTTTGCGTGCCCTGGTTGGCGTTGATGTCGGTGGCGGTGTAACCGGGATCGGCAATATTCACCTTGATGGCGGTGCCGGCCAGTTCCTGGGCCAGGATGACGCTCAGCATATTCAGGGCGGATTTCGAGGAATTGTAGGCGGCCGCCATCACCTGTGCGTACATGGACTGGGGGTCCTGGCGAAGGGCGAGCGAACCCAATCCGCTGCTGACATTGACGATCCGACCGGCTTTGGATTTTTTCAAAAGCGGCAGGAATGCCTGGGTTACGGCAACCACGCCAATGACATTGGTTTCGTAGGTTGCACGGAATTTTTCCAGGTCGGCGTCGATCACACCGGCGCGTTCCAGCGCGATGCCCGCATTGTTGATCAGCACATCAATCTGACCGAATTTGGTTTCGACTGTTTTTGCAGCCTCGCGAGCCGCTTGCGGTTTGGTCACATCCAAGACCACCGCGGTGGCGTCAAATCCCTCGGCCTGGAGTTTCTTTGCCGCTTCTTCGATTCGGCCTGGATCGCGCGCGGTGACGATGACGCGATAGCCGCGTTTCCCAAGCTGGCGGGCGGTTTCAAAACCGATTCCCTTGTTTGCGCCGGTGATCAATGCGATGGGTTTGCTCATGTTCATCTCCTTGTTTCAGTGATGCATGAACACAGTAGGCAGGTGCCGGCCGTTGAAATACCAGAAATCGCTGACCCCCAGCCCGGCTACGATTCCGCACATTGAGATTGCCATCGCCAGCAGCAGCAGGATCGGCTGTTTCTGCCTGCCGCGGAGCAGGAGCGCGGTTGCCAGCAACTCGATGACCAGCGCGGTGAAGCCGAACGTGACGCAGGCGATGGCCGCACCGATCACGCTGGCGGCGAGCAGCACCACATCCCAGCGATGCGGCGGGTCGAGCGGTTCCCCGGTGACTTCCGCGGTCGATTGGACCGGACTGGCGGGTTCTTCCTCTTGGGGTTTGAGCGCATCGACCTGCGGGCAGCCGTAGCTGGAGCAGCCGAGGTTTTCCTGCCAGCATTCGGTGTGAAAATTCATCGCACAGTCGGGGCATTGCGTGGCCGGTTCGTCGGCGGCGATGGTGGAATGGCAAACGGCGCATCTGGTCACGCGCGGCTTGGATGGCGGTTTGAGAATCGGCTCTGGCGCGGGCTTTTGTTCGGCAGCTGGTTTTGATCTGGCAACGGGTTTTGTTTCGGCAACGGTCGACGGGTCGGCGGGGGGGACGGTGACGGGTTTTCGGCAGTGCCGGCACATGCCGCGTTTGCCCGCCAGTTCGTTGCCCACCCACAATGGCGCGCCGCAGGCGCACTCGAAGAGGATGCCGGCCGCCTTCACTTTCCCGGTGGGTGAAGAAAGTTCGACGGGGATCGCTCCCTTGGGCAATCGATCGGTGGCGTGATAGGTGACCGTGACATTTCCGACGCGGATTTTGTCACCATCGTGCAGCGGCTGGGTGACAACCTTCTGGTCGTTGACGAAAGTACCGGTGGTACTGCCGGCGTCGGAGATGGCCCACTGAGCGTCGGGGTCTTCGATCGGATCGATCCAGGGATCGATCCAGGCATGGAGCCGGGAGACGCTGGTGTCGGTGAGGACCACGCCATGGCTGAGCCGCCGGCCGATCAGCACGCGGCTGGTGATCGGACCTCCGTGAAGAGCGGAGTTGAGCGTGTAGGTCAGGGAAGCCATAGGCTAAAAATCGAATGACGAAACTCGAATGACGAAACGAAGAACCGACGGACTTACCGAAACCGAGCAATCTGCAATCCATTTATCGCGAGTTTGGTCATTCGAGTTTTTCCTTTTTACACGCGCACTTTTTCCTGGAACAAAAACGCCGTTGCTCCCACCTGAATGCTGTCTCCGGCCCGCAGCCTTGTGCGGTTGATCGGTTTTCCGTTGACCAGTGTGTCGGTTCCCATCGGGAGGTTTTCCAATTCGAAACCGCCGGGGACGATGTACAGGGCGGCGTGGCGTTTGCCGACCTTGGGGTCTCGGAACAGATAGATCGGGCATTCGGGTCCGCTGCCGATGAAAGTGGGGCTGCGATAGAGGATGAACTGCTTGCCGGCGATCAGGCCCGCGGTGACTTTCAACCAGCCGCTCTTGGCGGCGTTTTCGATCAGACCGGTGCCGAGCCCGGCGAAGAGTCCGATCGCCAGGAGTGCGGCCAGCCGACCGGCCATTTCGCTGCCGTTGGTGGCGGAGAAGATCGGGTCATACAGCGCGCCGCCGATCACCCCGCCGATGACGCCGCCGAGCAATCCGATGCGGAGCTTTTTCAGATTCCGCATCATGATGCCCGGACCGATGGTCAGGAACAGACCCAGCACCCCCCATGAGATCGAGTGAGCCAGCGTGCTGGCGGCGGTGGGTCCGATCTTCTGCGAGAGCGTTCGCGCATAACCTAAAAGCTGCGCGAGAAATCCCGTGGTGGCGGCCCCGGCAATGACCGGTGCCCCGCGCAGGGCATCGTACAATTGCGTGAAAAACAGCGAGACAAAAGCCCCGCCGATCAGGCCCAGCGCTGCCCCGACGCACCCGTTGACCAGGGCCTGGGAGTAGTTGCGGTCGACGATTTTTTCGGCGGCGGAAAGGCACGCGGCGATCAGCATGCCCGACAAACCGAACGCGATCAGATTCGAGATGAACCGTTTCATCGCCTGCTGCTTTTCAACAGCAGCGCGATCGATGGCAATCTGCTCGGCGGGCTTGTCTTCGGTCTCGACGACGAAGAAGGGATTACCGGCGTATTCCTGCTTCAGCGATTTGATGGCCGTCTCGGTGCCGGGCTCGCCCAGGGCCTGGCGTCGCAGCAGATCGTTCACCTCGCGCACCTGGGTTTCGGCGGCGAATCGCGGATCGGGATAGCGGAGAATTTCTCCCCCGCCCCAGGCGAGCAGCCCGCCGAGCAGACCGAAGCACGCCATCATGAAAACCGAGTTGTACCAGATGCTGGTGCGCTGCGATGTGGCGGCGGTGGTGACCAGCGGGCTGATCTCCGCCTGTCGGCGGTTTCGCTCGACAGCCTCCTGCTCCTTGAGGCGCTGGTCCACCTTGCGGGTCTTGAGGTCGTCCCATTCGATTTTGATTTTGTCGTCGGTTTTGTCCTGGGTTTCAGTCGACATCGGAAACGCTCACTTTACAACATCAGAAGGAATTCGAGTGGAACGGGTTTGCGGATGAAGCGGCTGCCCGGCTGCGGGAACGGCCACGGGAAGCGCCGGGGCGGCGGGATCAGCCGCGGCGGTCGGTTGCGTGGCCGGCGCGCTCTTGCCGTAAAACGGCACGGCGGAAAACTCCACCGCCCAGATCACCACGAAGGTCGCAAGAAAGACGAACGAGATGGCGATTTTCTTCTGCCGGGTTTCGAGCCGGCGGATGCGGATCAGCAGTTCGATCAGCTTGGGGTCCATGTGCTCGTCAGCCGAGCGATCGGGCACGGTGATGGATCGCGCGGGCGTGGCATCGGACAAGAACGAAGCGGGCGACAGCGCATCGGAGCGCATCGCATCGGTTTTGCTGATGAGCGGGATTTTTGCCGAGAGCGGCGTGACATCATCTTCGACCAGGATGCCTTCGCGCACGGGTTTTCCGCCGCGCCAGACGAAATTTCCTTCATCCCCGCTAAGCGGGTCGTACACGAACGCCACCTGCCAGGGGAGATTGAAAAAATTGTCGCAGATGAAGACATCCATGTCTGACAGGAAAATACCGAAGCCGGGGTGCGTGTGGTACCACCCGATCATTTTTGAATCCGGATGATCGCGGTCCATCTCATCCTGAATGTACGCCCAGGTGTCGGCGGTGAAAGTGACATTGGTGGACCGGGTCCGCGCGCCGTTCCCGCGGATGCAGTGTTCCACCAGCAGGTATGGGCCGTGCTCGTCGCGGTAACCATTGCCGATGAGAACCCCGCAGACTTCGATGTCGTTGGAACCCTGGCCATGGATGTGGATTTCATCCAGTGCCGATTGGCTGAAGACGACCTGGAATTTGTCCTCGCGATGGCCGACGAATGTTTCGAGCGGGCGCATCGGCCATTCGTCACACTCGATGAAAGAGGTGTCGCGGCCTGTTGTGTCGCGATTGGGCATGTCGAACCTGGGGTTGGCAGTCGCGGTTTGGGTCACGTCCACTCCAGTTCAGCGGCGGTTTCGTCCCCTGCGGTTTCATCAACCGTGTCACTTGTCGGTGAATTCAACAACGGCCCGAGCACCAGGGCTGCATCGTTGCTGAGTTCCAATCCGATCGCGCGATCGGCGCTGCGGGCAATCAGGATATCGAACGGCGGAACACCAAGCTGCGCAAGCGTGCGGTCGAGGAACGATTCGGTCCCGCGGATTTTGTAGAATGTAACCACCTCGCGCTTGGCAGCTTTGCATTTCGGACATGGCGCCTTGTCCGATTTCACCTGGCCCAGCGAGACAAACAGCAGCTCCTCGGCGCGGCAATTCGGGCAGACCATCTTCTCCAGCACATCGCGGGCAAGCTCCAACTCCGCTTCGGGCCCGAGCAGTTTTTTCGCCTCGGCCAAAGCTTCAGCAGCGGTGGTGCGAGCGGCCGACCAGGGCATTGCGATGATCCGCTCCAGCGGGTCGTGGCTGAAGCAATCCTCTTTTTTCTGATACTCGGTGAGGTACGCATCGGTGGAAAGCCCGCTGAAAACCCAGCCTTTCCCGCTGATGGTTTCCATGCCGTGCAGAATCTTTACCGCCTCCTGGCATTGCACCCCGGCGATGATCGAGCTGATGGTCGGTGTGGTGGGTGTCTTGCCGGTCTCCATCTCGGATTTGCTCAGCAGATTGCACGACCGCCGAAGCTGCAGCAGCTTCCAGTCGGTCTGGCTCATGGTGCATTCGTAACACGGCGCATCGGATTTCCCGAGCAGATGTCCTTCGGGGATGAACACCCGGGCAGCGCCATCAATCTGCTGAATCGCGCCATCCACCCAGGGCTTGTTGCACTTCCAGCAATTGCGGTTGATGCTCAGGCGTGCCTCGCGATTGTCCAGCCCGCCGATGACGATGTCGGCCCAGTTGAAAACACCCAGGCCCAGGTCGTAGACAACATTGCCATTGAACGCGTGGACGCTCAGATCCGGATAAATTTCCTTCGCCGCCGCCGCGGCGGTGGTGGCTTTGTACTGGCCATTGTTTTGTTTGCGGTAAAGAACCGATCGCGACAGATTGGAATTTTCGATTTTATCGAGATCGGCAATCAGAATATTTCCGATGCCCAGCAGCGCGAGATTCTTGACGATCTCATTGCCGAGTGCGCCCGCACCGACCACCAGCACCTTTGCATCGCGGAGCTTCTGCTGGTCCCACCAGGTGATGAGCCTGAAGCGGTGGAAGCGATCGTTCTCTTCCTCGCTGAGCGATTGGGCGGAGATGTGGAGGGTGTCTGGCATGGGTCAAAGGTGGGAGAGAGAAAATGCGAACGTCCAACGTCCAACGTCCAAGGTCCAACTTCCCGGTGAAGGAAAATAGTTTGGTGTACGCTCTTGGACGTTGGGAGTTGGACGTTGGGAGTTGGGCGTTCGCATTTTCTTACGGCGCATTTTCTTACGTTGCATGTTCTTCCTTCTCACCCCGCGGTGATCTCCGGCTGCAATCGAAGCACATCGCCGTCCTTTGCCCCCACATCGGCCAGAGTCTGGTCGTCCAATAGCTG
>Ga0116230_10005762_pt1 | contig 12157 bp, 8 predicted proteins | sample S1TSphfallax_3_FD_88678 | JGI IMG/M metagenome (GOLD analysis project Ga0116230, IMG submission 88678) | Host-associated microbial communities from peat moss isolated from Minnesota, USA - S1T2_Fd - Sphagnum fallax MG | ecosystem: Host-associated > Plants > Peat moss > Unclassified | place: USA...
CCTAGTTGTAAATTTAGCTTGATTACTGTTAACATTGAATGGTTGTTAGAGGTAAAATGAGAAAATCACGAAAATGACAAATGATACGTGCTCAAACAATTACAAATGGATGAAAGGTTTTGAGCTGAAATTCCAATATGTAAATATTGAAATCGAACAAACACATAATGGTTGAAGGCACAATGGTATAATGGTTGTTAAAACTTATTTTCATACTTTCTTATATGCCATTCAAAAAGTTGTCAACTATGCCATTTAAGTTCCCAATAGTTATCCCAAATGAGTTACATTAGTTCCTAATGTGGTCCCTTTAAATGCTATAATAGGTGAAACAAGTTAACCATTACTAATGTTATCCCCTTCAAGTCTATGATGTTAAGATAGGAGGCTCATTACTAGCCCCCAAAAGAATTGTACAGCTTCAACAAAATCCATCTCAAACTGAAGTTGATCTATCAAATCAAATCTTGTCTAGTGAAAAATATCTTAAGTTGTGATGAACATTTGTTGTGGATGTAAAAATTTTAATTTAAAATTCTTCTTTTGATAATTCTAGGCCAACTGCTGGAACTTATTGTTAAAAATATGGTGATTTGGATTCCCCCCTCCCTTTTCAAAATCTGGTGAATTTCAGCCTTTCTTCATGAAAAATTGGAAATCATATTTTTCAGGTCAAAATTTAGAAAGAACATTGCCAAATAAAAAAACACTTGTTTGGGCTTGCTTCAGAAGGCAGGGATAGGGTCCAAAAATGGGAAGCAGCTGATGGCTGATGGGATCTCATGAATTTTGGATTGGGAACCTGGGAACTACAAAGAAGTTCGACAAACATTTGTTGTGAGTGTTGTGAACAACATCTATCTATGAAGGAAGGTAGATTGTTTTGTTTTGTTTGTAGTTATGAGATCCACTGAACTGGGATGCTTCAGATCGTGTTCTTGGTGTCTTTGGAAAGCTCTTCACGAGGAGCATGGGCTTGGTTCCATGGTGTTTGGACGTGCGGTGCAAAAGTTCTTGAATATTGAATGATTTCTTCACTGAAAATTCAATTGAATTGTAGCTGAAAATTTAGGAGGAATTGGAATGTGCCTTTGGTGTTGTTGGAAAGACCTTGACAAGCAGGATCTCATGGAATTTATTTGGTAAGATTTGGATTCAGAATGTGGGAGACATTGATTTTAAAGTGATTTCAGCCACTGAAAATTCAAATAAATTCCAATTAACAGGTTTTGGAATGAAAAATTAGTTGAGAAAGTGGCAACAATTGGGCCAAGGGCACAGGCCACACAAGCGAGACTGAAGGGGGGACATTGGCATTATCAATGATGGAATGATAGAAAGAAAGAGGGGACAATGGTCCTCCTAGCCAGGTATTAGTTTTTCCACCAATATGAACCAGCTATGCCATCGTCTTGCATTCAACTAGGAAAGATCAGGAAATAAGTCTCCAGACAAGCAAACAAAGAGAGATCATAAGGTGATTGCTGCTGAGATAGAAACTTCTTGTCTAAAAAGACCATGTGTTGTTGGCAAAGTCTTGGGAAGTTTTGAGAACTCATTCTACCAAACCCCAAAATGTCACAATCCTGATGGTCGTCATTGCCAATTGATCCACTGATGTGGATGTTGGTCGAATTATTGACATTTTACAAAAAGTATATGTATCATGATGATATAGAAGTGTTCATACAAAAAGGTTGATAGGATGGTTAAAAGGGCCTATTGATGATGAAATATAATTGATAATGTTGTTCCTTGTGTGCCACACTTGGTCAATAAAGTTGGGAAATGAAAATTTCATGTCTCTTTGCATCTACCTATTGTAAGAAGGAGAATTTGTTTGTTAGGCTTTCTTGTTCAATTTGTCTACATTTTGAACCCACCCCTATGACCACTTTTAGCCTTCCCTTCCTTCCTTCAACTATAGTCTATCATCAATTAATAGAAGCTAACTAATGGCAACATTATAGTAGTAGCTTTTCCACTAAGAAGATTTACTTAAAAGAGAAATATAATATTCAAGAAAACGTAATATTTTTAAAAACTACAGGAGAATCCTGTAGGACTTTTCAAGAAAGATGTACAATGGGATGTGCAAATTCCCAGCCTAAGTATTAGGAGATAGAAACTTGAAAATGCCATGAAATTAAAAAACATGGAAGGAAGGATCAAAATCAAATCTTGTAGGTGGGTTTAAAAAATGGAAGCTAAATGAAAGCACATCCCATGCTACTTTTATGTTCAAAGGCACACAAACAACTGATGAAGGCCCAAAGTGTAGAGAGGAAACTAATGGCTTGCTGATGTGAACCACATGATCAAAAATGCTTGCATTCTGTCTTTCAGTTTGCAAGCTTTTGGAAGAATGGCCATCAATGGAATCTGTTCTGGGTGTGAGTTTTTCTTTCCCCTTCCATTGTTCCCTGCAGTTATCCTGCAGCTTTTTGGTATGATGCAACCCTGCTGCTTTTTGGTGACTTGCAAGAGCAGGCGCTCTCAATTTGGCAAACCCAGTCCAAAAACCTTGCTTTTATGGCGATTTAATGAACAACATTTCAAAAAAGCCTTTGTAGGGGTTGGCACCCTGAAAACAATTTCACATTTAGAAGAAATATCACACCTAAAAAAAGAGCTGATTCCAATATATCCCCCAGTTCTCAAAAAATTTGGAAAAAATCCAAAATTACCACCTTTAGAACCTCTGGTTCTTTCATGAAAACTGGTATTTTTTAGAGGTTTAAAAATTAATGGGAGTGAGCAGTTCTTTGATTTTGATGTTCTTTGCATGTACATGCTCTCCCATATTGGAAATTGTACAAGTACAAAATTTTCCAACAAATTAAAATTTAAAATTACATAGGTATGGAGTTTGACAACTAATTAAAATTAATCAAGTATTCATGAATTTCCGTTTACTTGTCAACTATTCCAAAAAGTTCAGCTTCCTTGCATAAAGAAAATATGTTCAATATTTTGTTTTCAAGATGTTGTGGACCTTGTATAGTTCCATTTTCTTCCACCCAAAGATTGCTGATGCAAATCTAGATCACAATAACTTGAACCCCTGGGTTTAACACTCCAAACCAGGACACCTCTCAACATTGGTCTGCTTCGGTGAGTCTTACTTTCGAATTCACATGGACATTGACATGCCAAAATTGTGTTGAGAATGAAAACTTGGAAGCAACCCTCAGGGATGAGGGCTCACTGGATAGCCCATTCTGGGACCCTAGAACCTCCAAAGGGTCCTGGGTTCAACCCAGTGGTGTGCAAGAGCCCATAGACCTTGTTTAACATTTCACAAGTGAAACTCTTGCCAGCCCTCTGCTAATGAGCTTGACTTGGGGTTTGCCAACAGCTTGTCAGGTCAAATCTGCTGTTATGCTTTTTCAAAAATAAAAATAAAAATCGGAAGCAGAGCTGATTATGTGAGAATCATTCAACAATGCTCAATCTCTTACTCAGCGCATGCCAAATGAATTGACTATTTTCCTAGGTATTAGAGTTTTCCCTAAAGTCACCCTGTCTTTGGGCCAGTGTTGGGCAGTTCTCGCATCAGTTTTCAGTCCAGTTTTCAGACTGAGAATAGATGGGAATTAAATTTATTGATAACCGGTTAGAAAACCAACCCTCCAGTTCTTAACCATGTGAGAACTAGTGATGAGAACCAGGCTGAGTTTCTTTTTAAAAAAAAGAAAATTGGTTGGTTTTTCTCATAAAACCCAGATCTGGTTTTCAGGGTTTCTTGATGTAGCTGTTAGTTTATTAGGTTAGTGCTTAGGTTATGCCATTAAATTTTGGTTAGTGGTTAGATTAATGGTTAGATTTGAGCGTGGGTGTGACACCTCCTGGAAGAGAAGTATAAAGAGCTTTAAAGCAACTTTTTTTTCCATGGTTGTTTACATTTGCTTGTGACTTTTGTGAGTGAGTTTAAAGAATTGAGCTTGTTTTACTTTGAGGTTTATTGTTTATTGTTGTTGCCATTTGTATCTTCTTTGTGGTCATGGTCTCATGGCACCATTGTTATTCTTGTTGGTGTTTCATTTGTGGTTGTGGTCACCTAACACCATTGTTGTCATTGTTGCGTCTTTCATGGTTGTGGTTGTTTAGCACCATCACTATTGTTGGTGCTTCCTTTGTGGTTGTGATTTCTTGGCACCATCGCTGTTCTTGTTGGTATTTCTTTCATGGTCACTTGGTGCCATCGCTAATGGTGTTGGTGCTTCTTTCGTGGTCATGGTCGCCCAATGCCATTGCTATTGGTGCTTCCTTTGTGATTGTGGTTACCCAGTGCCATTGTTGTTGTTGTTGTTTCCTTTGTGGTCATGATCGTGTGGTGCCATCACTGTTGCTATTATTTTTTTCATGGTCATGGCCATTTGGCACCATCACTATTACTATTTCTTTTGTGGTTGTGGTCACCTAACACTATCATTATTGTTATTACTTCCTTCGTGGTCATGGTCACCTAGCATCATCGCTAGTGTTGTTGCTCATGTTTCTTTCATGGTCGTGTTAACCTTTAAAATACCTTCACATGTTATCATTCGTGCTTCTTTCATTGTTATGTTCACCTAGTACCATCGTTGCTACTACTTTTGTTTAATGAACGACAAGGTATTTCTTCTCCCTTTCCTACTTTGTGTAGTTGTACTTTGTGTAGTTGTGGGATAGTGGATGTGGAATGAACATTGGCCTTAGCTTTGACCTTTGACCACATTCACCTAGGTACATGTATTTTTTCAATGTTGATTTTCATTTATTTATTATTTATTTATTATTTAAAGTTTTTTAGGTATTTTTTTTGTATATATTTCTTTTTGCTTATGGAAACTAAATATATTTTTGTTTTTTGGATGCAAAGTCATTTTAATAAAATTTTCACTAAAAAAAAAATGGAAATATTCCAAAATTTCACTATTTTGCATTGTGGATAGAACATGTATTTAAATAATTCTCGACTTTTAAAAAGTCCAAAAATAAAATAAACAATTTGGAGTCAAAAAATAACCATATTAAACAATATTGATTGAGATAGACTTGATTAAAAACCAAATGGCCACAAGGTGTATCAAAATTTTTTGAAGAAGCTAGAACATGATGAATTACAACTTGGTAGTCACTCATAGCATCATAACCATGATATGGATATGGTGATGTTAGAACATGATATTGGAATCCGTATGATACTTGGTGGGCACTAGGCTAAATCACAATATATGGATTTAAAAAGATTGAATGATAATCCAATGGCCACCAAGTGGATGATAACCTTGAGGAAGGAGAATAATCTTTAAAAAAATTTAATGTAAAACATCAAAATGAATAGGTGGAAAATCATGCATCCAAATGGGTGAAAGCATGGTAAAGTATGCCAAAAAAGTAGTCACACATGCAATCATAGTCATATTTATGGCATAAACATGAAAAGAACTATTCAAAACTTCTTTAACTTTCATTATGAAGCAATGGTGCATTCCATTGAGTTTATGTTAAACTACACATAAAATCCTAGGAATTTTCATATAAAAAAATGGATGAAATGTATGTTCTAAACTAATTGGGTTTTCTAAATTTCCAACATACCTTTATATGAAAGCTTTGATAAATTATCACTATGATATGAAAAAATTTGAAACACACTGATACATATTAATGTTCTATTCATTTGAAAGTACAAAAAATCCAATTACAATTGTACTTTCATATACTTGAAACAAGAGTGTGACACCTATTTTCCTGTACTTGTAATTCTAAAAATGTATTTAAATGCATATTAAAACATGTAATTATTCAATATTATGCAATGAAGTCAAAGATCTTCCTCTTATTGATCATTAAAGTAAAAATTGTTCATGATTTCAATGTATTAAGTTTTAGTTTATGGATATTTTCCAATTAAAAAAATAAAATCATTGGCATACTTTACCATGCTCACCCAAATAAATAAAATCATATTCATACATCAAGTTTTTGTCATTTGAATCAAAACTAGAAAAATTAAATTTGCAAGTTTGCAAACTTTAATCCTAAAATTTCCACATATTGTTAACATACTTAAGGGATCCGTCATTGTGTAACAATTAGATACCCAACTACATCAACACCATTTTGAAACAAAAATCCTTTGGACAACATCGCTTTCTACCTTTCATAGTTGCAAAAATCTTCATGCAGTCTACAAACAATAATTTGAACCAATTGCAAACAAACTCCAATAATTGAATCTTTATAAAAATGCATAATTCAAGTAAAAAACCATAAATGCACATAAACTAATTGTTTTCAAGGTGTTGAGGTTCAAAGTGCATACCTAAAATAAGTGGAGTAAATCTACCATCCCCATTATGATTCTCCATATATTACATGAACCAAGAATAATTTGGTGAAGAGAAATTCAAATGTGGTTTCAAATATTTAACAAGGATTTCATAATGGATGTTAACTGCATTTGCCAATGGTAATCCAATCAACGTTGGCCACAAACGAGATGCAAGGTCCAACCATCCAACCATTGAACCTTGCTACTTGACAATTTTTGTCCTTTAAAGGATTTAATGAAAAGACCATTGTAATGATAATTTCAAAGGGCCTTGTTCAGCCCATCTTCAATGAACAATGTTTGGTCTTTTTTGCCATAGGGAAGTCCTCAATAAGTAAAATACACACATCTCAAATCCTTTATAAGGATTTGAGTAGTAATATGTTCTTACTTTGAGTTGAGTTGATCTCATGGAACATTGTTCATGACCCCAAATGAAAACAAATTGATCAACAAATACTTATGGCATTAATATAGGAAGAATTTCCATCACATCCTCCAACAACATTCAAAACCAAATTGCAATATGAATTTTTTTGAATGCTCAAAAAAAAATGTTGCACTCTAGCTCTTGTTTCCACTTTGCTAATGTCATTATTTCTCCCATTCACATGATGACGTTCATGTAGAATAGTATTATGTGGAAAGTAACACATGATGCCATTCATGTTGAGAATGAATATTTTTTTTGGTGTGGAAGGATGTGAATGAAAACACTTGGGTGGATGTATAGTAGATGCATATGGACACAAAAAAACAAACTACCAAAAACTAGGAGATGTTAGCATAACAAAATCCAATTGCATAGTATATAGTCTAATCCAATAAATTGGGAAATAATCAACATTATTTATCTTCAACATCAATTAACTAAACAATTAACTTATTCAATTAGTGGATTCAACACATAAGAAAATATTATCTAGTAAAATGAGAATGATAAATAAGAGATTTTCAAAGAAACAAAATAATAATAGATAGTTTACATCTTTTTTTTCATTTTCATTTTCACATTTGTACAATATGACACTTCATACCTATCACTAAAACGTTGGTATAACATTTATATTGTCCAAGATCGTTGTGGACAATATTTTTAATCCTACCAAAAGGTTGTCCTCTACAAAAATAGCTACACCATATCCAAAGTGATGAAAGGATTCTCGGCAAAGAAGAATAATCTATAACAAATAATTCTCAACCTTACCAAAACCATCAAACAACTCCACAAAAATGGCACTAAATGGCCTATTAAATGTATTATGTAAGGCATATCATCTATGAGCAATGTGTTACTAACATGAATGTCAAGGTATTTAGAAAAAGAAAAAGTTATGGTTTTAAAAAAAAACAAGCTTGTTTAGATTAGAAGGCAAAAAATGCACATTTTTGGTGCAAGAATCCTCAGTAAGGACCCTAAAAGGATCAATAGTAAATTGGGTTTCTTGTTAAATTTGATCCAAATACTTATTGATGTTGTGTTGTTGGGTAGTAGACCATATGTACATAGTGAATTGCACAATACACCATTCGAGGAATTCCTTCAATCTAGGCTTCAAGATAAAAGTGTGAAAAGGAATTGAAGGTCTTCGTTGTATAGTATTTTAAACCATTTCAAAGCGTGTAGCCACAAGAACTCCATTCAAATGGAAAATAACATGGAAAACATTGACCTCTAATAAAAGTGAACAAGGACTTTCTAATTAAATTCCACAACTTGAACTTGAAGGCATTTCATCCAAATATTCCACATTTGATGGGAAAAAACTTGAGAACTCCATATCTCTCATAACCTTAGACCTCATAGGCCCATTCATTATTCTAGTCCTTTTAGGTGGTTGAAGGTCAACCACAATAACCTAACAAAACCATGAAACTAGTGGGCAATCCATTAAAACAAACCACTAGAGGTCAAGATGGTATGCAAGACAATGTGATTAAGAAAAAAATACAAGGAACCTTTACATGATGAGAAACAACTTTACTTTCACTACTTACCTGACATGTCGAAGAATGTTTTTAAAAACTAACATTACACTTGCTAGAACACTTTTCAAATAACGTGATTTACTTAGTATCATCTTCCGTAACATGCTTGATGGCACCAAAAGGATTGTCTTGGACATAAATGGGAACATTAAGTCCAAAGTAATGTAACAATTTTAAATATGGAAGAAAAGAATGCCAACTATATCATTTTCCTCTTCAGGTCTTCCCCTTATCTTTCACTTCTAAAAGATTGCACAAAAATCAAATTAAAGGGAAGATTTTTGCAACATTTATATGGGGTAGTGCCCACCAACAATCTATTTCCTACATGAATATATGAATACCGTGGAAAAAATCAGCAAGGTTTTTGTTAAATATTATTTTTCATGTGTAATGGGGACTAAGGACATATTATTACTTTTGATAAGTAACACATGCTTGTTAATTTTGCACAAATCTTGGCCAATAATCTGATGCAAATCAAGACTTATTATTTATGTTTCTTTAGTGATTTTTGTCAAGCACATAGTGATCCTCATAGGCCAAGTTAAAATCTATACATGGTAAATTGTTCTAGGCACTTCATGAAAAACTCCTTCAACTTGGCTCTTAGAACAACCTCCTTGGAGTAGACGGGATTCCACAATTCATTATGGGGTGAAGGTAGGAGATAATTAATCGTGAAATATCAATACTCAACAAGAACACCCTTCAAATCAAAATTAATATGCAGAGGACTTACCCTATGAAATAGGACACCACCAAATTGAAGTGAACCGCCAAATTTAGGTTGATCCAATCCACTATCATACCCACATGTCAAAATCATCAAAAAAAATAATGAGTTTGCCCAAGATGCAAGAGGTGGTGGTGTGGTGACTTTGCATTCCAAGTCTTCTTGTTCTTCCCTTCCCAAATATTTAAATGAACCGTCAACAACATTGTAAGATCTTGGCTTCCCCCATTCCACTGACTCCTTCCAGGAAGTGGACAAGATTTGTCATCAACATAACGTTAGCTCTCGTAAGTGCTTCGATGGATCCCTTGCCATTAAACTAACACTCCTACTCAGATTGTTGAAGCCTTATGCTCTTCAACCATGATCTCACAATCTACATTAGCAATGGCATCCACACCTTCAACTCCAAAGTCTTCTACCTTTGAATCAGCCGGGCATGTAGGATTTTCTATATATGGATTCATCAAGAAATACTAGTATTGGGTGACCATCAAATATTCATTCTATAACAAGGGTAATAAACTACTGGGCAGCTGCCCAAAAATAAACACTAAGATCACCAAAAAAGATGACTTTCAAGTGGCCAACTGATTACAAACTCTATGATGATGGTAATGGATTATTGCACGACCACCAGATTCAAACATATCAAAGTTCAGACATAGCAAGAATTGGGTGGCCACCCAATTCACTGCAGAGGACAGTGTACATCGCATGAATAGTCATCAGGGCTGAAGAGCCAGTCACAGTTCTTACAACAAACCACCCAAGACTCAGCACCCACCAGTGGACACAATGCATTGGAAAGCTCTTATGGACTAGGTAACTTGTGAGAGCTGCTGGGTTACTGAATGCAGTCAAGCTACCGAGGCTGAGACTACGTTTGGTAACCCAGTAGCTTGAGCTAGTTACCAGACATAACAGGTCATGGAGGGGTGCGGAGCATGCAGTTGCTCCCCCCTCACTACTCATGGGTTATGACACTCCACCAGTCATACATGCTCCCACCAATGTTGATGCAAGGTTGTCACCTCAGCCAATCCGGCAGCATGGCACATACAGGATATGAGTTATGACTCACATCCAGCCAACCAATAGGAGCGCAAGGCACCCTTCAATGACCGGTTATGATTACATTGTTGATGAGCCACAATTGAGTTATCAGGTTTCACTTTGGTAACCAACCTGGTAAAGCCTCTACTTCCACCTCAATACCTAGGTAACTAGGTTCTATATATAAGTGGGTGAGTATCATTGACAAGTAGTAGGTAATATAAGTAGTTTCTATGTGTGTAAATAATGAGGTGAGACACTTAATGGTTGCTAGTTGGGTAGATGCATGTGGATCATTAGTACATAGTTAACTGCCGTTCGCACCACAGTGATTAGCTATGGCCCATAGAGATTTTTTTTAGTGTCCAATTTTGCCTTTGATTTGGGTCCCGCTACTACTAAGCTATAATTTTGCAGCTGCTTTTTTGAGACAAATTCGTCAGATGATTAACGAGCTGACCTGCTACTCTTTTGCCAGTTTCATAATACATTCAACACTATTTTGTGTCTTTTAGGCCCATTACACATTTAACACTATTTTGGACTTTAGGCCCATGTCTTGGCATGTGTGTTTATGGGCCCGCTTGCTGAGGTGCACTCTTGCCATTAAGGCTATTTGTTACATTCCTTATAAATAACACTGGATCACCCTATGGGATAAGAATACAATGCAAAAGTGTTTGCTCACCACATACCATCCATGCTGCACGGTGTATTGGTGGTTGCTGGTTTACTATTGCCCTGGAAATGAAACAATTCACAATATCAATGTAGGCAACTTCCCAAGACTCTGGAATACAGCTGGGGTTAACTTCTCCAGTCTGAAGATGGAGAAACTGATCGGTCTGCATACCATAAATAACCCCATTTGAATTTTCTTAGTTTGTTTGGAGTGCACCTCAACCCTCAATAAAATTTCTGCCTCAAAGGAGGATAGGCAGAATGAGGAACCTCCTTTTCTCCTCTTAACTGGATCTCAGCCATCATTATTAAACAAGGGGTGTGTCACACTCTGGCCTTGCCATTTAGCTTTAAAAGTATCTTAAAGCAAAAGAAGAATTATGGAAACTCAAATATTTCACCATGCAAAAATATAATTTTCAAAAAATCATCTACAAGAAACCAAAACCCTTCAAGATATTATTATAACTCTGTAACTAATCTCAAGTCTCAACACAAGCCAAAATATCATCTTTCAAAAATCCTCACATTATAAAAATAGACCTACTATTACCTAGGGGCCAAAATCTCTTAAGCTACTACAGTCTATAAGGAATCTAAACACAATATCCTTGCCTTGGTAGGCAAGGCCAACAAAAAAGCTGTATGCCAGGGAAGTCCATAAGGACCTCAAATGGGGCTGTTATAGGAATTCTGGTCCCCTCATTCAGCTTCGTGTGTGAGGCTGGGATTCCCAGAAAAGCCCAGATCTGGGAAAAGCCCTGTTCTCCATCCTTAGACTACGCAAATAAAGACTGGGATTTTTTTCCTTTGTTATTTACTGTCAGACAGAATACATTGAGAAATCTTCAACTGTGGAAGAGTACAAATCTTACACTTGGAAAGAGATGATCCCTCTTCATTTCTTTATCATGGCTTCTTCATTTAAAAAAAATCCGTGGTCTTTAGTCAGGAGAAAGGGCCAGTCATTCTGCCATTCTGCTTTTCTTGATGCCTAGGAGAGCGCAGATGGCCCTTCTCCTACACAAAGATTGCTCCAGTTTTAAAGGGCCACAAAAATGTGTACATACATTTTGAAAGGAACCAAATCACAAGGGCTGATTAGGTGCAAACTTCTACCAGCTCCTAGTCTATAACAAAAGGCTATGTATATGGGAATGGTAGGGCCCTCGGCCCCTCCTTGTTTTGAGGTGCCTAGACTCAAGGGTGGTACTCCAAGTGACAGGCACTGAAAAACAAGGAAGGGCCAGAGGACATGCTCTGTCCTTCTCCATTGTAAAACCTTGCCCTAATATCAAGAGGGTATGAGCTTCCACCATGGAAGATCCTCACAAAGCTCTTGTGCCTCTAAATACACTACAAAAATAAGGGCA
>Ga0116230_10005763_pt1 | contig 12157 bp, 10 predicted proteins | sample S1TSphfallax_3_FD_88678 | JGI IMG/M metagenome (GOLD analysis project Ga0116230, IMG submission 88678) | Host-associated microbial communities from peat moss isolated from Minnesota, USA - S1T2_Fd - Sphagnum fallax MG | ecosystem: Host-associated > Plants > Peat moss > Unclassified | place...
GACCACAAGACACACCACGGCCCGGACTCGGGAGTATGCCACCACCATACTCCCTATAGTATACTCTGCAACGCCCCGTGGGGGCCTCATCCAAATGGCACAAATTCCCGGGACTCCCGAAATGGAGTCCCGAAATTGTCCCGAAATCGTCCTGGCGGGACTCCCGGAACTTTGAACCGCTATAACTCCCGACTGCAGAGTTGGATCGCGACGAGGTCTGAGCCAAAGTTGTAGCCCTCGTCGAGATCTTTCCAACGCCATGTCGCACACTCAAATCGGACGTCTGAAAGAGGTCGATTCCCGACTTTTAGTGGTCGGGAGTCAAACTGCCAGTTTGACTCCCGGTCCTTCTTTTGCCCATAATTTGAGCGACAGATGTCAAAATGCCCAATGCGAGGGCATTTTCGATATCTACGTCTCAAGACCTTTCCAATGACACCAAGAACACCCCAATGAAAGGTGTTTTGCCCCTTGCTGTCGAGCTCTAAACATTCGGGAGTCCCGGAGGACTCCAAATCCCAACTTTTCCAAGTGTTGGGCTTCACCCCCACACTTGGCCAGAGTAGGGTTGCGACAATCTCCCAAAGTGGGAGTTGCCTTGGGAGTGTGAAGGTTCACTCCCTCACACTTTCTTACACTCCCGGGAGTATGTGATGCGACTCTTAGGCTTCCTCTTGGCCTGCACCCTTGCAACCCCTTTGCTTTGGTTGCAAGCCCAAAGCTAGGGTTGCGACACTTTTGGTTATTTGAATTAGAGCAATGTGATTAGGTTATTAAGACACCCTAAATCAAATAATTTAAAGTTTATCAACTTCCTTCCTATTTCGTTTTTATATGTTGGGTTTGAATATAGGCCTATTGCTCAAATTTTCCATTCCCAATCAATTTCGTTTTTTGTTTGGTTGATTTTAAAAAATCCTACCAATTTTCATAAGTTTTAATGCTTGTATGGTTTTGTAACAAGAAGTGTGCACTGTGCAAGTGTATGTCACTAAAAAAGGTTTGTCTACCAAAAACACAACCATTCAAAATGGATGGCCATGTATTATGTATCATGAAAATGGCTTCATCACTACCAAAGTTATTTTTATAATTCATGTCATTTTAATTTCTACAATGTCCATGAACCAATTGTATCATCAATATTACAACCTTTAAACTAACATTTGGATCATAAATTATGATTCTACCAAGCATGCAAAAGGACCTTTTGTCTTAAACTTAGTGAATGTGACCAAAATTAAAGGTTGTGCATCTTGTGCTACTAAAGAGATAGCTATTACAATGATTGATACACAACCTATTATAGTGTATCCAATGAAAATAATATAGAGGAAGGCCAACAAATCCAAAATATATGAATTGTGGTTAGTCATGACCTACTTTGTCATTCGTTAGATGCTAGTCATTTCCATAGTTTTTGGTGCAATTTTTCAATGGTTCAATGATTGAGACTTGTTGAAACTTTTATACACCCAAGATTGACATAGTTTACCATTTCAATTATTCTTTGTTTCATGTTGTTAGGTTCTTTGAGTTTGTTGTTAGATTCCATATCCCCTTTGTGACAACTCAAATGGGCAATGGTGTTATGAATGGTAAGCTTCATGCATCCCCTTCTTTTCACTTTGTCTCAATAATGTATTGAAAATATCTTTTACATTTAACATATTGGCTATGAAAATTAATATTTAACTAGATAGGCAAAAATCATTTTATGAGATCTATTGAGGTGGTTTATAAACTAGTGAAACGTATCATGTTGTCTTTTTTAATGCCCACAAGCCATTTGTTATTTTAGGGGGATAAGTTCAATTCATCTTTTTCCTTATTTCATTTTACATGATTACATCAAGTTCATGGGGTGTCAAACTAAAGCTAGGGAGGATGTCCATTCCTATAGAAGCATGAATCTCTATCATTCTAATTATGTACGTGACAAAAGTTGCAAATTTGTAATCACTCGCCAATTCACATGATTAGTATTGGGTGTAATGAATAAAAAAATTGCATCCATATGACGCCACAAAGGTGGATAACATCTATTTGATTTTAGTTGATAACATTGTTTGTATATTTTTCTATTTACGTATCATTTTACACATATTATGAAAATGTTCACAATTGATTATGTGAATTGGAACCTTGAATTGCCAAAAGAATCTTTGACCAATAGGATATTTTTAGTTAGATTACACTTCATTTGAAAGGAAATATTCAACAACATAAATGATATAATCAAATTTGGCCATCATGTAGTTTGAAGTGGTGGGGAACATAGAAAATGCAATTTGACAATTGAATAAAATTCTACAATTATAAGAAGTGGGATTTGTAGTATCATTTACATTTTCCATTCCAATTAACAAACATATCTTCAATGATCAAGATGGTCTTCTACTTGATCTTTTGATGCCAAATGTTATAAATCATGTGCATTTACATTCCCATAAATGTTCAATGGTAGGTGTTCTTCTACAAATGATTATTTCTTATACTAACATGAAGCATATGAATATTTTTTTATTTTTATTACTACATACCTTAAATGAAATGGCCATTATTTATGAGTTAGGTTATGCTTATGATGTGAATGAAAAAGAAGAAAAGGAAAACTAAATTAAGTTGGACTAGTAATTCTTTTAAAATTTGTGATGCAAATATTGAGTACAAAATAAATAAATATATTGGTGGTTGTACCATGCATGTAAAATACCAAGTATTGGACATATCTTGACCTTTATGATCCATATATGAACATTTCACATGTTTCAAAAAAGTCACAAAACATGTTGGACAATGGAATTGCAAATAACTTTCCTAAGAGAGTTCATTTTAAATTTATAGTTAAAACCTTGAAATATTCAATTTAAAAAATAGATAGTTTACATCTAAAGCCTTCATAGTGAACCTTCTAAGAGACAATGTATTCAAACATATACTCTAATCATTTTACATTCAAATGCATTTGATGACCACTCACTCATGTGTTGATGTACCATATATTATACATTACCTTTTACATCCAGATGTGTTGAGTCTTGACCACCAATCCTTGTCCTTTGCAACACAATTTGCAAGTGTAAATGCTTCACATTTACATTGAATTTAAATTCAATTCAAATTGCATTGCAAAGTTCCATGATTCACATTTAAGTGCATTATTGTTCCACTTTTTCATTCAACAACTACATTATGTTTGTTGTGAAATGATCAACATCATTCCATAAAACTTTTGAACTCATGCACACCAAAATCCCAAGAAGCATCATATTACTTGAAAATGTTTCTTGATTGTAGTTGTGTTTACCATTGGTACATCCCAATCATAGATTCATTTATTTCCATCAAAACTAATGGAGCAATCATTTTCATAAATCTGACAATCTATAATATTTTGAGAATTGACTCTGATTGTGGGATTTTGAATCTTTGGAAAAATCTTTCTCTATAGTTGCGTTGTCATCAATATGTGTTCACATGGGTTTTATCTTTTGAGCTTTTGTCCCAAGAATTGCATCCACATTTTTGTCATTTCACTCATGTTTGTTGCATCTACCCTTTCTAATTGTCAACATCAACCTCGTAAGATTTGCAACCGTCAATTCATTTAGTCTACATTCAAGAGGTCTACCTCTTGCTTCCACCCCCCACACAAACAAACCATTTTTATGAAGAGATGCAAAAATAAATTAGAGTGGAATACATCACAACTTGAATGCCAAATGAGAAATTGGATATTCAACCTTGTGATTTATAGGCCCCTAGGGACGATGGAAGAATGTCACATGGTTTCGATATACATTAACACAATTTGTCCTTCTCAATGCATATATTGTCATTTTGGCCGTTAGATTCCTCATTTCAATCCAAGGAATTGGCAAAAAACAACAATGTTGTTTGATTGAGTAATATGCAAAATTTGACTAATGACATGTTGTGTGGACTATTGATTTTAAGATCCAAAGCAATTGACATCAAATTCTTGCCTCTCAATCCAACGAATGGGCAAAAACATCAGTGTTGTCCAATTGAATAGTTTGCAAAATCCAATCAATGAATTATTGTGTGGATAATTGATTATAATATCCAATGCAAGTGACAAAAACAATGCACGATGCAATATATAGCTCACAGTTTCGGTTTTTTTGAAAAAAATCAAGCGATTGTTGAAATCTTGATTACATCCAAATTTTGGGTGCTTACTTTTTCAAAATATTGACGTTGCAATCCTATTCCTCATGATTTCTTGTTGTAAAATATCAATTTGATAATTTTTGCAATTTTTGTTACTTATTTAACAACATACATCAATGATCCTTTTGTTGTTGGAAAACTTTTGTCATTTCATGAAAAATATGAATAAAAGGGATTTTTTGGTGTTGATAAAATTCCATTCAAAGAGGTAAAAAAAACATTTTTGGGCTATTTTTACCTATTTTTGAATTCAAATAAATGGTTTTGAATTCAATCCAAAAATTGCCCCAAAATTCCTAAATCACAAGATCAAAAAAAATACATTGATGTATAATTCCTTGTTTTTTTAAATGGATTCTTTTGTTTCAAATTTTCAAAAATTTATTGTAATGTATCAATATTCCTGTGATGTGCTTATAATTTCATGGACTACATTATTATATATCGGCATGTTACAATTGCACATTTTTTTAAAAAACATGATAACTAATTGTTTGATATAATGGGAATTCATGGGGAAATCAATCACATAAGGGTTTCACAAACACATTAAATTCAAGGGGAAGCGAAGCACATAAAGGACTCACAATTTTGGCCATTGAAAGGCACTAAAGGTTTCAAAATTAAGTCTAATTTTGAAAAATTGAATAAACAATAAAAGGGACCTATGATGGAACATGGAAACTATATAAGTTAAGGGGTGCAGAAACAAGAATAATTTTTACTTATATGACTTATATTGTTCCCATGGGAAAAAAAAAGATTTGTTGCAATCTTGATACAACTTTGATTGTTACATTTATGGTAGTTGTGACATTATTTACTATATTGATACTTTGAAATAGACATTTTAGCCAAATTACCTCCTTGGTTTGTTTTGCCAATGTTTTGTATTTTACCTTTTGTGGAGGACAATGCAACAATTAATCTAAATAATTTATGAAACATTCCATAATAAGGCATTCTCCTAATTGAAAGAAATATCCATAAATAGATTTTTGTTCATCACAATCTTCCATTCAATTTGATTGGTGTAACCCCTTAGGATGCTAACATCCCCCTCTTGAAAACATATCTTTTATTCATATGCATTCCCTTGCAATATATGTTTCATCACTTCTAAATGTATCATATGAAGAATGAAAGCATGGTAAAATATGCCTAGAAGTATTCTAAATATTGCAAAAATTGATAATGTAACTTTGGAACTTGCAAATGTGTGAAGCCCTTTGACATTGAATAAAAAAATAGATGAATATATCATATGTGACATAGACACATTTTAATAAATGAAAAATTTGTATTAACCCTTTTTAATGAGTACCACTTGCTAAAAGGTATTAGTTTTCTACATGTACAATTTGTAATAAAAAAAATTCAAGAATAATGTGCATTAGGAAACATTTAAAAGTATCCATTACCAAGTGATAAAATTGAATTTTCATTTATTTTAACAATGATAAATTTTGAGGAAGTGGTATATGGGAGATTTTGCATAAACCTTGGAGAATTCCAAATACAATTCATACCTATCTCATTTCCAAGATTAACAACCTCATTTTTTTCTTAGTATCTACCTCCTATTTTTATAGCTATTTCATTCCTTTTTTAATAACTATCTCACTCCTTTTCCCTACCCACCAACATTGATATGAAAAGGCAAATTAACATGTATTTTTTCGTGTCCATGTATGTATATTAATTCAAATTAAATTTGGCATTGACATAAATAATGATGAACTATTGAAAACCATATGAAAATATAAGAAGAGGAAAAAAAGTTGATCGTCACTTGTAGTGTGCAATAGTGTAAAGCCCAAGTATGCACTTAGAAAAATATGTTTTAGATGCCAAATGACATAATGGGATGGAATTTTTCAATACATTTTTATTATCCAAATTCAAAGAATTTTGTTGTAATGAATGACAACAAGTATTATTAGTTTATGTGGATTTTGTTGCACAATTTTAACAACTTGCATTTTTTTATGCCTAAATTTGAAGGGTAATAGCTAAAAATTCAACTAGTTTTTGAACAAGTTGTGTCCTCTTTCACTTACATAAGGTTTCCAAAACTCACCAATTAAAAAATACATATTTTTTCCATTTTCACATTTCCTAACAAAAACATCAAAAAATGTTTTTAAAGGAGGAAATTATCTCCTTATGACATAATTACCATCATTTTTCCCTAAAGAGTGCTTGCATACTAACTAACTACATTTACAACATAATATTAATTAAATTTATTTGTTTTCTTATTATTTGTCTAAATTTAATGAGAGATCTATGAACTTCAATTGTTGTTCAATCCTTAATCGAAAGCCATTTAAGGTGGGATCATTGTAACATTATAATAGTTCATTCCAAATTGCTTAATAATTCACATGACATAGTCATGCATTACACAATGTGTCCTGATTCACTTTGGGTTTCACTAGATTTTGAGTGAATTTAGACATTTTTACCTAGTGAAATTGGTAAACCCCCTTAATGAATGGGGTTTAGTTGCTACAGACAATGAATTGTTTCATTAGTACTTATTAAGTTCTTTAGTTTCAAGGAAAAAGTTAAAAATTTAACATGAAAATTTATTAAAACAATACATTTAAATATGAGAGGGAGGGGGGATGTTAAAATAGTTTGTTTTTAATTGCAATAATAATTCATCATTCAAACTAATTCAATCTCAAATTATCGTAACAAAATGATATTGCTAAAAGAAGGAACATTTGTCTATGCCTGAAAAGACTTAATTCCACGTTGTTGGACAATAATATGCCTAATCACTTAAATGGAAGAAAGTTGAGGGAGTTGTTGTCTACTTGTTGAATAGATGGCCAGTGAAGTCTAACAATGAATTGAGATTGAAGGGAATATTGTTCATTAGATCAAAATCTAACCCAAATCATATAAGGTTGTTTAGATGTAAAATGTTGGTTTACATAGCAAAAGAAAAGAGAACCAAACTTCAAAAAAATGTTTGAATAAGTTTTTGTTGGTTATGATCAACATTTTAAGGCTTGTGGATGTTATGATCCTAAGCATAAGATAATATTAATTATCACATATGTAAAACTTGATGAAACATTTATGATATGTTTAAAAGTTGTAATTTCAAAAAAAATTATAATAGATTTTGGTAAGGGGAATTTTCTAAACCAATGGATACATTATCCAAAAATAAATATAATTTCTTCATTTTAAAATGACTCAACAACATAATATCAACATAGTTATTTAAATTCCTTGCATGCAAGGCATGTTGAAAGGGGAATGAATTGATCACAAGATGGTGTAGCTAATGAAAAAAATGAAGTGACCTTGTTTTAATCCACACATTAAAGGAGTGACCAAAGGAACCATCAATGATAATGAAATCAACATTAATGTGGCAATACAATCAAGACATCAAAATTATACAACTTGGATGGATGAGGGTCTTTGTTGGATTGTTTACTAATGAACGTAGTTAACAAGTTGTGATAGAAGGTTTTTTTTTCTTTTTGTAACATAGATTAATGAACTTCAAAGCTTCAAAGAAGCATTTTCATGACATGGTTGGAGAAAAACTATGATATGTAGGAGATGGAGTCTATTTGGTAAACAAAATGTGGGCACTTGTGGATCTATAAAAAAAAAAGAGCTAATTATTGCATAATGGGTTAATAACATAAGGAATAAGTTAGAATAAATAAAGTAGCTTAAAATAATATTGGGTGTATCATAATGTAGCATATATAGAATATTTTTTTAAACATAAAAATAAACCTATTTATTACAATAAATTATAATAGTGAATTATGTTAACTAGTAATGAAACATGATGTTTACATAGTGATATTATAGTGAAATTAGTAAAATGCAATGAACTTATTTCACTTTTAAGGTCCCATAGTGATTTAGGTTAGTGAACTGCACCCCACTTTTGTAGTAGTGATGTGACATAAAAGTTCCCCTCTTTATCATGAAAAATTGTACACTAAGGTAGTACTTTGGTTTCCCCATATTTTTCATTTCAAATCTTGCATTAAGTTGTTTTAGCCATTCAATTTTAATTGTGTTGTTACCAAAGATGAATAGTCATCCATGCATAACACCAAAATTATTGTTTCTACTCATCCCATTGTGATGCAAATTGCAATCTACTTGTCCTTTCAAATGGTTAATTTTATCACACCATGTTCTTAAACATTTGATTGTAGTCCATACAATGTTTTAGGCAATCAACATACTTTCATTTTTTGTCCCTTACCAACAAACCCTTATGGTTGGGACATAAAGGCCTCCTCTTTTTAGTCTCCATCAAAGGAATGTTTTCTTAACATCTAAATGATAGATATCCCATTTGTTATGAACAATAAATGGAATTATTGTTCAAAACATCTTCCATTTAACCATAAGAACAAAGGATTATTCAAAATTCAGACCCTCCTTTTGCTCAAACCCTAAGCCACTAACCTTGTCCTCAATTTATTTGGTTTTCTATCCAAGGTCAACTTGAAACATCATTTTTTCCCAAGAAAAACCCCATACTTTTCTTTAGAAAATTCAACAAATGTATAAAACAAAATGATTTGAGATGGAAAAGTTCACATAAATTGGAGTGTACTAATTTGGAAATGAATGTGAGTTGTGTAGGGCATTTCAAAAAATGTTCCCAATGTGTTGCTTCCTAGGTTGACAACTATGACACACCTTGTTAAAAGGAAAGGAAGAAGAATGGGCACTCTTGTGAGTTGTGACCATATTGTTCTTGGTAAAAAAATGTAAGCTTTGGTAATTGAGTTGAGTTGTACAATGATGCTAAACATATGTAGTTGAAATTTGATCCTTAGCAAGAATATGAAAAGCATTAATTTTGTTGATCTTAAGAGTGAAACAGAAATTAAGCTTGAATAAATCATTGATATAATATTTTACTCCAAATGTTATCAAATTTTTATCACACTATTTGATAATCATACATTTATTTGCATCAAAGACAATAATATATGGACCTTGTTTGCTATCAATACAATTGATTAACAATTTTTTGCTTAATTGAAGGATGTAAATAAAGTTATTTAAGCTCTTTATTTTATCAAGAGGAATCTCAATAGGAACATCTCAAATTCCCATTATGGGGTGAGTTGTGTGACCATTAGTTGTGCAAATATTGATTACGTGAAATGTTTTTTTTCAAGATCAAGGATCCATTTTTAGTAACATATCTAGAAGCACCTAAATGTACATATTAGTGTTGGCCAATTATTGATCTAGTCATTATTAACTTACAAATTGATTATTGATTTTTTGATCACTCATTAATAACTTAAGAAAATGATATTAAAATTCCAAAATCTAATAACCTACCCAAATGACCTAGTGATCATCCAAGTAGGTTATAAATCTTAAAACACTTAAGAATTTTATAATAAAAAAACCAAAAATAAGGAAAAAAATAGAAATAAAATATTAACTTGTTTAAAACCTTATAAGTAGTTACTAATTGGTGGTTCTACTTGAAAGGTAAATGAAATGTAACAACAAAACTCATCAAAATTGCATTATTACACATGAAATGTTTTTATTTGAATGATCAAAACAATGCAGTTATTTAATATCATGCATTGATTTTCAAATTTAGCATTGCTTCAATAGGTTTTTAATAATTTCTTTTAAATATCATGTAGTTATGAAATATACTTTTTTGCAACGTGGGCTTTTGTTTCAATTTTGTGTGAAGTATGTTTTAACAATGATAACGTAAAAATTTCAGGGTGCTTGCAAATTTTTAATGATCTTTATATCTTAACTTAATATAAATATATTTCATTGAGTATTTTTGAAGGCTCCTCAAACACAAATTTATCATCCATTTTGAGATATTATTTTTTATTTTTAAAACTTGTTTGCTACTATTTATTTTTAAGTAAAATCTTATAAGTGTAATAAAGAGCATGGAGGATTTTATATTGTACTTCCACCCATTTTTTTATGCTACTTTATCATTTTTGAATATGCATGATACATAATAAAAGTTGATGTGCCTACCTTTTTTTGTTGACTTTATCATGTTTCCACCTTGTTTTATTCTTTTCATCATAAGAAGTTCAAGCAAGTTGTAAAGTCTTAATGAATAATGTTTCATCTTCATTTTTAGTCATGTAATTAAACTATCAAGGATATTTTTATTTGTGAAAAAAAATCCAACAAACATTTTGAAGTTTAATAAATTATGACACCTTCGTATAGTATGAACAAATGATTTGTAAGACTTTGGAAGTGCATTGAAAACAATTTCAACATATTTCATTCTTCCATCATTATTGTCCAAATGGCAAAAGGATGGTAGTGCAACATTTGACCTCGTTTAAATACCTTCAAACATTTGATTCTTTGGTGATATTCAACATTTGTAGACAATTAGACTTAGGTGCAACTTTTGAATGTGATCTTGAATTTCATGCTAGCCATAAAGATATTCACAATCTATGATTGGGTTTTCATACTAGAAATTTTTACAAGCGTTTTATATTTTACAAAAGAAATCAATATTGACAAATCACTCATGAGGCTACAAGTTTGGATCATTATTTACCTTACTAGTATTTCTCACATTGTTTGTTGGAGTTTTCTATGATATTGAATTGTGACTTATAATGCAAATAGCTTCTTCTATTATGAATGAGGATAATCTTTGTGTCGTTAATATAAGAGATGTAATTATATCACACACACTTTCTTTCATTAGGTGAAATCTTCACTCTAATCTTCCACTTGTGATAGTTGATGGACTTAGTTGACCTGTTAAAATTCAACAAGGCAATCTCTTAATGAGTATTCACCATGGTTGATTGACAACACTATTTATATGTAACATTGTTGTCATGGAGTCTCACTCCCATTTTAACCAACCAAGAGGAAATTAAGACAATCCTTTCATTGATGTTGGAATTGAGCTCACAATTTTATCTTTCACTCATATGGACACATTCTACCATATAAATACCTTGAATACAATCTAATTTTTTTATAAAAATAAACATCCCCAAACACACTATCAATGTTGGAATGCAACTATTCATATAATAATGTGAAAGATCATAATGAAATATGAAAACATAGAAGCGAAAAGTCAAAGATCAAGATAATTACATCATTTTTACATTATATCGTTAAAGTAGTTACCCTATTAGTAAGTCATACAAGAATATGAGGGGACAATGGACAAATGTGGTGAGCTTTTATAAAAGTTGATGTGCATATATTTGAATTATTTTTACAACTTTCTAATGTAGGTAGTAGATAATCAAAAAGTGTGGAAATGATGGAATGAGACTCATAATTTCAACAATGACTTTAAGCATAAAACACAAAATTATTTACATTCATGACAAAATATGGTAAAATATCTAAAATCCTATTCATAAAAGAGTTTTATAAATATTATAAACAATTATGAAAATTTCCAAAATTTCCAAATGGGCTAATCAAATGCACCACAAGATGCATCTATACTAAAAAAATTGTGTGTATTCAATGGATAGTTGATTCATTTGTTATTTTTATTTTCTTGATTTCAACAATATTAAATCACTTTTTAAAAGTGAAATCTTTTATTCTTTGTGATTAGTACATTTGGTTTTTTTTAGAAATCAATAAAAGAAAAATTATATTATAGTTACCCAAACTAGTTTATCATGAATTTCTATTTAATATATTTATTTGCTAACATCCATTCCCCCTTACAATATGTCGAACGAACCAAAAATTCTTTGTACTTTTTTCAATTATGAACTTTCATGATGAAATGTTGTTTTTGTTTCACCCTAGTGTGCTTTCACCTTGGTTATTGAAAATTTGTTGCTCAACATTTGGTCACATTAAATATAACACCTGCTCTGTCGATTGCTCTCACACCAACCTTACTTGGTCACATTAAACATGCAATACATCCTCTCTATACTGCTCTCAC
>Ga0116230_10005764_pt1 | contig 12156 bp, 10 predicted proteins | sample S1TSphfallax_3_FD_88678 | JGI IMG/M metagenome (GOLD analysis project Ga0116230, IMG submission 88678) | Host-associated microbial communities from peat moss isolated from Minnesota, USA - S1T2_Fd - Sphagnum fallax MG | ecosystem: Host-associated > Plants > Peat moss > Unclassified | place...
CGGATATCGCTCGCTTCGTAATGCCGCAGCAGCCGCACGACTTCGGCGCGCCGCGCCGCGCCGTCGAGGTGCGCGGCATGCGTCTCGGCATACTCGAGCAGCGCGTATCGCCGCTCGAGCAACAACAGCGTGCGGCGTTCGGCGCCTTGCCAACGCGCGATGCGTGCGCCGAGATCGTCCACATTGGCGAAGTCGGCGACGATCGCGAGCCAGCCCGGCGGCTGCAAATGTCGCTCGGCACCGGTCAGGATGCGCTCCAGCACGTCCTCGCCGCGTGCCCCGCCGCCGCGAAAGAGCAGCGGCGCATCGTCGTCGGGCCACGGCACGAACGGCGGATTGGCGAGGATCGCATCGAATTGCTCGGCGCCGATCGGCGCGTAGCCGTCGCCCTGCAGAAACGTCGCGCGATCGATGCGGTTCGCCGCGGCGTTCACGCGAGCAAAGCGCAACGCGCGCGGGTTCAGGTCGACGCCGACGACCTCGTCGCTCCAGCCCGCCGCGCTCAGTGCCTGCACGCCCGAACCACAGCAGAGATCGAGCGTGCGGCCCCGCCGCGCTCGCGGCGCGACGCGAACGAGCCCGAGTGAGTCGCCACCCGGAGGCATCACGTAGTCCGGCGCAGGCTCGCCCGGCCAGAGCGCATTGTACGCGCGCGCGTCGGCAAGGATCAGCCGTTCGCCGATCCACGTGATGCTGACCACGGATCGCCAGCCGCCGTCCACCGCGACGATCGCGGCCATCTCGCGCAGGAACGCCACGAGGTCGGCGCCCAGCCACGCTCGCAGATCCGGTTCGGTCTCCCACATGTGGAGCGTGAAAAAGCGCGCAGCCCGGCCGGCGGCGTCGCGGCCGAGCACGAACGCGTCATAGAATGCGACCCGCGGCGGGCGCACGTCGATCAGTTCGCTCACGCCGAACAAGCCGGCCGCTGTCGACGGTCCAAAGCCGATCGCGACGAGGCGGTCGTGCAAGGCGACGGCAGAAGCCCGATGCGCCGCCGAAGCCGGGTCGAACGCTCCGAACGTCACGTCACCGAAGGCGCGCTCGCTCTGCTCGTCGGCCGTCAGCACCGTTCTCCGCTTCCCATTGAAGGGGTCTTGTTTGACGGGCGCCCAACGCCTTGGTATACTTCGGCGTCGAGGGCGCGTAGCTCAGTGGGAGAGCACCACATTGACACTGTGGGGGTCAGAAGTTCAATCCTTCTCGTGCCCACCATCTCGACGAAGGGCCCCGATTCATTCGGGGCTCTTTGCGTTCCGTCGAGGCTTCCCGTCGCCGCGGAGCCAAAAGCGAGGCTAATGACCCTCGACGAACTCCGGCATACCGCAGCGCACGTGCTCGCGTACGCGGTCCAAGACTTGTATCCCGAAGCGAAGCCAACCATCGGTCCCGCCATCGAGAACGGCTTCTACTACGACTTTCAGCGGGACGAACCGTTCACGCCGGAGGACCTCGCGCGCCTCGAAACGCGCATGCACGAAATCGTCAACGAAAACTACGAGATGACCGGTCGCCGCGTCGAGCGCGCTGAGGCACTCGAGCGCTACCGCGACAACCCGTTCAAGACGGAGCTGGCGCGCGATATTCCCGAGGGCGAACCGATCACGCTCTACACGATCGGCGAGTTCACCGATCTCTGCCGCGGCGGCCACGCCGAGACGACCGGGAAGATCGGCGCCGTCAAGCTGATGAGCGTCGCCGGCGCGTATTGGCGCGGCGACGAGCACAAGCCGATGCTGCAGCGCATCTACGGCACCGCGTTTCCGACGCAGGCCGAGCTCGACGCCTACCTCGCGTTCCTGGAAGAAGCGGCGAAGCGCGATCATCGCAAACTCGGTGCCGAACTCGATCTGTATTCGATCGAAGACGAGGCCGGCAGCGGCCTCGTGTTCTGGCATCCGAAGGGCACGCTCGTGCGCGGGCTCATCGAAGCGTTCATCCGCGAAGGTCTCGCCGAACGCGGCTATCAGCCGGTGATCACGCCGCACGTCGTCTCCGAGAAGCTCTACGAGACCTCGGGTCACCTCGAAAATTTCGCCGATGGCATGTTCGGGCCGCTCGAGGTCGAGGGCCAGCGCTTCCGCCTCAAGCCGATGAACTGCCCGGGTCACATCCTGATCTACAAGTCGCAGGGCCACTCGTATCGCGATCTGCCGCTACGCTACTCGGAGTTCGGCACCGTCTATCGGTTCGAGCGCAGTGGCACGATGCACGGGCTCACGCGCGTGCGCGGCTTCACGCAAGACGACGCGCACCTCTTCTGCACGCCCGAGCAGTTGCAAGGCGAATTCGAGCAGACGCTCGACGAAGCGCTGCGCTTGATGCACGCGTTCGATTTCGACGACTTCGAGTATTTCTTGTCGACGCGCGAACAGCGCGGACCGACCGACGAGCTCGCCGAAGCCGCGATCCGCAACGCGCTCGAGTCGCACAACCTTCCGTACGCGATCGACGAAGGCGGCGGCGCGTTCTACGGGCCGAAGCTCGACATCAACCTGCACGACGCGATCGGCCGCAAGTGGCAGCTCGGCACGGTGCAGGTCGACTTCATCTTACCCGAACGCTTCGACCTGAAGTATCGCGGCGCCGACGGCGTCGACCATCGTCCGGTGATGATCCATCGCGCGCTCGCCGGGTCGATGGAGCGGTTCTTCGGCGTGCTGATCGAGCACTTCGGCGGCAACTTCCCGGCCTGGATCGCGCCGGTGCAAGCCGTGATCGCGCCGATCTCGGAGCATCAGCTCGACTACGCCTTCGCCGTCGCCGCGCAACTGCGCGAGGCCGGCTTCCGCGTCGCGGTCGACGAGTCGAACGAGAAGCTCGGCTACAAGATCCGCCACTGGAAAACCCAGAAAGTGCCCTACATTTTGGTCGTCGGGAAATCCGAACTCGCCGAGAGCACCGTGAACGTCAACGAGCGCGGCAACGATGCGAAGCGCACCGTCCCCGTCGCCGAGTTCATCGAAGAACTGCGCACGATCGTCGCAGCACGCCGCTAGAGGAACCATGGAAAGCATTCTGTTCGATACGGACCCGGGCGTCGATGACGCCTTAGCGTTGATCTATCTCGCCCGCCACCCCGACGTGAAGGTCGTCGGCATCACGACGGTCTGCGGCAACGCGACGATCGACGTCACGACGCGCAACGCGCTCCACCTCGCCGAGCGCTTCGGCATCGACGCGCCGGTCGCGCGCGGCGCCGGCGCGTCGCTCGACGGCGAGGAGCTGATCGCGCCCGATTTCATCCACGGCACGAACGGTCTGGGCGACATTCCGTTCCCCGAGCCGACGCGCACCCTCGACGCGCGCCCCGCGCACCAGCTCATCATCGACCTCGTTCGCGCCCATCCGGGTGAGATCACGATCCTCGCCGTCGCGCGACTGACGAACCTTGCGCGGGCGATCATGGACGACCCGGGCATCATCCCGCTCGTGAAGAGCGTGGTGATCATGGGCGGCGCCTTCGGCATCGGCGGCCACTACGGCAACGCATCGCCGGTTGCCGAGGCCAACATCCTCGGTGATCCGCGCGCGGCGGACATGGTGTGCGCGGCGGCGTGGCCGGTCACGCTGATCGGCCTCGACGTGACCGAGGCCGTGATCATGACGCCGGAGTATCTCGCGAACCTGCGCGATCACGGCGGCGCCGACGGCCAATTCATCTGGGACGTGACGCGCGTGTACGAAGTCTTCCACAAGAACCAAGATCGCATCAGCGGCATCTTCGTGCACGATCAAGCGGCGGCGGTCTGCGCACTCGACGAATCGGCCTTCACCTTCAGCACCAATCCGGTGCGCGTGGTGACCGGCGGCATCGCGAACGGCATGACACTGCAACGCGGCCCGGCGCTGCAAGGCGAACCCGCCGCATGGGACGGCATCCGCGCGCAGCGCGTCGCCATCGCCGTGAACGAGCAGCGCCTCCTCGACCAATACGCCGCCCCATTCCTCACCCCGGTACCGACGACGTAGCGTTTCGCGTGGAGCGGGCGCGCCAGCCGAAGACGGCGAGCGCGCCGACGGCGGCCTGCAGCGCGACGATCAGCGCGACCGTGGCGCTCCAGCCGCCGTGCGTCCAGGCCCACGCCGGCACGACGGCCCCGAGTCCGCCGCCGACATAGTAGAACGTGAAGTAGACGGCCGACGCGGTCGAGCGATTCTCGTGCACGATCTGCCCGAGATAGCCCTGCGATGACGTCTGCATCACGAACACGCCGCTCGACATCACCGCAAGCCCGATCACGATCGCGGGCACACTCGGGATCAGCGTGAGCAACAAGCCGGCGACGCTTGCCGTCAGCGCGACGAGCGTCGCGCCGCGGTTTCCGAGCCGGTCGATCATGCGGCCGCCGAGCGGCGTCGAGATCAGCCCCAGCAGGTAGACGATGAAGACGTTGCCGATCGCCGCGGTCGAGAGGCGAAACGGCGCGTCGGCGAGGTGGAACGTGACGAACGTGAAGGCCGCGACGAGCGTGAAGAGCACCGTTCCGCCCATCAGATACGTCGTGACGACCTGCGGATCGCGGAGAAAGCCGAGCATCGCGCGACCGGATGCCGCGAACGAGAGCGGGCTGCGCACGAAGTGCTGCGAGCGCGGCAGCGCCACGATGACGTAGCTCACGCCGACGAGGTTGAGCGTGCCGAGCACGAGGAAGACGACCTGCCACGGCGCGTGCGCCGCGACGTTGGCCGAGATGTAGCGCCCGAGAAAGCCGCCCAGCACGTTGCCCGTGACGTACGCGGCGACCGCGCTGCCCGCGACGCTCGCGGGAAACTCTTCGGCGATGTATGCGAGCGTCACGGCGAAGACGCCCGGCATCAACGCGCCCTGCGCTGCGCGCCATGCGATCAGCGCGGGCAGCGTCGTCGCGGTCGCGGCCGCGTAGGTGACGAGTGCCAAGATCACGATCGCGGCGACGATCACGCGTTTGCGGCCGATCGAATCGGCCAGCGAACCGACGAGCGGCGCCGCCGCCGCGCAGCCGAACGACGTCGCCGTGACCGTGAGCCCGACGGCCGCCTCGCTCGCGCCGAAGATGTGCCGGAATTCGGGCAACAGCGGCTGCGTCGCGTACATGTCGATGAAGGCACTACATCCGCACGACGCCAGCGCAACGAAACGAGCAGGCATCGAAACGGGCATCGTGCGCTCTTCGCGAACCATGACGTCATGCTCTTGCTCGGCATCGAGACGTCGTGCGACGACACCGCCGCCGCGGTCGTCCGCGACGGCCGCGACGTGCTCGCCAACGTCTCGACCAATCAGGACGAATTCCACGCCAAATACGGCGGCATCGTGCCGGAGATCGCAAGCCGGCGGCATACGAGCGTGCTCTCCGCCGCGATCGAAGACGCGCTCGATCGCGCCGGCGGTTCGCTCGCGACGATCGACGGCATCGCCGTGACGGCCGGTCCGGGGCTGATCGGCAGCCTCGTGGTCGGCGTCGCGACCGCCAAGCCGCTCGCGTTCGCGACCGGCAAGCCGCTCTACGCGGTCAACCACTTGCACGGCCACCTCTTCGCGGCGTTCCTCGATCGCGACGTCGAGCCGCCCTATCCATTCCTCGCGCTGCTCGTCTCGGGCGGTCACTCGCAACTCGTGGAGGTGCACGGCCCCGCCGAGTTGCGCGTGATCGCGAAGACGCGCGACGACGCGGCGGGCGAAGCGTTCGACAAGACGGCGCGTCTGCTCGACCTGCCGTTTCCCGGCGGCCCCGCGCTCGAAGCCCTCGCGCGCGACGGCGATCCGAAGGCGATCGCGTTTCCGCGGTACCGCCCCGATGCGGGCGCGCTCGATCTCTCGTTCTCCGGCTTGAAGACGTCGGTGCGCTACTTCCTCGAATCGGACGCGGCCGCCGGCGTGACGCGCGCCGACGTCGCCGCGTCGTTTCAGGCCGCGGTCGTCGACGTGCTGATCGACCGCGTGCGGCGCGCGCTCGAGCGCGGCCCCTATCGCGCGCTCGTGCTCAGCGGCGGCGTTGCCGCGAACACCGCGCTCGCCGATGCGTTTCGCGCACTCGGCGCGCGCCACGAGATCCCGACGTTCGTACCCGAACGACGCTACTGCACCGACAACGCGGCGATGATCGCCGCCACGGCCGACCGGCGCGGCGAGATCGCACGCGTCGATCCGCTCGCGCTCACCGCCGATCCCAACTTGCCGTTTTAGAACAGGGCGGCGAACGGCGCCGTTCTAACGATCGATCGATGAAACGCTCCATGATGCTCGGTGGCCTCGCCGTCGCCGGCGCCGGACTTGCGGCACGACCGGCGCGCGCCGCCGACACCTGCCCGATCGGCCCGCCGCCGCACGTGCAGGGCCCGTCCGTCTATCGGAATTACGATCAGGTCGAACTCGACGCGGCGTACGATCAAGGCGCCTACGCGCCGCTCAACGCGCAGCAGCAGGCACGTCGCGACGCCAACTCCGCTCTCGTGCGCGCGCGACTCGGCGAACCGCTGACGCTCGCCTACGGACCCACGCCGGTCGAGACGGTCGACATCTATCGCGCGAAGCAACCGCACGCGCCGATCTTCGTCTTCGTGCACGGAGGAGCGTGGCGCGCGGGCAGCGCGCGCGAGTTCGCCGTCTACGCGGAACCCCTGGTCGACGCCGGCATCACGATGGTCATCCCGGATTTCACCAACGTGATCAAGGCCGGCGGCAACCTCAACGTGATGGCCGATCAGGTGCAGCGTGCGATCGCGTTCGCCTACACGCATGCGGCGAGCTACGGCGGCGATCCGCAGCGCTTCTACGTCGGCGGCCACTCCTCGGGTGGGCATCTCTGCGCCGTCGCGACGGTGAACGATTGGAGGCCGCTCGGGCTGCCGCCCACCTTCATCAAGGGCGCCGTATTCATGAGCGGCATGTACGACCTCACGCCGGTGGCGCTCTCGTCGCGCCGCACCTACGTGAACTTCGATGCGGCGACGATCGAAGCGCTCAGTTCGGCGCGCCACATCGACCGTTTGCACGCGCCGATCGTCGTCTCGCACGGCACGCTCGAAACGCCCGAATTCCAACGGCAGAACCAGGCGTTCGCCGCGGCGGTGAAGGCGGCGGGCAAACCCGTCGAGCTGATCGTCGCCGAAGACTACGGCCACTTCGACATGGAGGAATCGCTGGGCAATCCGTATGGCCCGAACGGACGCGCGGTGCTTCGCATGATCAACGGCTAGCGTCCACGCTCGTGGCCGACCGATGATCGCCTCCGATCTGCGACGCATGGCCCTGCGCACGTTCCCGCCGGGAACGCCGCTGACCGTCGTCGCCCCCGCGCGGGCGAATTTCGGCGCCCTGCTCGCGGAGCGCAACGATGCGGCCGTTGCGTTGCGCGACCTGGAAGCCATCGCAGCCGGCGGTGAGGTCGACGCAATGACGCCGCACGTCGTGCTCGAGGGGCTCGACGACCTCGAGGATCCGGTGGAGTTCTTGGCGGGCTTGCGCCGCCGCACGCCCGAGGCGCGGATCTTCGCGCTCGTATCGAACGCCGCGCATGTGGGATCGCTCGCCGCGTTCTACGCGGGCCTGCCGATCGCGAACGCGCACCCGCTCGTGCCCGAAGAGATCGAGCCGCTCTTCGCGGCGGCGGGCTGGAAGGTGCTCGCGATCAAGAACCTGATCGACGAATCGATTCCGCCCGCATCGTCGCTGCCGTTCGCCGTCATCGCCGGTGCGATCGCGTTCAACGTCGTCGAATCCGCGATGCACGAACGCTGCCGCAACGCGGCCTTTCTCGTGATCGCCGACGTCGACGCCGCGCGATGATCGTCGACTGCTTCACGTTCGCCGACGAGTTCGACATGCTCGAATTGCGTTTGCGCACGCTCGAGGGCATCGTCGACCGCTTCGTTCTCTGCGAGGCGCCGTTCACGTTTCGCGGCGACCCCAAGCCGTTGCACTTTCGCGCGCAGTCCGAGCGCTTCGCGCGCTGGCGCGATCGCATCGTGCCGCTCCTGTATCCGGGCGCGCCGAGCGACAACCCGTGGCTCAACGAATGGGGCCAGCGCGACTTTCTCGCGACCGCGCTCGCGGGCTGTGCGCCCGGCGACCTCGTGCTCATCGGCGATTGCGACGAGCTTCCCGATCCGCAGCTCGTCGCGCGGCGACCGGCGGCGGGCCGCGCGCTCGTGCACCGCATGCTGCTCGCGCGCGGCTTCGTCAACCGCCTCGACTCGCTCGCCTACGAGTGGCCGGGCACGCGCGCCGTCGCCCTAGCCGACCTCGCGCGCTTCGGCGGACCGAGCGATCTGCGCAAAGCACCGCTCGCCGAGCTCGAGTCGGTCGACGGCGGCTGGCATTTCAGTTCGCTCGGCGACACCGACGCGCTCGCGCGCAAGATGCGCGCCTATTCACACGCCGAGTACGACGTCGCGTACTACCGCGATCGCGCGCGCCTCGAGCTCGAACGCACGAGCGAAGGCACGTGGGTTCCGCTCGATGATCGTTTTCCCGCGCCCTTGCGTGAAGATCGCCGATGGGCAGCGTTCGTCGCCGCGGAGCCGGCGCCGGTCGACACGGCCTTGGCGCGGAAGCTTGCCCACGCGCACGGCTGCCTCGCCTACGTGCCGCACGGCGCGCACGCGGTCGCGGTGCTCACGCACGAGCCCGGCGTGTGGCGCGAGGCCGCCGCGGCGCGACCGCAGATCGGCGAGCTCCGCGTCGCAACCGGCGCCGAATCGCTCGCGGCGGACGGGGACGCGAACGCGACGACGTGGGCGGTGATCGACGGCATCGAGCGTTACCCGCGCGGCACCCTCGCCACGCTCGCGAACGCCGGCCTGCCGGCGGTCGTGTTCGCCGCCAACGCGCGCTCGTTCGAGGTCTTCCAGCGCGTGGTGAGCGGCCACGCGGGTTTCCCGCCGGGCCGCGCCGTGGGTGCGAGCGAACTCGACGCCGAGATTGCGGCCGCCGGCTACCGGGTCGCGACGCGCGACCGGATCTTCAGCTTGACGCTCTCGATCCCGCACGCGATCCCGCCCGGGTACGAGATCGCACTCGGCAGCTTTTCGTTCTCGCAGGTCGAGCCCGAGACGTTCTTCGATTTCCTCGCGCGAGCGTTCGTCGTCGCGCTCGCGCCGGCGTCACCTCATGCGGCGCAGTCATCGGCCGAAAACGTAAACAGCAGCGCCGTGGGAGAACCGCATGTCTGAGACCGTCGTGATGACGATACCGGTCGTCACCGTGAGCGATATGACGCTCCCGCGGTGGATGTCGCCGTTCGCGCGGCACCTCTTCAGCATCCCGACGCACATGACGCTGCAAGAGCGGCTGACGCTCTGCAACACCGCGCTGCAACTGCCTGGGGGCTTCGTCGCGCTCGAGATCGGCAGTTATCTCGGCGCGAGCACGGCGTTCCTCGGATTTGCGGCGCTGCACCGCGCGGGCTTCGTGCACGCGGTCGATCCGTGGACGAACGACGCGATGGGCGCCGAGGGCACGCGCGACACGTTCGCCGAGTTTCGCCGCAACACGGATCCGTTCGCGCACTTCATCGTGCCGCATCACGGCCTCTCCGCCGACGTGCACGCGCGCGACGGCGCGATCCCGTGCGACTTGCTCTTCATCGACGGCGACCATCACTATCCGGCGGTCGTCACCGATCTGCGCGCGTGGCTGCCCTCGCTCAAACCCGGCGGCACGCTGGTGATGCACGACATCGATTCGCCCGACGTAAAGCGCGCGTTCGACGACGTCGTCGGCACGCGAACCGTCGCGCCACCGACCGTGATGGACCGCCTGCTGATCTGCACGCCGGCCCTCTAGCGAGGCGCCTTCAGGCGGTTGCGGGGAGCAATCGTTCCTTGGCGGCTTGTTCGATCGTGATGTCGCGCGATGCGCGGAAGTCGCCCGAGCGCACGTTGTAGGCGGCGGCGTTCATCGGCTCGGGCGGCTCGACGCCCGCGGCCAGCGCCTTCGCCGACGTGATGATGCGTTTGCGCCAGGTGATGATCGCGCGATCGCTGCTGGTGAGGTATTCGCGACTGCGATCGGCGATCGTGCCGTAGCCGCCCTGATTCGCCGTGACCGCGAGGTCTTGCGCCACGAACGACCGGATGCCGGTGTACGTCCGCTTCGCCTGTTCCGTGCGGTCGATGTCGTAGCGGTTCGTGATGTCTTCTTTCATGTGGAACGTGCCGGGGATCATCTGCGGCACGGTCACGCCGTCGTCGAACATCGCGAAATCGCGTTCGTCGAACGCGCGGTCGACCAGCGACCAATGCCGGAAGTGCAGCGAATGGTGATCGTCGATCGGCACGCGGATCTGCGAGAGCACCGGCACGCCGGCCGGCGTCGCGATGATCACGACGTACGGCATCAGGAATTGGTTCACGCGCCAGTGCCACTCGGCGTCGGTCGGCGCGTTGCGCTGCGCGGCGAGCATCAAGCCGTACGGCGTCTCGGAGGGAAACCAGCGCGGCTGCGTGTCGCTGAACGTGTTCGGATCGACGCGGCCGCCGCCGACCGCCGTCGTATCGAAGCGGCGGTGCAGAAACGCGACGTGACTCGAATCGATGTCGCCTTCTTGCACCTGCGCGTAGTTCGCTTCGGTGATGATCTTCGTCACGTAGCGGCGGTCGGCCGGCACCGCGAACAGATCCGCTTCGGGGAACGGCGGCTGTTTGTCGGCCGGCCCGAAGTACGCCCACAGCAATCCGCCGCGCTCGAGCACCGGATACGAACCGGTGCGCACTTTGTTCTTGAGCGTCGCGCCCTCGGGCGCATTCGGCAGATCGGTACACTGGCCGCTGACATCGAATTTCCAGCCGTGATAGACGCAGCGCAAGCCGCACTGCTCGTTGCGTCCCCAGAAGAGGCTCGCGCGACGATGCGGACAGTACGCGTCGAGCAGGCCGATCGCTCCGTTCGTATCGCGGAACGCGACGAAGTCCTCACCCAAGACGCGGATCTCGACCGGCGGCGAATCCGGCGGACCGACTTCGCTCGCCAGCGCGACCGGCGCCCAAAAGCGGCGGAACAGCGTGCCCATCGGCGTGCCGGGACCGGTGCGGACGAGCAGTTCGTTGTCGGCGGGAGTCAGCATGATGTGGTGCCTATCGGGCGGCCTGGTAGATCATCTCTTGCGCCGGAAACGACGCATCGATGCCTTTGTACTTCGCCGTGATGTCGATCGTGGGCTGCACGAGTGCCGGGGTGAGCGCCTCCGCGAACTTCGCGCGCGTCATCTTCGCGGCGACCGCCGGATCGATCGTCGCGTACTTCGCCAGGATCGCGGCGGACTTCGCTTGGTTGGCGTTCGCCCAAACGGCCGTGTCGCGCATCGACGCGGCAAACCGCGCGACGAGGTCGGGGTGAGCCTTTGCCCACGCCGCCGACGCGAACCATGCGCCGATCAGATACTCTTTGCCGATCGCCGAGTACGGCTTGCCGAGCACGCGCGTCGTCGTGCGCGCATCGCTGAGCGTCGGCTCGGCGATGATCGCGGCGTCGATGCGATGCTGCGCGAGCGCGCCGGCCATCTCCGGGAACGGCATCTCGACGAACTTCACCGTCGAGGAATCGCCGCCGTTTTGATCGACCCAGGCGGCGGGCGCGTACTGCCCGATGTTCTTCAGCCCGTTCGTCGCGATGATCTTGCCGTCGAGATCCTTGCCCGTTTTGATCGCCGAGCCGTCGTCGGCCATCAGCAGCGTCGTCGGCGCCGCGTCGAGGTAGAGTCCGGCCGCCGCGATGAGCACGATCGGCACACCCTTCTTATACGCGGCTTCCAGCGAGACGAGGTTCGAGAAGCCGACGTCGATCGCGCCACCGACGACGCCCGCGATGATCGCCGGGCCGTTGGTAATCGGCTGCACCGTCGCGTCGAGCCCGTTCTTCTCGAAAAAGCCGGCGTCTTTGGCATAGAACGCCTCGGAGCCGGAGTCGATCGGGATCGTGGCGACGTGGATCGGCGCCGGGGTCTGGGCAACGGCGGAGCCGGCGAGGGCGAACACGAGCACCGCGAGCGCGGCAAGATGACGAACGAGCATTGTTCCGCTGTTCGCGTTGGGGACGAACTTCCCGGTCGGCGTTAGCGCTCGAAGCCCCAGCGCCGGATCGCCGTGACGACCGCCGCGTGTTCGAGCGGGCGCAAGCCGGCCTCGAGCGCCTCGAGCGACGTCCCCGGTGCAACGCGCAACGGCGTGCGCACG
>Ga0116230_10005765_pt1 | contig 12156 bp, 7 predicted proteins | sample S1TSphfallax_3_FD_88678 | JGI IMG/M metagenome (GOLD analysis project Ga0116230, IMG submission 88678) | Host-associated microbial communities from peat moss isolated from Minnesota, USA - S1T2_Fd - Sphagnum fallax MG | ecosystem: Host-associated > Plants > Peat moss > Unclassified | place: USA...
GGTGTAAAAGCTCCTCTCAAAAATTCAGCATCATCGGTTTTGCTGTGAGGGAGTTGCAGGTGTTGGAAGTAGAAGAGGTTGAGATGTTTGTTTTGTTTTTCCTCAATCAAAGCAAGTGGTTTTAAGTTTCGGGGCTTAATTTTGGTCAAAGACATAAAATAAAAACTCATGAGATTTGGACACAACGCATTAAATTTTTTTTGTGAATTTCATTACTTACTTCAAACCACCTTACTTGTTAGACTACACTACATAGTAGTTCCACTTCCAACCGGGTCTTTTATTGTGAGTGCATATCTTAGTGGTGAAGGTGTGCAATAAATCCTCACACCAACAACACCTTTTTGTGCAACATCACATGCATCCAATTTTGGTGGCTACATGTGCAAGGTTTGTTTCACACATGTTCATTTTGTGAGAGTTCATTTCAGCATACCCAATATTCATGGAAACAAATCCTTTGACCTTTCCTTGACATTCACTTTGAATCTATGTTTGAAAAAAAACAAAGAACACAAAAGAAATGAAATGAAAATAGGACATGTTGGGGCAAAAACATACAAGCAATAACAATTTCAAAAGAAAGAAAGTCAAAATAAAATCCATTCAAGAAGCAAAGAACAAAAGGGTGTAAACATGATATAAGGAGTTAATGCAAGATGTAGTCCCTACTTAATTTCCATTGTAATAAATAGTTACCTAATTTGATGTTGAAATTTTTGGGTGAATTTGTATAATAGTATTTTGATGTATTGTGAGAACATTTGGCAAAAAATGAAATGAATCTAATGAATATGGAATACCCAATAACACTTTAAAACAATATAAACAATTTATTTGTTTCAAAAAAGACTTTTTAAAAGACATGAAATGATTAGAAAACGATGTTTTTATGAGAAATGTATCATGTACACATTTACATTATAATATATTGCAACATCTTTTTGGGTCATAAGAATTTTAAACTTTTAAATTTTGATTTGTAAATTTTGATTTTAAGCATATTTGCAAAATATTGATCCATTATTAAGGATTGTTAAAGATTCAATCCTTGTTCGAGATTGGTTCATTATATCCTAAATTGGCCCAAAAACTGTTTTATCACCACTAGAAAAATTCACACAAGCTTTTAAGAAACTAAAAAAAACAAAACAAAATCAAACCTCCAACATAGAAAAAAATTAAAAAATCTTTTTTACAATATTTGAAAAAAAAAAAAACACTATGTTCAAGAAAGATCACTTTTGATATTAAAACCTTTGAATCACAAGCTTTTCCAAACAATATAATTCTTAAAATGAGCTCAACCCCCCTTCCCATTGAACCTTCTTTTGTTTTTAAAACTTTTTGACCTGTTTGAACTTTTGCTTATCACATTACACCAAAGCAAGAGAGAAGAAGAAAGTGAGTGGAAAAAAATGGAAGGAACAGATGGAAAAACAAATGAAACAAAATAACACAATGTTGGTGTAATTCATACCTAGAAAACAATGAAAATGACATTAATGATGATGAAGCTCATACGCATTTGGTCCAACAAGATTTTGCACTTTGAAAGCAAGAGAGAGGGACAAAAGAAGGAAAACAAAATGAAAAGATGAAATGAGTGTAAAGTATAAAGTTCAAAGGAGATCAATGATTCAGCATTTCATACTGAGATTTAATAAAATTTCCCTACTTTGCGGATACCACTAAAAGAGGGGTTAGGGGGGGGTGGGGGGGGGGCGAAAGGAGGCCCAAAGACAGGGTGAAAACAGGGTGACTTTGCGACTTCTTTCTCTATTATCTCAAGTACCTACCAACCAGACTGGTACCCCAAAACTGGTGTTGATACTAGTGTTGATACCAGTGTTGATATCAAGCGCAGGCGTATAGTGAGGCAAAAGAAGAATTATGGAAATTCAAATATTTCATCATGCAAAAATATAGGTATAATCTTCAAAAAAAATCCTCTAATAAGAAACCAAAATCTTTCAAGATCATATTATAAACTCTATATATAATAACTAATCTCAAGTTTCAACAACACAAGCCAAAATATATCTTATCATCTTTCAAAAAAAATCTTCATATAAAAATAGATTTTGGTCCCATTTTTTTATAGGGACCAAAATCCCTGAAGCTACTACTATAATACTCTATAATGAATCTAAACACAATTTCCTTGCCTTGTAGAAGAACCATTTCACATGGCAAACAGACAGTGGGGTTTTAGAAAGTTGCATCATGTGTGTGCTCATTTCTTTCCTTGTAAACGAAGAATTTTGCTTTGCGGAAGTTTTTGTTTGGTGCTTTTCCATTTGGAGCTTGCCAGGTTGGGTTTGCTTGTTGCTGCTACACTCCTCTTCCTGCAAAATTGAGATCGTAGACTACTAGTACTTGTTATTATTAGTGGAGTGGATTCTCATTTTGGCTTTGCTCTTCTCTTCTCTGGGCGTTGAACCTCGGAGGATTTTGTGTCCGGTTGCGGTGATGGTTGTTTTTTTTTGAAGGGTTGGGCTGAAGAATGCACGCACTTATGTTTGTGGAATGAATGAACGCGGACTTACGCATCGGGTTTGGTGGATGCGAATGAGACGAGACTTGTTTTGCGCTTGTTCTCGGTGGCAGGTTTTCTGGAGTGAGAGAGTATCATCGGATTATAGTTTTGGAACTTTTGTCTTTTTCTTGCTGAGATTCTGTGACTAGCTCAGCTTCTTCGTGTCGTGTCTCCTTTTACGGAAGGAATGTGAGAGGTAGTTGCGGCTTTTCTTGGAAGGAAGAGGGACAAGAAAGGAAGGAGTGTGGTGGACAAGGTCGATCGAGCAATAGAGGTAGATTCTTGTTCTTGTTCTACTTTCTGGACGAATTTCTTGGGCAAAATAATAAAAGTCAGGAGCAATGAGAGCAGCGGTGGAGTATGTGAGACAAGAGGTAGGAGTGGTGTGGAGCGGTGACGATGGAGGAGGCAGGTGGATTGTCACACGGACGCGGAACATGGCGAATCAGATTTGGATGGCGGGCAAACATTTGACTTTGTGGATGCTTGTGTTGGGATCGGTTCCGATTCTGTTGCCGGTTTTCATTTTCTCTTTCTTTGCCGGTTTGCTGTTTGCGGTTCCTATTTTGAGCGGGATCGGTGCCTGCGTCCTCTTCTTGCGTGTTTTGTATCCGTCCTTCTTCTCCAAGCCCCTGCCAAGAGGTGCCGTCACAGATTTGCAACCTGCAGAACCTCATTTTAATGAGAAGTCTGGAATTGCTCACGAAGGGGGATATGGTAGTCAAGACAGGACGTCTCTAGAAAGCTATGACGACGGTGATGACGAATCGAAAAGGATGCTGGATGTAGTCTTGAGTTTGCGATTGTCCGATGAGGACAAAGGACCGAAGGAAGTTCAGGAAGTCGTCGACATCGGTCCTGGTTACCAAGGATCGGAGACTGATATTGATGCTTTGGAAGTTCCAAGGGCGAAAGAAGTACCACACAACGGCCATCACCATGAGGAAGAAACAAGCATCGCCAAAGCAGGTCCTGACGGAGGCTTGACAGAAAGAGAGGAGGATTCCACGAGTTTTAAGGCAGCCCTTGCCGTTTGTGCTGAAGGAGGTCATGATGAATTGTTGGAGTCCAATGGGACCAGCAAATGGTCATTGCCACAGCAACAAAAGTACACCAAGGATTCTGAGAGAGGCAAGGAACAAGCAGAGGTAGCTACGGTATTTTCCCAGTTTTCATTCCCAGCACCTCCTCAACAAGCTTTGATGGCAGAAGCAGCAGCAGAATCTCTGGTTGGCTATAAGTTAGAGGAAAGGCCTGAGGAAGCACAGAGAAGGTCTGTCCAGGACGTGCTTAAAACACGAGAGAAGTCAGAAGAGGACCTTTTGGCTAGGAAAATGACAGGTGCAGTACCTCATGAAGAGGATGTTCCTGAGCAATCTCTTGATGCGACCAGTCCACAGTCTGAGTATGGAATTCAAAGGCACTTTGATGCCAACCAGAATGGAGAAGCAAGAGGAAGCAGGGAATGGACAGCAGAAGCAGCTTTGAATGTTACATGCTCGTTAGAGAAACATGATGACAAGGCATATGCTCCCACCAGTTCCTCCCCTATGTATGAGACACCACAACAACGCCACAGGTTCAAAGACTTTGGGACAGGATACGAGGAGTGGCCTGAACACAGGAAGGATGTCATGACATCTCATTCTTCAGAATTCCCTCCTGGATCAACTGTGTGTATCGAGAGCATTGATGTGTTTTCTGGAGAATTTGAGGGACTATTGTCTTACTGGCGGGCAAGAGACAAGGGCAAGCCATTACCTTCATCTCCTCCATCAACTGGAGAGATTGCTTGGCATCTACGGAGTGAGATCACTGTAATACAGAAAATCCTTGGGGAGGCATTTCCACCTCAATTTTCCCTTTGGAAGGATGTGGTGAAGCTTAGTGAGATTGTAGGCATCGAGCTACCTGAAATGGGAGCGGTTTCTGACTTGACAAAAGCAAGAGTTGGTCTCGACCTTCTAAGGGTGGTAGTAGGTGTGAAAGATATAGATAATGCTCCAACTTCCTCTGTCTGATGGGGGAAATGAAAAGTTTGTTTGTTAGTGCACACTGTAAAATAGAATTCACCATTCTGAGCATGTATGCTGCTTGGTGAATGTAAAGCACCTTCACTGTGGATGATGGAGTTATAGACTACTGGCAGGATAAAATTAGGGTGGAGACATGGTTAGAATATAGTTGAAAAAACTTTTGATCTGTAGATCTGTAAAGAGAGGACTTAAAAATGGGCTGAGAGGGAAGTTGGACCTTGTAAGGTTACTCAATAGAAAGGATAGATACTGTTATCTGTGTACATGTTTGGTTCTCTCTATTTCCTAGGTTTGTCATAGACCACTGTGAAATCATGTGCACACTGCCTTTCAATTTCTTGACATCTCATTGTCTTGTGTGGACAGACAAGAATGGACCCATCCAAACTCTGCCCACCCCAGGTCAACCATCAGAAGGTGATGATGACAAGCAGTGTGACAGGTACAGTGAATATACCAAGACTTTCATGTTCTGGAGATTTCAGATGTTGATGCATGTGAGCTCTATGATCAAACACTTGGTTACTCAATGTCTTGCATGCAGACCCAGCCTGTGCTAGTTTGTTGGTTCTCACTCAATGTCCTAGTCTGAGCTTCACTGTTATTATATCTTAAGATTGAATGACTTCTAATGCACCCATACACCTTCTTACAGTAGGCCTGCCGTACATCCCCATAACCAAGTTGGTGCCACCCTACTATGGTTATGGGGGAATGCCGCCCTACCTACCAGGTATGTATGACACAGTCCACAACTTCTTTAGGCCAGAGAGAGAGAGAACACCTGGGTGCATAAGCCACAATAATTTTGTATTGCATCTCATGTTAGTTGCAGGTATCTCAAGAAAGAACACTACCACCACTGCTGGAGCAATGACACCACCATTGGTTCAGGTTCTCAACTGCATTCTCAAATTTGTGTTTTATCTACTTCTGCCATTCTTGCTTGGACAATTATCATCTTCGGTGGAAGAATATGTCTTTGTGATGAAGGCAATCTCAAAATTTGTGTTTTATCTACTTCAGCCATTGTCACTTGACAATTGTCATCTTTGGTGGAAGAATGTGTCTTCCTCATGAAGGTAAATCGTCTTCTCTTGATCTGTCTCTCTTTCTGTGTGTCTCCCTGAATCAAGTTTGGAGTCCTTTGTCTGTCAATACCACTCACTTGAAAATACCAAACCCAATTTCTTGTAAAGCTTTTCAGTGCTGAATTTTAAATAATATATTTGCAAATGCTTTTAAAAGTCAAATATAAAAAGCCTTATTAGTAGAGTGATATTCAATCTTTCAAAAAGTAATCAGAACTCAGATTAAAATCTACAAAATTATTTCAGCATAATGTTTTCAGAAATCAAAAGATATTCTTTTGTTTTTCTTGTAGCTTAATGAATATATTAAAGTAATTACAAGATAATTATCATCCCAAGGGTAATAGTTTCAATAAAATCGAGTTTTTATCTCTTTAATTAAAATGAGTTATCCTAACATTTATATATATAAATAGAGGTTTTTCAATTTTCATAGGTAATCTTTCTTTGATTTGAACAGATTTCCATAGTTTGCAATGTGCTTTTCTCACCACTCATTAGTTGAGTCCACAAAATAACAACTCCATTTGAAAATGTTATGCATGGAAATGCATGGTGATGTATTTTTTGCATAAAGTGTATCAAAAGGACTATTGGAACCTATATGGCAATTGGCACTTGTTGAATATTTACTTATTTTAGAAAATGAGGTTTGACAATTTTGAGTTTAAGTTTTCGGAATTTCAACAGTTGAGAAATAAGTAGGGTCAACTGGTCAATTACTGAATACTTAAGCACTCAAGGCAGGTTGGATCCAAGGGGAGGGCTATGTTGTTTATGGTGTTCAAACAAAACTTGAACCCCTTCTCCTGGCGCATGTGACACATTAACAGTCATAAAAAATAGACTAGAAATGAGAAAGTTACAGCCCTCCAAAGTAAAGGGGATCAAGAACTCAAAAAAACAAACCATTGAACATTACCAAAACCGATTCTTGAACACCCAAAAAATTTCTTGTATGTTGCTTTGTTGCTATTAAAGTTCCATGATGATTTGTAGAAATTCAGGTGATGTTCTCATAGCACTTTAAATCGTTTAAAATGAATAAGAAATTAGAAAGTTATGAAGTTTGAAAATAGCAGGGGTGCGAAGGGAAGAAAAATAAAAACATTTTTTTAAAGTTGAAAAGCTTATTTTTCTTCTTGTTATTTTTTCTTACTCCTTTTCCTTTGCACTTCAAAGATGATTTCTAGAGCTTGATGTAGTGTTTCCATAACATTTTAAATCACTCAAAATGAAGTACATATGATGAAAATATAAATAAATGTTCAATCATAGGCAGGCAATCAATGATGGGCCAGTCTACCCTAAGCAAAGTACACTTGTGTTGTGTATTTATAATGTAACCCAATGGTTGAGATTGGAGTTCGATTTTCAACCATATTGGCAAATTTCAATAAAGTTTTTTTCTTTTTTTGGCTAGACTTTTTGCAAATTATTTTGTGCTAAATATTTGGCTTAAGTAATTATGGTGTCAAGCATTCAAACTACAAAACCCTTTTTGAAATAAGAGTGGGAACACATATTAAGAAATATATCTATTTGTAATTTAAAAATTAATCAATTTAACAACCAAAATTTAGCAATTTTAATATTAGAAAAGGAAGGTGCATACTTTTCAAAAACACTCTTATACATACATCAAACATTTCATAATCTTGTTAAAATAAACTAACATACATTCCCATCAAACAACACATTAACAACAACCCATGTCATGACTTGTAACCAATGTTGTTGGGTGGGTATCTGATTTTTTTTAATAACTACCAATTCTCATTTTGTAAATGTTTCAAAATCAAAGAAGCACCATTTTTTTGTTATTTAAAAAAAAATCTTAGAAGAAGAATCGGTGGATTTCATGAAAGAATCCATTAAGAACCAATGAATTTTTTCAATTTGTTTGAGATCCAAGATTATTTAATAACAATAATAGCTAGTTTTTGAACATAGATGATTCTTTGAAATTTGTGTTCATAGTATTATTATGTGCTTATTGGGAAAGATTCAACACCTAGTAGTTGTAAGTTTGGAAAGTGTATGTGACTTTATCCCTTTGCATACCTCCAATTAGCCTCATTCTTTCTAGGTGACCTCTTCATAAGGCTTTCCATCTCAAGCCTTTTTAATTTTAGTCATCAACAAGTCATGTAAACTCCAATTAGCATTGTAGTAAATTTCAATCTCTAGCTTTGAAATCCATCACCATTTCAACATTATCAATATCTTATTCATGGTTTAGATCCATCACATGACACAATGCAATTCCTCACAATTGAACACATCAAAACCAAATGGTGTTGAAAAGGTGTCACAAGGTGTGACAACAAAGACACATAAGGTGGCGACAATCAAACAAGGGTCTCTCTTCATGTACAAAATTCAAAGGTTGGAATAATCATCACCTATGATTTTGGTGAGAATATCCAACTTTATGGGTATGGAGGGGAGGCGTAACCCACCAAAATATTGCAAAATCTACTAGAGTAATGGATAGGCATGTAAACTTTTTGTGTGAAAACCCTAACTAATTGAATAGCAACCCTCAAATTATGGGCGAGTGACAATCACATAAATGTGCCCTTCAACTTTTTCAAATTGGTTGTAATTCCAACGACTAGTAACATTAATAATCAATTTTTTTCTAGGATTTTGAAAAATGGCCCAATATGGCTTCTAGTTTATGAAGAATGTAGAATAAATGGTGATGGGTTTTTTTTCAATTTAGTAAAAGCATTATGATTATGTGGCTAAAACTAAAAGTAAGTTTGTGATTAATAACTTGAAAACAACTTAACCATAATTGGTGATATATCCATTTCATGATTGAAAGCTTTTAGCTATAGTTTAAAATTTAGCAAAGAACATAGTGATGCAAATTCCAAGTGCAAGCAAATTTGGCTACAAGAAAATGGAATGAACAAACCTTATCCTCAATTGACAAGTCAAAAAAATAGTTTGGTCATTAATTAATATCATTGTAGCAAAATTGTGTGTAATTAAAATATAAGTTTTATTAATTTTCCATTTGAGTCATGCTCTTCAATCATTGCATGTAACATCATAAGGGAATCCTTGAAGGTGAAAAATTTCTACAAATGCATGCCAACAACATAGGGAAATAATCAATAATATATTCCTAAATTTGGTTTTCATGAAAGCTAGGGTGTTGAAAGTTTGTGAATATCTTTTACATTGTTTCTTAACACAATGTAACAACTATAATTTTTTGTAACTTTTAAGATATTTAAACAAGGAGTGTTGAAGGGGTATTATATAACCTTCTATCACTTGCCAAATTAATGTGAATTATAGAATTCACATAAATTGTTCCTAAATCATTGCCTTTGCATTTGAATGCATAATCAATTTGAACAATATCTTCGTTTGCATGTGAAGTTTCACCACAAACAAGTGAGGGTGGTCAACCTTTTAAACTCAAATGAAGTGCATCTGGAATCTTCAAAAACAATGTGTGTGAACAAAATGACCTTTGATCACCAAGAAATGTTGCTTGAAATTACCATCAACTTCAAAATCTTGCCAATATTTGGGGTACAATATCTCTAAGGCATTCATCAATTTTGAAAGTTTCAATCTTGCTTCCAATTCACAATTAAAGCTTACAATGTTAATTTGCAATCAAAGTGAATAATCTTACATTTTCAAATTAGAAAAGGACATAAATAAACAAGTTCACATAATTCAGCAACTAAAAAAAAAGTAAAATATATTATACCTTTGCTAGTTACTTTGATCATGATTGTTGCAAATTACATATCATGATTTACAAACAAGCTTTGAATATGTCTTTTGAAAGAACACATTGTTGAGGAAAAATAAATCAACTTCTAATATTGAAAGTAAACTACTTTTAGTGTTTCAATTGTGTTAATATTATTTCTATAAATCAAAAGATTCAAGCAATTTTGGCATGATTTTTTTTCATTCTCCTATCATAACTCCCAAATGTTAACAACATGCCAAAAGGAAGAAACACAACAAATAGTAAGAAGGCCAAACTAGAGCCCAAAATAAATCTTATAAATATTAAGGTACATGTAGAGAATAGTTGGTGATTACATTATTGAAATTAGCACAACCTTCTTGAAATAAGGACAACATTATTGAAATCACCACAATGTGTTTGAAATGATGATAACATTATTGAAATTAGTACAAAATTTTTGAAATAAAAAAAACACTATTGAAATTACACAATGTGTTTAAAACCATGCATATAATTCTACTAAAATTAATGCGTCATTTTTGAAATTAGGACAAACCCATTGAAATCACCAAAATGTGATTTACACCATGACAACATTATTGAAACTAACACACCCTTCTTAAGCTCAAGGCAACACAATTGAAATCAGCACACCTTTTTCAAGCTCAAACAACATGGCTAAAATCAACACACCCTTTTTGAGAACATGACAACATATTATTGAAATCACCACATAGCATGCACACACTTGTTAATACCACCACAATGTTGTTAAAATAACCACAAGGTTGTTAAAAGATTAATTTTTATGTGTTGAAATCACAAATCTTGAATTAATATTTATTACCAACTTTTAAGTTCATTACTTGATGCAATTGTTATTAAAGACTTTGTGGGGCACATTAACATGGGATCACCTATTTGAACAATGAAAGCACACAAATTCCATGACATCTAGGATTCAACCGCTAAACAAATAACTTAAACTTCAACATTTATATAAAGGAACAACAAAGCCACATCAAACATTTCATCACAATAAAAACTAATTACTTTAATCAAAATGTAAAAAAACGATAATCCTTGCCCTCCCTAGCAAGGTTTCAAGAAATTCACCTACACCATGACATTTAAATAGGTTCAAAGAAGTGAAAAAACCTAACAAATTTGTAAGTAATTTGTTGTGTGTTCTACAAAAGCCTTTGTTGCAATCCACTTCCATGTCACATCCTTTCAATTAAAAACATTGTTGTTTCAATAGTCCACCACAATATTACCAACCACTTCACTACATCATAAATGATGTTAGATCTTTTCAGTTGTTGTTGAGTTGTTTGGAATGCAAATCTAAATCTATTGAGTAAAATTCTTGTTTGGGTGGCCTTTTCACATTCCTTCTATCTACCCCTAAGACTTTTACTATTTATTATAAATTCCAATAGATTGAGAGGTAGCCAAGGTATAAACAATGTCTTTTGCCATATTAAATTTAAATGGTTTTGACCAACTAGATGGAAAACAAATCATTCTTGAAATTATCCACAATTTTTTGGTTTGTTTTCAATTTTTGTAGATCTCATAGGTATTCAAGCATAAATTCATTCAAAAGAGGGTGACTAAAGACTTCTTTCAAAACCCCTTGTTTGAAAGACATATTTATCCTTCCCATGTATTCAATATTAAACTTTGCAATGGTCCTTGCAAGAAAAATTATCCTTTCAACATCACCTAGGACTTTTACTCGGTTCCCATGCAAAAAGGGCATTGAACCACTAAACAAAATGCATTTTAGCATGATCATTTGCTACTTGTTCCTTAATAGATGCTTTAACTTTTTGGCATTTGTATTCATGTTGCCAATTGCAACAATACAACAGCTTTTTTTGTCGCTAGTAAGCTACACCTTCCTTGCCATCATATATGCGCTTTTCAAACTCATGTCCACCTACTTCAATAACCACTGATTGGGAAATTGAATTGGTCGAAGGTTTGCATTTGTTCTTCTTCCTTCCCATAAGGATCCAAAGTTTTGAAATGGTGATATTGCACTTGCGTAATTACAAGACCTATATAAAACCAACAACACTTAATATTTCACACTTGAACTTGAGCATGAAACCACAAGTTGTAGCAACAATACATAAATGTTAGAACCCCAAAATAATTTACTTTTAAACAAACATGACATTGTAGCACTATTATATAGTCAACCAATGCTTTTATGTGTGGTTGATGTTGTTTGCTTACACACAACACCATGACACTTTATTGGGCTTGTTTTCGGCCAACCTCAAAACAAATGGAAGTAAAGACTATGCATTAGGTTAAAAGTTTAAAGTAGTTGATGCTCACACAAGATCAACAAGACCAAACACATTTGGGTCACATGGCAAGCCTTTGCGCATACTCAAGAGATGAAGAACTTGAAGACCAGACATGAACATATTAAGTAACCCTAGCTAGTGATCCACAACTTGATTAGGTTGATTCAAAAGTTGTCACCGAATGCATGGATGAAATTGACACATTGCATCCACTATTTGTCATTTGTATCCAATGGATATCCTTATGTATCAATATATGGCTAATTTTTTTTTTAAAGTTCAACAATAGGATAAAAATATATGATAGGAAAATATTTGTTTTAACATACCAAATGTTGTTTGTAAGGTCATAATTTTGGTGATCTTTGATGCAATCTATTGGATTAAATATTGATTTGAAGCCAAACATGACCAATAATGCATTTAAAGCTTCAAA
>Ga0116230_10005766_pt1 | contig 12156 bp, 4 predicted proteins | sample S1TSphfallax_3_FD_88678 | JGI IMG/M metagenome (GOLD analysis project Ga0116230, IMG submission 88678) | Host-associated microbial communities from peat moss isolated from Minnesota, USA - S1T2_Fd - Sphagnum fallax MG | ecosystem: Host-associated > Plants > Peat moss > Unclassified | place: USA...
ATGTGGTTTTTCAATATTATGCAATGAAGTTAAATAACTTTTAATTGATTGTCATTGATTTAAATAATATTCATGAATTCAACGTATTAAGGCATACCTTATGGGTACTTTCCAAAAAAGTAGTAAATGTCATTGATTGGTATATTTTAGCATGCTTATGCCTTGTCAACATCAATATTCAACATAACTAATTTTATTATTTCAATATATAGTTATCTATTGATGTCCTTCGATCTTTAACTAAATTATGAATGACCTTTCGAATGTCTTCTTATGTTAAAGAAAGGGCAACATCCCTTCTCACTAAAAAACCAAATGTGATTCAACTAATATGCTTTAGCCAACATTGTTCCCTCAACATCATCATTGTTTACAAAGCTACTTGAAGAAGATGAAAGCAACATAGGTTTGGTGCTATTCAAAAACCCAAACATGAGCAACTTTGAAATGCATCATCATCATAATAACTTCAATGGGGTAGCACTTGAAATCAAGAACAAGGAGGAGGAGGAGATGCTTCCCATTGTAGCGGGATAAATAAATAATGAAAAAGGAGTGGATCTAATCTCCTCTTTTGATAAAACATAATAAGATTCAAGAAAGTAATTATTGCATAAGATCATCATCTCATGCAATAGCAACAACTCGGAACAATAGAAAAAAGATGAAAGCCAAGTATGTGACATATATGCAACACATGTTGCAAGGACATTCACCACTCTAAGGAAAATGAAACTTCTCTTGGCATGGAACCTAAATGAACCTAAATGAGAGAATTTGGTTTCACTTGTTCAACATCTTGCGTTGTGAAACATGTTTATTGTGGTAACATATTACACCAACAATATTTTCGAGTCAAACAATCAGCTTTTTGGGTTCATATCACCATTGGTACTTACTATTCCTATGTTGAATAATAGTTAGTAAATATTTATAATTTTAGAGATGTTTAATGAAGTTAGGCCATTTATGTTATTTAAGTGGTGAAAATTTGTGGAAGGAAGGAAGTAATTTCTTTTACCATAATTCATAATTATAAAATATTGATATAATTCATAAGGTGGGCTATTGATATTACATTGCACAATGTCATTTAAATTTCTCATTTAAGAAATTCAATTTCCATGAAAACCACCCACACCTATTTTTTCTCATTTGACCGGCCACTAGTTGTGCAAAGCAAAGAAGAGCCCAAGTGTTATGTGTAGTGTTTCCTTTTTTGTATGTTGTGTGTAGATACTAAAAATATTGTTCTAGAATATTGTGCAAGCTTGAGCAATTACAAGCATGAGTTATTTTCTTTCAATTTTGTGATATTGAGAAATTGTTGATTTTTTTCACATATAATAAAAAAATTAGTAGAGTTTACACTAAAAATAGAAAATCCCAAATTTTTCCCAAATTTTTTGTTGATTTAAAAAAAAATTATCACAAAAAAATTTACATTGGTTACAAGTCATGTAGGAAATACACATGCAAACTTGTAATCATATACAATTTGTATTTGAAAATGTAACCGATTGCCATGATTCTCCATGGTTTTGTCACCCACAATGAACATTTATTTATCGAAAATTCTTTCATTCTCAATCCTTTTGTCGAGAACATGGAATCTAGATATGTATTGCAAAGCTTGAGTGTTTCTCAATATCCAATGACATGTGCGCACTTATAATTGTATGTAATGTATAAGGTAAGGCATGAGTTTCAAGGCATTCTATAAGTGTGGGGGCTTGGCATGAGGTGCCATCAGCCAAGTGCCTAGCCCCAAACTATGCTCTAAACCTTCCTCTAGGGGTCCTTAGATGCCACAATCCGAAACAGTTGATTAAAGACCATCATTGGGCCTTCTCTAAGGGCATTTGGATGATGCAATAAGCATAGGAAGCCCTCAATCCAAGAGACCATGGTGCCTCTAGAGGCCTTTGGAAGTGGTCGATCTGAGACCATCAGGCCTCCTTTTATAGGCCCTTTGGATGATGTGAAAATCACTAGAGCCCATCAGTCAGAGACCATCGGGGCCTCCTCTAGGGGCTTTTGGATGATGCAAGAAGCACCAAAAGTAGTCAATTAGAGACTACTGGGCCTTCTGTAGAGGCCTTTGGACAACACAAGAAACGCCGGAAATTGTCAATCAGAAACCATTCAGCCTAGATGAAGTACTGGAGGTCATTAATAAGGGCCTATTGGATGACCCCAGAAGCACGAGAAGATATCAATCAGAGAGTATCAGACCTTCTCTAAGGGCCTGTGGATGACAGGAGAAGCACGGGCAGCTCTAAAATAATCGACCATTGGGCCTTCTCTAAGGGCCTTTGGGTGACACGAGAAACCGTCGATTAGCCGTCGATCAGAGGCGGGGGGGGTTCGTGTAGGAGCCTCCTTTGATATAGTAGGGACTCAAGAGTGGGGAAGATGGCCAAATTCGCTCGGACTTTAGGGACCTCACAAAGGACTGGAGATGGACGACGAACGCACTTCGCCCGCTTCGTAGGGACGACGAACGCACTTCGCTCCCTTCGTAGGGACGACCGAAGCACTTCGCTCCCTTCGTAGGGACGACCGAAGCAGTTCTCGCGCTTCGTAGGTCCGGCAGGAGCATCGTCTTTTTCGTCTTGTCCGGCTCGACCCGCCCACCAGGAGCCGCTCCGAGAGGCCGTCGGCGCAAGCAAAACGATTGTCGCAGCACCGCATACTTACAATCATCAATACACAAAGTAAGTGAGTGGGGTTGTTGTTGTCGCTCGTCTGTCTGTCTGTGTTCCTTCTGTGCGTCGTCTTTCTTGTGCTTCCAATAGATCACTCTTGTGCTCCTCTTCCCAACAACTTTAGGGTTTTGGTACACACAAAAGGGGGAACTCAGCAGCAGGGCGCGGGCTTTTGGGCTTTGCTTTGCTGCTGACTGACTGACTGACTGAGAGAGGCAGCGCAAGAAGAAGAAGAAGAAGAAGAGGATCGCTTGCTTGCTTTCGTGGCTGTGAGATGCGTTGGCGAACAAGACGACACAAGCTCTTGGCTGTTTAGGGTGCGGGAGAAACCCTAGTGGGAGGGGGAAGGTTATGGCTATGGTCATGGGCCGCTGCTGAGACCATACCGTGGCGATTGCTGGGGTTTAAAGGGATTGATTGCCATTCCGTTTGGGAAGATTTTTTTCTTCCAGGTTCATATCATCATCTTGTTCTTCTTCTTCAACCCCTGCTCCCCCTTTCTTTGTGGCCTTTTCCCCCTCATTGTTCCCTCCTTTGGAAGCTGAGAATTGCCTTAGATAATCAGGGGAGAGGAAGGCTATGTCTGCCGCAATGGGGATGATGCTGGTTGGATGTGGGACATTCCTTTGTTAGGTACCATAAGCAGCTCTCTCTCCACCTTGCTTGTGCAATGACATAGTCAGAAAGGCATTTTAGTAGTGCACAGCAGTAAGAAAGGTGCAGCAGCAAGGGTGCAGGAGGAGACTGCTGAGGTGGATGCAAGTGAGACAAGTATTTGCAAATGCTTTGGTTGTTGGCTGAACGGGCACTACTGAAGACAAGAGTGGCATTAGGGTTTTGCAGTGGATTAGTGTGCTGCTTTTGTTCTTAGCTTGGTGAAAAAGAGCAAGAGCAAGAGCAAAATCAGACCAGGGCTACAGTTGGATAATCAGGGATGGTTTTCAAGTTCAAGCGCGCGATCCAGCGGAGCAGCAACAAGGGTTCAAAAGCAGACATTAACAGCAATGATACCACTTCTTCTTCTGCTTCAACAGCAGCACCTCCTGCAGTTGGATCAACTGCCTCAGCCCCTGCAGCAATGGCAGCTGCTTCACAGCCAGTGGTCACAACCAAAGCTGGCACCAATGCAGCTGGAAGCAGAGCACCAGCTGTTGCTGTACCTGCTCCTCCTCCTCGGACTACAGCTGCTGCAGCAGCACCACCAACAATAGCAGGTATTCTGGCAGCACAACGCCCTGGACCACCAAAAGAAAAGTTGGCAAATGGCAGTTTTGAGCCACTCCCATTGTTTCGAGATGTGCCAAGCTCAGAAAGACAGAATCTCTTCATTAGGAAGCTTCAGCTGTGCTGCTATATATTCGACTTCACAGATCCCACAAGGAATGTAAAAGAGAAGGAAATCAAGCGGCAGACATTGCTGGAGTTAGTGGACTATGTTACTTCAGGAACAGGCAAGTTCACTGAAGCTGTGTTTGAGGACATTAGTAAAATGTTGGTGGTGAATCTGTTCCGCACTCTGCCACCCTCATCTCATGAGAACACAGGGTCTGAAACCTTTGACCCAGAAGAAGAAGAGCCTACCATGGAGCCTGCTTGGCCACATCTGCAAATTGTGTACGAGTTTCTGCTGCGCTATGTTGTGTCCTCTGAGATTGATGCAAAGCTTGCAAAAAGGTACATTGACCAGTCATTTGTGTTGAGGCTTTTGGACTTGTTTGACTCTGAGGATCCAAGAGAAAGAGAATACCTGAAAACCATACTGCACCGCATTTATGGTAAGTTCATGGTTCACCGTCCCTTTATCCGGAAGGCAATCAACAACATCTTCTATCAGTTCATTTTTGAGACTGAAAGGCACAATGGTGTGGCTGAGCTGCTGGAGATTCTTGGCAGCATCATCAATGGCTTTGCTCTACCTCTCAAAGAAGAGCACAAGCTCTTTTTGGCCCGAGCATTGATTCCTTTGCACAAACCAAAATGTGTGTCAATGTATCATCAGCAGCTCTCTTATTGTATTATTCAGTTTGTTGAGAAGGACTACAAGCTTGCAGACACTGTTATCAGGGGCCTGCTCAAGTATTGGCCTGTGACAAACAGCCAAAAGGAAGTCTTGTTTCTTGGAGAGCTGGAAGAGGTGTTGGAGGCCACCCAAGCTGCAGAATTTCAGCGGTGTATGGTTCCATTGTTCCGACAATTCAGTCGGTGCCTCAACAGCTCACACTTCCAGGTGAACCCTAACACACATCTGACATATCTCAAGTACATATTTCCGTTGACTGTATTGGCTCTGCATGATGATGTTTCTCCAGTCTAGATTATCCAGTTAGGATGGGCTTACTTTTGAGGAATCCACCTCCCCAGACTTCTTTGCAGCCTCCTGTTCTCATTTTGTTGACTATGGACATCATGACTAGATGGTCCATCTGTCCTGTCAAATCATATTTCACAACATTTTGAGTGGTTTTTCATGCACTATGCTCACAAGTTCAGATTGTACATATCATGAGATCCATCCTCATCAATGCAGCCAGTTCTACTTCTCTCACAGAAGTTTCTACTGGGCTAATCTCCTTCAACAAAGCTATCCTGCCAGTGTCAATGACCTGTGGGTTGCACAAGTTAGTTGCAGGAAGGTGAAGTCCCCTGTTGGGATAGTTGGGTTCTGAAAGACTCCTTGGAAGGAGTTGAAGTCATCCAGTTCTTGAATTGGTCAAGATCCAATGCTGACAAATCTTTTCCCCCTTTCATGCAATCCTTCGATTTCTCAACTCTTTATACAAAGGACAACCGATAAGGCTGGAAATTTTTAATGGAAGAGTTCTAAGTAATGAAAGTTTTTGACAGGATGTTTGTGTCCCTAGATTTTTTTGTTGGTTCAGAAGTCAGCTCTTAATTTCAAATATGTTTTTAAGGAAATGGACCAGATTAAAGAATATGGAGCCTCACAGTAGCTTCAAGGTAGCTAAAGCCTCATTTATCTTCTTGGTTACATTTCCTTATGGATAGCTTGTTCCTCATCTTTGGTCTGTCAAGCCTTTCAGCCATTGACCAGTATCCCACTGAGTACAAATTTTGCTAACTTCTACCTCTTCACATAGCAGTTAGATTTTTTTGGATCATGCTAACTTTCATGCAATATTTTGCATTTAGCAGTATCCCAAGATTAGAAAGGCGTAAAAATTGAGATTTTTGACAAAGTGTTTTTCTGACAGAATACACCGTTACATAATCAATTCCTATGCCTCATGTAAATGTCAAATCTTTGGATTTTGTGTAGTCAATAGTCAGTTTTATAGGTTCATCCCATTACTGCTGGTCTTGTGGTCACTATGTTGTGGTCAAATCATGAAATTGACCTTAACCTAATCTAGGAGCTGATAAAATCAGTGTGTTTATGGTAGCTGTTCTCTATGATGCATGCTGCATTTCAAGGTCTATGAACATTCATGTGACTTGTGTTCAAACCACTGCTCAGTTTTGGTTTACTTTTTGTTTTTGTTTTCTCTGTTCTTTAGGGTTGATTTCATCTTTCTCTCACAAGCTGCTTTGTTGTCAGATCTGAAATCTTTTTAACTTCTTTATTGGGTCCTCTCTCATTTTATCTTGGTTGTCTGAAGAGGGTACCTATGGAACAGTTCTCAGTCCTTATGAACGTATATTATCAGATCTGTTATGTCCCAATCCAAACCTTGACATGGTCTGACCTAGATTAACCATTTGTTTGCCATATGCTGTTTTGAAATGTTTGTGTTATACCTGCCCATGTTAGCTAGGTAGATGCTCCTTCTCATGTTCAGGGTTTGGACTTTCTGTTGGTCTCCATTGCCTTTATTAATTTTGTTGCCTCTTTGTACTCTTTGATGTTGCTTCTGCCATCTGCATTGACCATGCATTCTTTACATCTTAAGTGAAATTATGATGTGCATGTTTGTCTTAATATTCAGGTGGCAGAGAGGGCCCTTTTCTTGTGGAACAACGACCATTTTGTGAGTCTTGTGGCTCAGAATCGTCAGGTGGTGCTTCCCTTGATCTTCACTGCCTTGGAGAGGAATACACGCAGCCACTGGAATCAGGCTGTCCATGGGCTAACCTTGAATGTGCGCAAAATGTTCTTGGAGATGGACCAGGAGGTTTTTCAAGTATGTCAACTCAAGTTCCAGGAAGATGAAGCAAAGGCCAAGGGACTGGAGGAAAAGCGGGAGGATACATGGAAACGTCTTGAAGCTGCTGGCACCTTATTGGCTAATAATAGCAGTATGAAAGGTGTCACTGTTCTATCTGACAGGATGCTCAGCACACTTACAGCGAGTGGAGTTCCACCTCAGGGGCAAATGGCTGTGGTGGGCAATTAAAAAATGTGCTGTAGTTACTGGTGCTTGAGTTGGCACTAGTGCATGAGTGACAGGATTGATTTTGGTAATGGGAATTCTGGTGTTCAAGTCTTCCTGCTTCTCTTGTCACAATCTGCAGGGATTCCATGGTACAGGATCCTGATGTGGAAATGATGTGCCTCCTCTTCACTTCCCATGAGATTGTGAACACAGGCTGCATGGCTCATTGCAAATTTGCATTCCTTGGAGATATTGTTGACTGTGCAAGAATCATGGGTGTGATAGCTGGGGTTCCTTTTTTTTAGAGGGTAGGGTAAGGATTTGGAGTAGAGAGCACTGAATTAGGAGGCCTGTGAAATTTATATTGGGTATTCTATCACTGTCTCAATATGTTGCCCATTTCTGGCCTATTAGACTTTTTTCTTGTCCATCTTCTATTTAGGTGTGCAGTGCCACAGTGCCACCATCTTCAGTTTAGGTGCATAGCGCCATGAGTTTGAATCAGGGTGACTATTTCAGGGTAGTGTAAAGTGGTAAATGCTGTTCTCTGGGCAGTTTGCCTGCCATTATTGTTGGGTGTAAAGAGACAATGTAGGTTTGGATTCAACATTCCATTTTGTTGTCAATGTGCTCCTTAGTCAATTGGAGCTGCGAGTGAGAAAGGGAGCAATAAGGAGACACCAGAGAAATGGGTACACATTCTTTCTGGATAGTGAATTGGAGACTGGACAGGGACAGGGTTCTTCCTACCAGATTTGTGTCTCCCATGTTGATGAAGAAAGCAGGTAGTTTTCTTAACTGTAGTGCTGGAGAACATGAGAGAGCATTTGCATTGTGACAGCATGAAAATGAGTAGTACATTGTAGTACAGAGCTTTGCAGCGCAAGATGGTGTTATATTGGTGCAGATTTCACTCTTGAATCAACAAAGGAGTGCCCATTCTACATGAAGGGCCTTCATTGTCAATGCTCTTTTGGCTGCTATTTGCAGGTCTTTTCTTTCTCCCTCTTGGGTGCTCTCTTGCTGGTTAGGTTGCCTGTGCAGATGGTCAGATGTATGTATTTTAGGCTGCTTGAGAATCTTGGAGGTGACTTTGTGGTGCGGGGTTGGGTTGACTCTCATTCACTGTGGGAGTAAGTTTACCTTAGATGGTATATATTTATGGAGCTAGTGAAGGTGAATTCCTTCCCCTTCCATAGGTCAAGCAATGGTGTGGACCCAAGGTCTCAAAATGTCCTTTTTGAAGCCTTAGAAAACCACATGATGTAATTACCGCAGACTTGTGTAGAAATCTACAACCTCTTATTATTTGAAATATATGTTTATAGCCACTATGCAAAGTCAGAGTTTAGATGATTCATTTGACAATGAGAAATTCAGGGAGTGGTTTGTAGATGTTTAGACCATCACGGAATGCAAAGTGAAATAGATCTGATTTGTGGTTCGGTACCATGTGTGATGGGTTTTAACTTCTGCCAGTGGATTTTATAGTTGTGACTTTTGATGTTTACCACTTGTGTCCTCTTCTGACAATCCAAAAACTTTTCAATTTGCTGATGCAAAGAATTTCTCAATTTGTAATGTAATAAATTTCTCTATTTTGTTTATGAAAGTTGTGTCTTGGTGTCAGAAGTTGTTTTTCAAAGAAACTGTTAATAACCTTTTAATGTTTTCTTGACATGGCATAGTCCTTAGAGACTAGAGAACCAAATATAACTGCCTATATTTTGGGTTAAGAAATACATGGCTGTGCAAGGAGCCTTTGTGGTTGAAGTATGGAACTCTCGAACTGGAGAGGTTCTTTGGAAACCAGTGTTCTTCACCATTCAACTTTACAAAATGTTGGCCTCATAGTCTACCACTATTAGTAGTGCGGCAAGGCCCATGAATGCAAACAAAGGGATCCATAATATGAATGTTTTTTTTGGGACAAATTCCCCACACATTGTTGGCACAAACTTGTAAAAAATCATCAACTTGCAACGTAAACAACTAAAGACTTTTATTGCTAGGGGGAGGAAAATATCTCCCCAATGACAATCTCAATATTGTTGTTCTTTTGTTTGGGCTACCTTTGATACTACAAAACCACACAGAGAACATGCACAAACCAAAAGATCTACATGTGTGGGATGATAGGCAATGACAAGCAAAACATTAGTAGGATTGGCCCAATAATGAACCAAGTAATGAGCTAGATGCCAATGTTTGGGCCTAAGCAAGAAAGGATGCAAACTCAATGGACGTCAAACAACCCATCCAAAAGAATGCTAGAAAAGGTGCAAACATACTAGAATGTAGTCTTCAAATCATTCAATTTGTTTGTTGATGAGGTGTTCAAAGGAGGAAAGATGCACATGGACCACAAGGGGCAAAAGTTTGTAGGCTCCCTTCAATTGTTCTTGAAAAGAGAAGGGGCCAAAATTGAAGTAAAGAATGATGATCAAATAGAAATCGAAAGGCCAAGGATTATAAAAGGAGTGTTCAACTCCCTAAGAAAATAGTTTTGAAGTAGTGGCAACAATGAAAATGAGATGAATGCCTCCTAGGGAGATGAGAAAAGAAGGTTAACAATGAGTTAAATTTCCTTTAGGACTATCAAAGGATCCTAGACCTATAATATGTTCAAAGACTTGAAAATAAAGGTAGGTCAAAGGATGTAAAAATATTAAAGAACTTTGAACTCAAAAGGTTAACAATGAACTAAATATCTTTTAGAACCATAAAAGGATCCTAGACTTATAATATGTTCAAAGACTTCAAATAAAGATAGGTCATATTATGCAGAAAGTTAGCACGTCATTAACACCCCTATTTGGGTCCTTTCCCCTTACCCCCTTGGATATGGTGAAAGGGGGAGTCACACTTTATCACTCAACTTCTACTCCTCTTAATGTTTAGTTCTACCTTAGTGGATTCCCACTAATTCCAAGGCAACCCATCCGCTTCTTCTATCAACTCCTTTCCCTCTCTCTATCTTAGAGTTCCTTTTCCTATTTGTTGCAAACCACAACCCAACTTCTTCTAGTTATTTCTTTTCTTTAGGTTTCTTGATTATAGTTTCTTTTTTGTTAATTGTAGTGGACAATGAACCTCTCTTTCTCAACCAACTCCTCTTTTAATTCACTTAACCAATTGCAACCTTAATTTAATCATACACCTTCCACCCTCAACAACATTTTTCATACAATCTAGCAAGTACTTGCACACATAGTCCTTACATCTTCAAGAATAAAAAATAATACATTGCTTAAAGTTCCAATATTCTCAAGTTTTGTTCCTAACTATTTCCTAGTATTTGCCTCCTTTTGGTCTTCCATTGCCGCACTTCCTAGCTTTACAACTATCAACACCTCCAAAAGCTCTTACCTTACGCAAAACAATCTCTTCACATACTCCTTCCCTTTCTTAGATGCCCTATATTCCTCCTCCTACACCAACCACAACAACCCCCAAGAACATATTTGTCTCCTCTTTTTTTACTTCTATTTTCTTTTTCAAGCAACAAGTTCAAGTACCTTCCTTTTCCCCCTTCCATTCACCTCTAATCATCATATAAAGTGAGCACCTCCCCTTGAACAACCACCACCCCACCACTTGGGGATCTTGCCTCCAATTCTTAATATGTATGTTGATTGGACTACATCTTGAGGAACATGTTTCTTCACAATAATCCAACCTCCTTCCTTTCCCACTTCTCTCAATTTCTCATGATGCCCACAACACCACCCCTTACAAACATCATCACCATTCCTTATTTCTCACATTCCATGTCCCACACATTTAGGAAGAAGGAAGGGAGATAAGCAACAACGTCATCTTCATTTTCCTAACCTAACCCCAATTGCTAAAAGTTTTTTTAAAATTCCCCTTCCCCCCCTCCGCCCCCCTTTATTCAGACCTTTTTATCCAACAAATTTGGCTTGGCTAGACTAGGATAAAGCATCCATCCTTATCCTAATCTAGCCAACCTACTTCTTTTATTAACCTAACCAAGCCATCCACCCGCTAATCTTACAAGGATAAAGTAAAAGCACTAACCCAACCGGTTAGACCTTATAGTTAACCCCAAAACTTCCCTAGACACCCTATGTTTCCTAATCAAAATTAGATTATGCTAACTTTGGCCCAATAGGCCAAAGCATGTAAAAAGATTAAAGAACTTTGAATTTAAAAGGTTAACAATGAGCTAATTTGTTTTTAGGACCATGAAAAGATCCTAGACCTATAATATGTTTAAAGATTGGAAATAAAAGTAGGTCAAAGGATGTAAAAGGATTAAGGAGCTCTAAATTTAAAAGGATACAATGAAAAAGATATGATGAGCACTATAGAAAACAACAAATGAAAATCCCAAAAACTACTTACACGTCACCTATCCTTAAAAATAAATATACATGTTTGAGATCTTCCAATAAGGAATCTAATGAAAGAAAAAATGACTAAAGTGGAACCCATTGGAATAACCAAAACTTTGATGCTCTTAGTGAGAATTATAAACATGACTAGTATGAAAAAAAAAATGTAACTAAAGGGGCCAAGTTACACATTTTATGAGGTTGGATTGAAATGTTAATCTTAGAAAGTTGTAATGTTAAGAATTCTAATGTTGTGGGAACTAAAAAGAAAATGCTTATAATGTGAGCGTTATTAACAATGGTGAGGAATTAACATGAAAGGAATCATGTTACCATATAGGGAAAAGCCCAAAAATGGGTTAAAGCAAACAAAGGTCCACCAAGGGGGTCACATTAATGGGTATTGATGGCTTTGGGTTATGGTGGCTATAAAATAAATAAAAGGTTCAAAAGCATAAAAACTACAAATGAAAGATTTAAGTTTTAAAATGTCACCTTTAGCAACATGTTCCTAGAACATTATGGCTTGTGACACAAAGTTAAATTCATTCATCACATCAATTTGTAAAACCACCCAATTAGAATGAAAATTGAAGATGCATGAAATGTAATGAATCACTACCTCCCATCCTCTTTTGCTCGCAACATCTAATTTGTGAGGAGGGGGAGGAAGGGATGTGCTGAAAATGAATAACAAAATTGAAGGCATAAGGTGTGACTTATGACATGATATAAGACTTCTCCAACATAATAATTGAA
>Ga0116230_10005767_pt1 | contig 12156 bp, 13 predicted proteins | sample S1TSphfallax_3_FD_88678 | JGI IMG/M metagenome (GOLD analysis project Ga0116230, IMG submission 88678) | Host-associated microbial communities from peat moss isolated from Minnesota, USA - S1T2_Fd - Sphagnum fallax MG | ecosystem: Host-associated > Plants > Peat moss > Unclassified | place...
ACACATTTGAAATAAAAATGAAGTAGTTACAAACAAACAACCAACTAAAAACCTAAACAAGTTAATTCATTGTTTTATGTTATTGTTCAGCTCTAATGGGGACACTGCAAACCTTTTTATTTGTGAATGGATAAAATATACTTTTCTGAATTCAAGGATTATGACCAAATATCCATCACATTATTTCAAAAAAGAAAACTTCTATTTTACCCAATACCCTAAACTTCAATTCCATATCCATAAAATTGAGCATTTATACATATAACTTGATTGGATAAATTTCACTTTCCTAATAAAGCAGTTCATTGACACAAAAACACATATAAACCCTGAGGTTGAAATATATGCATACAATTTGATGAGTTTGAAAATGGGTTGATGAAAGGGGGCCAGTTTTACTGATCGACAAAACTCATTTTCAAAGCCAAGGTATGCGGGGTTCTGTGAAATCACAAGAAATTCAGTCATAAAATCATAAAATCTGAAATCAAGCACACAACATAAGTAAAGGAACAAACAGAGAAGGATCTGAAGGTAGAGAGGAAATTTCTTATGCTATTTATTATATCTATATAATAAATATAATGGTGTTTGTCGGTCTAAAGCCTTGATAACTATCAACAAACCTACCCTCCTCTCTATGCATACCTGCCTGCATATTGACCTACTAATTCCCTCTTACAAACTTAGGCCATCCCTCCCAACCTCCTACCACCCTCATAGGCAAAAGATGGAGTGGGTGGACAGATACCCATCCCTGGCTTGGAAATCTAAACACTTCTTACACCATTGACTATTTAAGAGACCAGTACACATCTTGGAAGATTGACAAGTGAAAACTATAATGACCATGCTCAATCGTAGGTTAGCAATCTTGATATAAATCTTGGGCACAATGCAGTGCACTGTACAACTGGATTGCATCTTTCATTTTATGACAAACTCAAAATCCCATCAACAAGAGAATGTAAAACTGTACCTTTATTTGTGTGCAAGAAAATAATGCTATGTTTGCTCATTAAATTCTGTTCCTTGAATTTGCAGCAGTCATGTTACATTTGACAGTTCTAATGAACCAGCTAAACTCATTTTATAGTTAATTGCTTCAAGTTTCCTGCATGTCTGACTGATGAAGATGGAATCAATTTTGCGACTCACAAGACAAAACTAACCCCTAAACCCTTAACCCTTAACCGTTAACCCTTAGACTAACAACAAACGAAGCCAACCAGCATTCACAATTGATCTCTTCAGAACGATCTATGATAAAATTGTATAGAAGATTGATTGTGGACAAAGCAACTGTCATTTGCATTCTGAACTCTCATTGGTATGCAATGTTGTTGAAGGCAAGACCGCTGTCAATGCTTTTATGAACTTGGAGCTATTGACAACTGGGTTTCCAGTTAAGTCCAAATCTGTTAAATTCATATTTTGAAAGACAAGCTGGACTTCCCAAGGATTTACTTCCTTGTTCCCAGCAACAACTTGACTCATAAAATGGTTGGACAAATTGGATGGGAATAATACCCGGCAAGTATCAATAGGGTGGGCCCCAATTTCATTAAAAGAAATGTTGAGTATCCTGAGGAGCGGCAGCAATGCCAAAGGTGCAAGTGCAGTGAAGCTCAAGATCTGGTTGTGGCTGATGTTCAAATTCTCCAGCAATTGAAGGGCCTCAAATCCTGAAAACAAAGATTAGAAGGAAAATTATGAGAAGAAAGATGATTTGGGCAAAATGGAAGTTGACTACCTCTGACATCCTGTCTCAAGACTACAGATCCAGGGATTGGTCATGGGCATAGTGTATATCTGATGATAGTCCAGTGAGAGTTTGCACAAGGGTTGCTAGGAGGCAAGGTGAGGTGATAATCATACCATGAGTAGATCGTAAATGATTGTTGCTGAGGTCTAAGTGCTGGACCCACAAAAAGTGCTCAAAGCAACCCAATGTGTATAATGAACTACTTCGTAAATTCAGAAGAGAGGAAAGATGTTGAGGTTCTTTAGGCCGCTCCAGGTCCAACACCACCTGTGATGCAATATTCAGCCATAGATTCAGTGATCCAGGAAACAGGTGCACAGTGGACTCCTGAGTCTTTGAAGTGAGTAGGACTTCAAAAACTGAAAAAACCAAACAGGTTAAAGATGATAATTACTAATAAACTCATGGTTCTCAATGATATGTACATTGGTCATGCAGACATCTCCATTGCAATTTTTCTATTAAGTATCAACATTTTCTAGGGTTACTAAATTAGGGCACAATCAACATCGGCATGAGGTACCAATGTCCTCAAAACAGTTTTCTACCTACTTTTTACAGTTGTGCATTTGGCAGCACTCAGAGCAGGACCCAAATCTCTGTAGGAAACCAACTGGCTCAAGAGGGATCGAAAGAAGATTCACCTCTCTTAAAATTAGCAGGCTTTGCTCATGCTGGTAGTACTCAGAATGGGGTAGGTCAATGTGGGTAAGTTCTCTTAGAAGTCCCTGAAGCTTCTGCAGCTTTTCAACTTCATCTGCCGGTCTTTCAATTCGGCTTCGGCTGAATGACTCACGTGCTGTTAACAACCGAATAAGTGTCAACTGTGCCCACTTGCTGCAATGAAAACAGTTCACATAATAGTGAGACAAGACACCAATGAGGCAACTTTCAAGGACACCAGAAATAAAACTAAGTAATAGAACTGCATTGCTGTGGAGTTGAGAAAGCCTTTCTGCCATTCCCAAGCATGATTCTCATAGAATTTCTACGGAGACAGGATTTTGTGATGGGTATATTGCAGAAGTTACAATCAACCTGTCTGGTTCAATCTTCAGTAGCTCCAATATTGATTCAATCTCTGTCTCCAAAATCTTCACTTGCCAGGCCCCGGCCTTGATCTGCGTTTGATTCTCACCTTTGCTGGTCTCCTCCTCAACTAGGCCAATTGCACCTAGTTGCTTTGCCATGAGCTCCTCCCCAATAGTTTTCTTTGCAGCATTGTCTGTAGTCCCAAAGTGGAAAGAAACTTTTGAGCACTTCACAGGACCCTGCATAGGCTGTCCTCCTGGAGATACTATGCCTGGCACTACAGCAACCTCTATGTCAACTGTGAAGTTGGTCAGTTCACTCAACAGCAAACTTTTGTCATCCTTGATTTGGAATCTGACCTCTGTAGCCCATGTCTGACTAAACTCTTGGGAAAACCCAACAGGCCTCCATGAGAGTTTGGAAAGTTCTCTAACCTCTGGCTCAGAGTGAACAGTAACAGTCTCATTGTTGACACCAGTGACTGCCTCAGTGAAAGAAAGCAACAGTGGTACCCCAGATGACACAAACGACGTTACTCTCTGAAGAGGACAAGTGCAGGTGATTGACAAATGAGTTGGTTCTTCAGAGCATTCTATGACCAATTCTGAAGTATGGGGTGGCCAGGTGCCATTGAGCTCTGGGCCAACAGGAGCAACTACCTGGCCCAGTAGCCAGGAGTAGTAAAACCAAGCACTTTGATCATTTGGGTCAGTGAAGAAAGAATTCTTGACCAAATCAAACTCCTCCTCCAGCCGTCCTTGAACTATCTCCTTACCACCTGTTTCATTCCTGTAAAGCTCTGATAACAGAGCACTACAAGAAACCCCCACAAATTGCTCAAAGTCAAAAGCACATCTATGAGATAGCAGAGACACCTCCAGAATGACACCTTTGAAGGTAACTGACATGACACTTCCAGCAAAACAAAACTAAAATGACAAAAAAATGAGTGTGGTCATGACCTTTTGAGTGTCAACTCACAAAGTACTAGATTATCACCTCACTATGAATAGCAGTGACTAGCTGCCCTGACTCCCCATTGAGCTCATCAGCTCCTGATGGTGGGTGCAGATAAGTACATTTGTATCTGCCCAAATTTCAGGCAAAAGAAGTATACACAAATCCGTGTCCTGAGTTTCTGTTGCAATTCCAGAAGCAATGGAAAAACTCAGTCATGATTTTGGCTAGTGCTGAAGAGACATACTAATCAAAAGATTTAGTAGTATCCTCATCCAAACACAACAAGCTTGTGAGGGTAAGCTTCATTTCATTTTAGCTTGCCCCCTGTACAAGCAAGCATCTAAGCCATCAAGCATAGAGAGGCCTACATAGAGGATAGTGCATCCTGCACCCTGGCCACTTCCTTTAAGGACACCACTTGTGACTACTTGGTGATGGAGTACATCAGCAAACCAGCAGAAATCTATGACTTAAAAAGGAAAATTATTGTCTCTACTAGCTTTGCTAGCTTAAGCTGGAAACCAAGCAAACCTTGCACACTGTCAAGGACAAGGATTTCAACCCAGCACCTGCGATTATGCCATGCAGAGTAATTGCTGAAGTTCTCATTGATCTTTTCAGTGGTGAACTGCAGCTCTTCATTGATTGGGACTCCCTTCATTCTCACAGCAAACCTGAAAATGTCAATTATTGAAGAGAATCTTTTCTTAGTAAAATGAAGTAGGTATGTGGCTCTTCCCAAATTTGATCAAGATGGACAATCGGATTCCATCCTCACCAAGATGTATCATCAGATTTGGAAGCACAGACAAATAAGCCCACTTCTTCAACAAACATTGTTGGTGTTTCTATCCTTTTACACGAAGGAGAGAGAGAGAGAGAGAGAGAGAGAGAGAACCTTCGATAGTCCCAGCTGTGAAAATTGCGGGCATCCAATTTGAGCACCTTTGACAAGAGAGTGAATTCTGAGTCCAATGGAGAGAGACCCAATGCAATCACCCATTTGCGGTGGTGCCATGCACCATATGACTTGTGGTTCACCTTCAAGGCTCTGTACACCTGCAAAAAAACACAGACAGACAGAGAAGAAGATGCATGATTGCATATCCCAAGGCATTTGATATTGTGCAACAAGCTTGATTTCCTTGTTTTTGAGCTCAACAACCCTAGCTGCTGCAATGCAATTGAGATGTAGGAAATCAATCCCTTTGGGATTTTGTGCAGAAAGTATACAATACAATGGAAATGAATGAATACCAAGTCTAGCTCTTCCTTGACGATGCGTTTGTGGGCTTCTTCATCAGTCTCAGACAAGAGCAGATGCTGGACTGCTCGTTTTCGGAAATTCCAAGCTGTGTAGAATTCAGGATTGAGCTCCAATAACCTGGCATTTTGCATCAATGCCTCCTTTGTGTAGCTGCAGCAAAAAGCAAAACACTCACACAAAAAAGTATCTCTCATAAGAATCGAGAAATCTCACAAAAAAGATCTGGATGAATACAAGCAACCAACCAACCCATATGCACCACCCTCACATGAACCTCGATGTGGATGCGACGCTGAAACCAGAGCATCCACATCGTGAAAGTCACGGCAAGAGCGCTTCTTGGTTGGGAGAGGAGAGAGGAAAAAACCCTTCAGTACCAGCAAGTGCGATGGTTGTGTAGGACGGAAGGTATCAACTCCTGCAATTCTGCAACTTTGGCCAGCTCCTTATCGTTTTCTGCTCCAGATGTTTCTCCTGCTGCGCGTTGCCGTGGTCTTCCATGCATCCTGGCTTTGATGATTTCTTCTTCTTCTTCTCTTCCACCAACTTTCGAAGCGATCTGAAACCAAATCTCGATAAGGTACCTACAACAAAGGGAAGGACTTTGTCTCTACAATGACACTAGCTTCGCCCTTACGATTCTGCAAGCTCCAAGTAAAGACAGGTGGTCCCAGCTAGGTGAAGAAGAAGGGGGTCCCAGCTATGTGCGCTCGCAAAGAAAACCCTAATCCTAACCCTAAAGCTCCTCAACCACAGCGATGAATCCCAACCGAGTGATCCTGTAATCGTGCACAAACAACAGACCTGTGTTGCAATTCATTCTTGGGGAAAGGAGCAAGGAGATCTCTCGCACCCGCACCCAAATCTCCAATTCTCTCTTCACTCCCCTCGATTCTTCTATCTACCCCTTTCTTCCTCTCTTCTGTTGCACTGCAAGGAAGCAGCTAGTATTCAATTTTTAGCAACCATGGCTGCTCATCAGATCACAAGCATCATGGCGAGCTCTTTGCTCCCAAGCTTCGTCTTCTGTCGCCTACCTTCTTCTTCTTCTTCTTCTTCTCGGCTGTTCACCATCCATACAGCTGCAACACCATCATTCAACTCCCGGAGATTTGGCTGTGAGTTGAGACTTCAAGTTCATGCAGTCTCATGTGCTGTTGCTGTCGTACCACGACGGAGATCCGAGACTTGGCAGCAGCCACAAGCTGCTGGTGGACTAGAAAAAGCGGAGTTGATACAGCATTCTTCATCATCACGAGGGAGCTTGTCCCTTTCTCGCACTTCATCTTCTTCTTTCAGGTTTGCCCTTCTTCCGGTGTGTTTTTTTTTCCCCAAACAAAGGGTCGAGAAGATTGAAATACTACTCTTTCTGCGGACAGCTTCTTTCATGTCCTCTGAGCATTCCTGGAACCGAAAACATTTGTTGGGTGCAAGGCAACTGGGAAGAGTTTGCTTGAGACAATAGCAGAGCTATCAAGCCCTGATGATCCCAGAGCACCATGTGCTCCTTGCAGTTTGTTTGTGGTCTTCATTCTGACCTCCGCACAGACAAGAATTTTGATAGAAGTTGGTCATGAAATCAGAAACAGATGCAGAGAGATGGACAGCTTTTCTCATAGCCTTTTCTTGTGTAAGCCTGTTTTCACTATCAACTTGTCAAGCTTGTAGATCAAATGGATTCATCATACTATAGAATTGTCCAAACAGCAATGATCATCATGGAAAGTTTTTTGAGCACTGATAACTTGATCTCTGCAATGGAAACTTTAACAATTCTGCTGTGGTCTCCTGCCACCACTGCCATTGCCTGCGTTACAATGGACCCTATCTTCAAGCAGAAGAACAAGAACAAGAAGAATAAGAGCGGACCCACCAGGATCTCAATTCTCATCACAGTAATGTCTAGTGTCCAAATGATCAATCCTTGGAACTTGTGTGAAATAGAAAGAAAATCTTGATGCTGAGATAGCAGTTCTTCAACACCCAATTTCTTGAACCACAAGTGGTTATCCTCCCAGGTCTTCAAGTAAACTGGATGTTGACAAAAAGCAAGAGTAATGGAGGAGGTGTGGAATCTTTTGCTACTCTCATGAAGAACGAGAGAGGAGAGGGAAGAGAATTCTCCAGACATGTTACTTGCTGAAGAACCCCATTGCCAATTATATCTGCACTTCAGCTTGAATGGACTGAGGGGTAACAATTGCAGATAGATAGACATTATCACCTTGATCAGTTGTTTGATATATCCAGTTAGGAAAGGTTGTGACACAGGTTTGCATCATTGGTGCTGGTGAAAACCTCCTCACGCTGCACCCGAAACAACAGCTCCAGGATGGATATCAGTGCTGTCTCTCCTGAGTTGCTGCAATGGGCTGTTTTTGTTGCAGCAGTAGTGTAAGTCACTATCCTTCTTCACAGGCAAAGTGCTTTTTTCTTATTGTAATGTGCCCTGAACTCATAGCTCTTTACATAGGGAAATTGGTGTCTCTTATATTTCTACAGGGGCTGAGAATGCAGGGTGCTGTTGAAAAGTGAGTCTGCTGGAATCCGAAAGCATTATGTGATGCCTTTGATTGCTATAGATCTTCCTCGTCAGGCCATCGATTTGATGAAGTGAGTTGTAAGCTTCACTCCTACTTTCAAGCAATTTTCCTTTCAAGTTTTGACTTGAAACCCACAGTTTCTATGTATTTAAAGAGTCTAGATTTCTTGGATGTGCTGCTTGTTGATCTCTTTCTGACACAAAAAGCACTATATGGTTATGTTTGCACTGCAGGAGTGAACTTGGCCTATGGGCTGCATTCCTAGGTCTTTTTGGGCGTTATTTTCTGAACACTCCAAGTATGATCCTTTGATCATCATTTGGCTTTTGTAGTAAAATCTCCCTTGAGTTGTGATAAAAGTATCTCCTCCATTCTGATCCAGCACCCACCAATGATTTTCTATCTTTTAGTCTTCTTTTGTGTCTGAGATTGTTTTCCATTGACTCTGTACAGGATCTGTGTTTTTAACTTTTTGTCAGAATTCAACAGAAAACAAGAAACTTTACCTTGACACATATTTGTGAATTCCTGCTGAAGGTAAGGTGATATCCTAATAGAGTAGTTGTGAAGTTGCTGATATAGAATCCTTGGGATGATGATGACAATACAGGGGAATTTGAGACACCTTTGAATCTCTTGCTGCTCATAAACGTAATTCCTGCCCGGGTTGAGGTGTTCAGGTAATCTGCTTGCCTCCTCCACAATTACGAATGGTCACTCTTCTACTCTAATATATGTAGATGTCTAAAAGAGTGGCAATGTTTTAGACAGTATTTTCTGTGGTTGAAGCAGATGTGTCTTCCATTTGCATTCCTTGGTTTTCATGTTGAATATATCACAATCTGCTCACAGAAAGATTATGGAAATCACCCCCTTTCATGAGGCTGTCTCTAATTAAAAAAATATCCTCAGTACAAAGTGTAGGGGTTCAGAATCAACAGTTTGTATGAGGTGAATTTGGAGTGTTTCTTGAGGTGGAAATTCAAGCCTTTGCTAAAATTCAAGACTTACATGAAAGATGATGTGGAATGTGAGTGCAGAGGAACAGCCATAGCAGCAGGAGCATCATTGGGAATCACCTGCATTTTGGCACACCAGTACTACAAAAATATTGGAAGTCTCAAAAATGCATTCCGAAGTGGGACTGTGCTAGTAACAATTCCTCTTCTTGTCCTTTTTGGCATTTCAGCTGTCCTTCTCCTACAAGCTGGTGCATAGCTTTTGCTTGGACTGCTTTAGAATGTAACCAAATGTATGTATTTTTAGGGGAGGACCAAAATGTAGAAACAACCAATATTCATGGGGGGATGGACCACAAAGTAGGCATCTCTGTTACTATTGTAGTTTGAAGCTTAGTACCCATGTAGCATTGACTATTGGTTCCTATTTTTGTAGAGAGAAATCAAGAAAGGGGGGATGCCTGAGTTGACAGCAAACTCCCATTCTCTACTTACTGTCTTGTTAGCAAATATTGTTGTCTTTCCAACACATTCAATAGATTTTGGTAATTTTTTGTCTCACTAAATAGAATGCCCTCTTCTACATGTAGTTGTGAAAATATAGATAGGTGGGTGGAACCATGGGATCAAAGATTGAGGGTTGGCTAATTTGTGCATGAGATGTGATAGATCCGAACACACCAAAAGGGACAGGGAGTTGAGCTCACATAACCCCCACAAAGATGATGGTGTTGCCATTTTTTTGTGTAAACTTCAAGCATGTTCTCAAGTCAAGGGCAATGTTGAATTGTGTACCATGCAATCTAAGATCATTGAACAGCTTGCTAAGATATGTTTTTTGGGACAACAATCTCACAACTTAATAAACCCTACACCTTAAACCATGACTGTTAGAGCTGATTTACCTAGCGCACTGCTCTAAACTGGTCTGATCACTAGTATCTTCCCTTCCATTGGCAACACTAGGAAGCAAATTTACAAATCTGATGGAAATACCTTCATTAATAGTGTTTATTGATATTGCTTTCGGAGTAAATGTTGCTGGAGCTTATAGCCCTATTGTTGGGGACAGTGTTCCAACTTTGACACTAGTTATATTATTGTCAGAAATGATGAAGTTTAAAAAAATAAAAATAAAAATTCAAAGAATAAAATGTTGGGAAGGAAAGCAGAAAGTCTTTTGGAATAGTTTTTTTTTTACATTAAATCTTCATAATAAAAATAGTTGTTTGACATTGAAATCATGACCATTATGTTTGGTTCGCCATATAGATCTGACTTCCAACTCTAAGTTAAAAGAAAATATTTAAGTGTTTGTTACAATATAGATTGTGAATTGAGACCTGAGATGAAAGCAAGCATTCAAGGTCTCTTGTGTTGCATAGATTAATCATGTGAGATACATTTAACTTATTCTTAGACCCACCCTTTTTCAACATGATACATTTGAGATATTCGACTAGGCTATTGTATACAACTTTGTTTGGTCACTTATTAAGATATTACATAGTTTTCTGAAAAAATACGAGTGTTTTCCTATGACTTTTGAAAGACACTAAATCAACATATGTAATGTAAATTTGTCTTGGTAAAGTTTATATGTCATATGACATTCATTGTTAAGAGTCCCTTAGAGGTTGCTTGTAAAAACTAGAAGTTTTTAATTCGCTAGAGGCCCATATAGGGAGGACAAATGACCCTTGGGGCTTGTATGTGACTATTGAAAGAAGTTCAATACCTGGTGTGCTTCATGGACCCAATTGGACTCTAAAAGCTTCTTTTTAGGAAAACCCATAGGTTCATCCATCAAGTTAATATATTTGAAAGCGATTACAAAATTTGCCAAACTTTGACACAATAACAATGGATAACAATTATGTTTCAAAATGATGGTCAAATTGAGTTTGAACATACTTTTCCACAAAAAGTTTGATGTATTCTACTATAACATTTAAATGTTGAGAATTTATGAACACATTTTAAAACTACATCATGTTGAAAATAAAGAATATTCAATATTTCATCTATTTTCACCTACTTGTACAAGTTTGGACAACCTAAAAAGTAGGAAAAAAAGTGCAGTTATTTAAAAAAAACTATTTGAATGCATATTAAATATGTGATTAATCAACATCATTGTGATAAAATTAAATATTATTCTCCTGTTGATCATTAAATAAAAAAATATTTTTATTTTCAATACATTAAAACTTGTTTATGGCCTGATTTTTTTTTTTTGGAGAAGGAGCAAAAATTGTCTACTTTACCTTGCGGGCACCCTTTAACCGAATTATAAAAATTCAATTATTAAAAGGCACATGTTAATTTGCCTTGTCATATTCATGTATATGGGTTGGCAAAAGGAATGAGATAGTTAGGTAATTATGGAATGTTTTCATAATTGACAAGCACTTGAACAAAATTGAGGATTGTCATGGTGATGATCACTAATGGACCCTGTACATGTTTCACCTAAACCAATCTTCATTGGAATTTTCTAATTAGAAAACAAACAGTTCAAGATTGAAAACATCATGTCTCAAAACTTTCTTTCCATGGCATAGAAGTAGTTGCATCTGTCCTTTTTCAGCAATGGAGAAGTTGACTAACAAGAGACCAAATTGTGATGCACTAATGTGAAGGCAAAATTAAGTAAAATAACCCACTTTGCCTTCTGTTGCCAGTGTACATATTTGTCAAATACACTTACATGCCATGTGTAAAGTGTTTTGGGGCATGTAAGTGTAAGTGCATATATTAAGGTTAATTATAAAATCACCTTGTCTTTGGGCCTCCTTTCACTTTCAAAACCCTCTTTCAGTGTATCCATAAAGTGAGAAAAAATTAGTAAATCTGTGTATGGAATGCTGAAACTCAACATTTAATGCATAAGGTTCTAAAGTAATTATAGTAGTTGTACAGGTAGGAGCAATGAAAATATATGTAGTAGCAGAGGAGGCGCTTGGGAAAAATGGAAGACAAAGTGAAACTCAGTTTATCACAGAAATTGATGGTTTTTTCGAATTGCCTCCCCTCTTCCCCCTTGAATGTTGATGTTTTTTTTTGTTTGTTCAGGTGTCTTTTGAGTCTCACCCTGTTTATGACCAAACTCAGTGTTTTGATGCTATTTTTTAATTTATTTTACAAATATTTTTATTATACACATTTAATGACCGTACCATCTTCTTGTAAATCCATATTAATTAATTGTGGGTGCATGTTTTGATGATTTTTTTTGCAATGGCCCGTTGGATTTGCCTATCACCAAAAATTTATGAAATCCCCCCTTCCTGCAAAAAAAATTACATTATTTTACGCTTATACACTGTTTTACACACCCACATAAAATCATCTAAGTGTATTTATTTTACACTTGTATTATTTTGCATAATCACATAAAATTATATAAATATATTGATTTTTACATTTAATTATTTTAAGTGATTTTACACTTGCATTTACGCGTTTTGTGTTCTACTATTACACTTACACAAATGTGAATGAATATTAGACAATTACATGGAGTGTAAGTCCCAAACCATTTACACGCACAACACGGGTAAGGACCCAACCGGAAGCCCTAAACATTCACTCAAAGTTTGTTGTAGGACCCTTTCGAAATCCAAGAAT
>Ga0116230_10005769_pt1 | contig 12154 bp, 8 predicted proteins | sample S1TSphfallax_3_FD_88678 | JGI IMG/M metagenome (GOLD analysis project Ga0116230, IMG submission 88678) | Host-associated microbial communities from peat moss isolated from Minnesota, USA - S1T2_Fd - Sphagnum fallax MG | ecosystem: Host-associated > Plants > Peat moss > Unclassified | place: USA...
GACTAGGGATTGGGCACAAAGGTGCCATTGAGCAAGGCTATGGATCAACGGCCCAACATGATGGAAATAATCGGCAAGGCCAAGTCAAATTCTTGTAGGCAAGATGATGCCCTTAACGTTGAAATGGGCTACATTAACCATGAAATTGTCATTAAAACAATTTTCATCAAAGATGAGATTGCTTCTATTGTTGAGGTTGAAAGGATTGCAACAATTGAGGCTACTAATAGATGTCCATCCTCAAGCCCATATGAGGAGGCCAAAATTATCCATGTGACTATGTTAGCCCTCCACATTCACCCCAAAACAATTTCCAAGGAACAGGAGATCTACCTGAGGAGATTAACAAGGCCTTGCAAATGCCTGGGGAAACGAAAAGGGTTGGCAAGCTAGGGGTGCCTAGGGAGCCAAATTAGGCTAAAGAAAAGCCATAGAACATTAGAAGGTCAAGGAGACAATGGTTCCTAAGGACACTAGTCGAACTAGGGAGGCTAATAGGGCCAAGGAGACAATGGCACCCATAGACACGGGTCAAGCCAAAAAGAAGGTCAAGGAGGTTGAAAGAGCCAAGGATAATGTTAAGTAGGCAAAGGAGAGGGGGTAGATTGTTGGCAAAAACATCATTGAACAAAAGACCCACAAGGCCCTAGGTGGAGAAAAAGTGGTTGGTATTAAGGCTTCTTTTGGTATAGCTAGGGGAGTAAAGGATCTTCAACATTCTACATAGACCATTGTAAAACCTTTGTTTCGAGGGGGTTTAATCAAGGATGTTTCTACAACTAGGTTGGCGTAGACATTGCAAAATGTGTCATCCTCCATTGTCCCCATGTTTGATGCCAAGGTAATTGATGGGCCCACTGCACAACACACACTTGGAGGAATATTGAAGCTTACCATCCCTACAAGATAGTAACCAAACTAGGATAGCCTATCTATTCTAGAAGCTATTAATTGCAAGTCTAGAGTTCCAAGTGTTGGTACACCCAATAGTAGGTTTTGTGGGAAATTGCAATGCTCATGTTGCCATCCAGGAAGTTGCCACCCTCTCTACCTCCTATTTGCAGCAAGATGGAAAAACCCCATGGCCAAGGATTGCAAATGATGGTGAAGGGGCCAACGAGATGTAAGCATTCAAAAGAACAAAGTTTATTCTAGAATAACTTGTGTCAAAGGAAAAACCTAAACCCAAGAAGGGAAGGCAATTAACTCAAGGCCTTTCAAAGGCCTCCAAGGACCCACAGGGTAAGAAAAGGACACGATATGAGCCATACCCAACAACAAACCATAAGTGGCCTACTCCTATTGCTAAGGAGAGAAGGAAAAACCTCGAGGTGAAAAAACCCTTGCCAATTTTGAAAGTGCAAAAATAACATTGTACTGGAAAATGTGGCTTGATTATTTCAACTTGAACTTGCAATCTTGATTGTAAAAATTCAAGTAAGTAACCCGCCCAATTTTTTGGCAATTAAGTTTCAGATTTCCATCAAGACTTCTTAAGGACCTATGATTTCAACTACCCAATGCACTAAATTGCATAGATGGTTGAGGAGTTAAACTCTTCGAAGAACTAAGTTGTGGATGTTCCCCAAGGACTTGAAGTTGACGTTTCCCCAAGGAGTTGCAATGTTCAACTCCTCGGGGATGTCACCTCGCCATCTCCTCGGGAATTCAAGACCCCAAGTAGCCTAATCATGACCTCCCCGGGGAGACGAGTTATGCTCCTCGAGGACCCAAACTCATCACCTTCCCAGGGACCTTATCTTGGTGTTCGATGGGGAGCTAAAATGTTCAATTCTTCAAAGACATTACCATGTAGCTTCTCGAGATTTCAAGTGCCAAGGGAGCCTAACTTGTTTCATCATTGGGGAGATGAACTCATTCCTTCCTAGGGACTTGATCTTGGCATTTTTCTAAAGAATTACAATGTTTAGCTCCTTGGGGACCTTGGTTTTTGGAAACTTTCCATTGTGTTCTTTTAACCTAAGATGGATTGTGCATCATTCCACGATAGATTTTCGAGGGCTTTTTGTTTTGATTGCATGTACTTGCTTTCTATTCAAGTCATTCCAAAATGGAAGGACATTATAAAAACGAAAGGCCATGACAAAATTATGATTGATCTCAATGACATCAAATATGTGTTAAAAGGTAGTGATGCCATTAATAATATCGTGAACATTTTCTTTCACCACATCCTTAGGGATGTCTGAGAAAATACATGGATTGCACCAAACACAATCGATGAACACATTGTGGGCAATTGATGTGAAACAATGGTTAGAGAGGATATTGGAGTTTATGGAATGGCCGAACTAGAAATTAGCGAAAATAAAGTCCCATCATCTTCCCCTTTGCATATGGCGTAGTGCACGAACAACTTAACCGTGGTCAACTAATTCTATAAGCAGGCATTGGGCAATCGGTGGGATTCTTTGGACATTGGAGTCTTTTTCATCACAAACAAAACCAAAAAACTTAATACTCGGCTAAGTTTTGCTTGGTTAGTTGGAAGCCTTTTGATGTCCTATTGTGGTACACCTAATAAAACCAAAAAAAGACAATTAGATCATATCCATTCTCTGTAGTTAACTATGCAATGAGATCCCATATTTTTTCTCTTTTCCCCTTTTAGATGATATGTGTCTTATTTGTGAAACCACTGAAAATATGGAATTTTGCACTTGAACTTGTCATAATTATCGCACATGAAACAATAAATGGCCCCTTTTTTCAAAAGATTTGAAATCGACCTCATGGAAATGTGGGATGATGAAAGCAATGTTGTTAATCATAGCCTGCCAAAGAAGAAGCCTTTGGTCCCTCAACAACAAGGGAGTATGAAGTGCACATATTACATGATGTTGAACTTGTTTCAATACCTTACGACTCGACAAAAAGGCTTCAACGTAATTCTTAACTATGACAAGTGGTTCAATCCAAAAAAACTGGAGGAAATATGAGGTACAATTTATAAGATAATTGTAGATGCAACGATGACAAAGTGGAAGAAAGAACTCCCAAACTAAAATGAAGCAATGTAAAAGAAATAGGATAGAGGTTACAAAACTTATTACCATGTAAATAATGTACATTTATTTTCATTTAATAAAAATATTGTCACCTTTATTATGGTTATGTTTTTTGTCGTATATAGTCCTTAAAGGTAGTTTTTTCTACTCCAAGGGAACATATGTGGGTCCTCAAGGAGCTTTGATCAGGCAATTCCCTGAGAAGCTAAAATGCAAAAGTTCCATGGGGAGCATTTGTCGAGCATTACCCCAAGAAGCTGAATTTCAAAAACTCCCTTGAAACTTTATTCAAGCACATCCCTTGGGGAGCTCAGATACTAAAATTCCCAGGGAGTGGCTCCCTAGACTCCTTTTTGAAGAGATACCTCATGTAAATTATTGTGCATTTTAATGATGTACATCCCCAAGGTACTATCTTATTCATTTCCCTGAGTAGGGCAATTTCACTTCCCTAGGGAGAATCATGTAAATCTTCATGAAATTGAAATATTGAACCTTCTTGGGTAGCTAAGTTCCTTGTTGGTTCCCTGAGGAGTTGATTTTCATATTGATGCGTTGGGGAGTTAAATTACATGCTAGTTCCCCAAGGACTTGAATTCCTTCTTAATTCCCCAGGGAGTTGAGTTATGCACACAAGTTGTAGTTTTATAGTCAACCTTTTGAACTTATATATGCCATTGGTGGCATTTCCACGACATGAGGTGATGGAAATTGAAAGAAGGAAGCCTGTCACTCAAAAAGAGGTGACTAGGGCAAGTAATGTTAAATGGAAAACATTAAACGTATGTGCTACTTTGCTAGAAGAAGAGGAGGATAACTCAGACAACAAAACAATTTACATGCCACCAATAAGTCCATTAAAATCAATTTCATAGGAAATTGAATCTTGCATATGAGCTAATTGTGGTAAAAGGCATTCAAAAATATTATTAGCTGTTCATGAGATTACAATGCATAAAATGTTAAATGCCGAAATACCGAGTTTATATCAACCTTCATATGTTTATGAAAGGTTTATTAATTACAATTTGATGAACGAACCATCACAGATTTCAACTTCAAAATCAGGAGAAGTATTGAATTCGATCAACATCGAAGGACATGAAAAGCAAGTGTGGCTTTTTAAGATATACAAATGTGCCTGATTTGAATAATATAGTCAATGATTCTTACTAAAAGTCATTGTTTAATACATTTTGGTTTCAAAGAAAATAACGACAAGGTAAAAAAATAATACATGCATAAGGATTCTAGCATGATGGGCATCATAGCTAATTCAACCATTTCTCTAAAGCAATTTTGGAAGTTTTAATCGAGGATTGACAGTTTGTCCAATGTGTTAATTGTGGATCTACAAGCACCTCTAGACAAAAGAAGGAATTCAACCTCGTCCAAGATAATTTTTCCCCCATTTAAGTACATTCGAGGAGGCTTGTTGTCCCCAAGTACGATTGTCTCCCCCAAGCATTAGTTAGTTTTTCCTTGGATTCCTATCCTCCCAAGATGAAGCTAATAAATAATATAGGATTCCCTTCATCCTAGGTATTGGATGGCACTTGACAAAGAAGTGGCATTGGATTCCCTTCATCCGAGGCACATATAAATTTATAGATAATAGCCATGAACTTTTCATTAGGTTTTTTGGATTTTTACATTATTGGTGTCCTTTTGCCATCTGTAAATGTCATCTTCGATGTGACACCAAACAACATTGCACATGTTTAGTGTTTGCTTGTTGTAAATGATTACCTTCTTCGTATCATATTTGTCGCGTATTTTCAAGACATAACATCTCATGTAATGGTTATTGATGTGTTATGGTATGAGACATCAAATGACTATTACATATGCAAATGATAACTCTTCAGCAATTTGTGCCACGTAATGACTACATAATGTTGCAAAGGCGAAGGTGTTATTTGAATAGTAGGTATCATTATATAGGAACAAAGAGCTTTTTGGAATAACATGTATACGGGCAAGTTTTTGGTGTTGGGATGTCATCGTACTTTAAACCTAGTTGATTTCAAAATATGGCACGGGGAAGGTAACAACATCTCCCCCATGAAGGAGAAGATCCCCAAGAGTGTTTTGAACTTCCTGTTGAAGAGAAGGTTGTGTTCCCCATGGAGGTTGTCCCTAGGTCCTAGGGACTTCATACCTAAAAACACAACCTCTCCCTAGGAGAGAGCTTCCACAAGGAAAGAGTCTTCCCAAGGGGGGTCACCCTCAGGGAGAGTCATTTTTATATTTCATTTTGTGGCAAAGGAAAGGTGGCTCAGAATGTCCTCAAATTAGTTCATAATTGTTTTATAAACATAAGAATTTTGTTTCGATCAAAATTTAAAAACTTTGAAGTAATGTGGCTTTTGATGTTCTTAGAGTTGTTTGATTTCACTCGGGGTAAAGTTCTTGGTTCATAAACATTTGCATATGTCTGTAAACATTTAAGGCAAAAGCTTAATGTCTTGGGTCTTCTACTACTAAAACTTAATGAAATTAATATGCGTACATTAGGACCAAGTATATATTATTCATAAGCAAAAAGTTACATTGTAGGTTACAAGTTAGTTAAGAACATTGTTATTTGTTGGTACCTTATGGTAGGGACAAATGTGGTTTCAATTTGACATATTATTGAGCTCCCCTAAGACCCTATTATTTATATTCCTAGGGAAAAGGTCCTTAACCTTATGTACTTTTGGGTTTCCTAGGGTAACTATTTATCAAACCTATTCGTCAACCTAACCTTGATCCATGATGATATCTTTGCGTTGCAAGTGATTGATTATTGGTCTCACCTAGGCGTGTAAAATCGAACTTGGATTTTTTTCAGGTTTATTGATTGCAATCAATAAAGTCAAGCTTTCTTTTCATGCTAAGGTTATTGCCATCCATTACAACAACAAAAATGTTGCCAATGGGGTTACATAACTCGGCCTCCAACTAGGCCTTTAGAAATTCCATTTTCCCTTGAATAGATTTGAACTCTACCAAAATTTGGGATTGCAAATAGTCATTATATTCCACAACGTTAAAGTGAATAGCAATCACCTGCAAGATCTTAGCCACAAGCGATTACAAGGGATACAAAGGTGTTGATGGAGCAAATGTCCTAGTGTCAATCCCAATGTCCTATTTGATTTAGGGGTCGACAAACAAGTTATTGCAACCTTCATGTTCGAAGGAGGGGAAGGCAGGTCATTTAAATCCACCCATTGCTATTATGAGACCCACCCCATAAGACGAAATGATAGTCTTGGGGGGAAGGTTTGGCCGTAATTTCATGAACATAACAATCTAGTGCTTACATAGGTTGCAATTTTATGCCCTTGGGAAATCATAAGATGCCCACTTTGACTCAGGATTACAAAGTGTATCTTGTATACCACTATGCAACTACGACTGGACCTTTGCTAAATCTATGGTTCTTGGATTTGGGAGGTGGGTGTGTGTTAAGTAGAATTATTTGTGAACTCGTATTTTAACTAGTAGTTGATGAACTAATACTAACAGTAGAACTGGTAGTAATTGAATTGATGACACATGTTGATTTGATAGTCTACAAAATAGGTAGTTAATATAATAGGTAGTTAACATAACATGTAGTAGATTTTGAAATTTTTGATTGTTTATAATAGTTTTATTGGCTAGTTTCTATTAGTTGATTAAAACAAGGTGTTTTATCAACTAGTCACTATTTAGGTGATTTGCATGAAATATGTTAAAGTTCAAACTTAGAGTATAAACAAGGGATGGCACAACATGAAAGACTTCAAATCTCTACTTTCCACGCTTATTTTTTGAATCTCTAATGTACAAACTTTGATTTTTTTAATACAGTTTCATATTTTCATTATAAGTTGGAATACCTATTAACATTGAATAGTTTGTACCTATTTAGAATTTTGCATCAACTTTTCGTACTTTCAAACTTTGAGTTCATTTTGTTTTTTCTTTCACTTGGAAAAATGAAATGATTCTTCTTGGCTACTTTTGATTTTTAAAAATTGTAGCAAAGTAAGTGTATGTTGTAGGATTGCACATAGATTTTTTGATTGTAGATGTATTTGTTATTTTAAAATTTATAATTGAAAAAGTTGGAAAGTAGGAAATTAACGGGCATAGAGAAAAATCCCATTAACAATATGCAAATTTGGGATCTCCTACGTCGACCACCATGCATTTGACAAATATTTTTCCGCCTATTGGTTGCATAGGAAACATTTGCACTTTACCATGCCAATATACTAGTAATGGGTGGTGACTTTTCCAACCAATTGGTGAATCAACCAATTTAATCTCCTCCCCTCCAACCTACATTTCATACTTTTGATTTGCTCCTTTAAATTCCTATGGTAAGCTTCTATAACGACATTCGTATCTTGGTTTGAATGTGGTATGTTTCCAAGTGCACCACATGTCGATCTTTGACACCTAGTATGCATCAATGTAATCAAAGAATGATTTCACTAATGGACGTCATCCGGAGGTTGGAAAGTTGAATCAAAGCCTTTCTCTTAGTTGCGGCCTTTGAGGACAGGCTTGGAAACCCTTCAAAAGTACATGATATCTCCCATTCCTTTGAAAACATGGGGGCAAATTAATGGGTCTGGAATTTTCTTGAAAAAATGTTTGAGCCATGTTTGGCAAACGTGTTAAAAATTGGCAAACTTGGGAAAGCAAGCTTTGAACATGAGAACAATTTAAAAAAAAAACTTATCAACATTGAAATGTGCCAATAACAGGTGTAAATATTGTTATATTAATTCATGTCTTTTTCGGGGAAATGTTTTTTCAGGGAGGCATCCTTTCAAGGAAACAAATTCCCAAGGAAACTTGGAAGCATCTTTTTAGGGAAACTAAGAAGTGTTTTCCCAAGGAAACTTGGAAACGTCTTTTCGGGGAAGCTGAGATGTGTTTTCCTAGGGAAGCAGGAAATGTTTTCCCAAGGAAGCATCATTATAAAGGAATATGTTTATTGGAAAAATGTCATTTTGGGGAAATCATGTCCCCAATATGCATCCCCAGTAATTCCACCCTCGGTATTCTCATTAGGGGACCTCTCATTTTGTTCACCCAAGGGTTCTTGTTTTGAGATGCCAGTGAATCCATTTTCTCCCCACAAGAGTCAACCAACCCCTATCATCTTCGAAAAATCCATTTTCCTTAAGGAAATCACATATGCCACGAGTTTCTTGGATTTGTTCCTTGGGGAAGTTTACCATACCCACGCAACATTCGTAGATAAATTAACCATGAATTCCACTTATTTGATGGTGTTGATTTTCGCATTGGCATTGTCAATTATGAAAGCATTTGGATTCCATTTAGGCAAATTGATGCCTCACCAAACTCCTTGGGAGACCCAAATGTGTGTCCTAGAATGAAACATCGGAAAAAAAAGGTCTAGGCATGCTCTTTCGTTCGCAACATTTGTGGGGTAAGAGAGTGTGCTAAAGTTTTGAAATGGGACTAAAATGAACCCACAAATAAGAGTTCAACATGAAATCAACCTTTAAAACCAAACAAAGATGGTAATTAATGCAAGTTGGAAGCAAGTGGTGCGGTGGATTTAATAGGGATAACTTCAAGTTTTACACGATTTGCAACCTTTGGGAGGAAACACCACTTCCCCCCCTATAATATGCTTTGTTACTCTCCACAGGGGTTACATCCAAATGACATATTTTCCTGAGACTCCCAAGTGGGAGTCTCGAAATTAAGAGTCTTGTTGTCCCAAAAATTTGAATGTTCATATTTTTTTCCAATCGAACCTATTTAGAACATAAAAGGAAAATATCTTATAACCCTCAAAAATATGTTTTGAATGGTGTATTTCATGCCCCAATCGAAGCCCATTTGACCTTTGTTCTAAAAGGATTTGTGGTCAAGAGTCAAATTGGGGACTCCCGGCCTTTCATTTGATCATAATTCATGCATTTTAGGTCCAAACGAACAATGCGAGGGCACTTTAAATATTTAAACTTTAAGAATTTTTCAATGATATCTTGGGGACTTTAAATTGGTGTTTGTTTTCCCTTTCAACCAAGGCTTTGAATATCCAAGACTCTCGCATGAATGCGACTCCCAAAATAAGAATGCACTTGGAAGTCTTTGGGCTCAATCTCTTACACTTCCCCCACTTGCAAGACTATGTTTCACTCCCAAACACACTTTCTTGGCCTCATATGCCCTTGCACTCCACATTTAGTTGCGAACCTAATGTTAGGATTGTGACATAATTTGTACCTAAACATATTCTTCAGCACAATCAACCATGTTTGGAGGTTCGTGTTCTTGTTCCAAGCTAATAGAGTCCAAGTCATTAGAATTCCATTTTTCCATTCGTTGTAAATAATAGGAATTGCGAAAAACAAAACACTTGTTTATTATTTGGATGGACTACAAAAACATTGCATGTTTGAAGTGGAAGAATAGGATAAAGATTTCACAATACCTTCTTATCATTTGTTTCAAATGTTGGATCACATACAACAGCCCTTTGATGGCCAATATCTACCATTAGTTTTCTTTAGGAAATAATTTAAATTCCAATAGAAAATTTCAGCTCATTTAACATCAAGTTATTGTTGTTTTTTGAAAGAAAAACACTTTGTCAAGATTTGCATCAGCCCATAATCTAACATTGGTTGTTACCACATCCTAATGGTGTTTGTATTCCAATCTAACATAGTTATCCATGGCATTGTGTATGTCATGGGGGAGGACAAAATGATTATGTCTCCATAATTTTTAAGAGGGATCCTACTCATAACAATGTTGCTCATGTTTTGCCATGATTACACGGTCAATAGCCCAAGCTTAATGTTGTTCATAATCTAATGTTTCACTATTTTACCCAAATGTTGTGCAAATTGCAGACATGTGCCCTTAAACTGGGTTGAACGTTGCCCGTGACAATGATGTCCTTGGTTGTCCACATGTTCCATATAATAATAATGGATTAATGCAAGATTAGGTGTGACATAGCTTTCGCCAACTTTAAACCCACATTGACATCTTGTTTTGATGGAGTCGTTATGAAATTGTTTCGTTTTCTTAGGGCCTAATCACCCAAGTCCTTCACTGCCTTGTAGCTTGTTTACTATAGGATCCTCCAACCTCTCATCCTTGGATACAAACGCACAATGATATGTCTACATGGTAAGGCAAATACTAATTTGAGATGTTTCAAACGAATTGGACGAAACTAACATATAGATCTTTTGCACAAAGTGTGATTCTTCATTAGGTCGTTAGCACTTGGCATCTAAAAAATCGAATAATCTAAACCACAACAGAAAACTTATGGAAACCATGACTAGTTGTTAACCCATTGAAGATCGCAACCATTGAAATGACCTTCTAAGGGTTGTTATAGTTCAAAGTACAAACATGCATAAATGCCTTTTGGTGTATCAACTAAACTAGAAGACATCGTTAGACATGCTAGGTCAATTTTGTAGTCCACTAATGTTTGAAACACACTGAATGCATAATGCGTGAAGGGTAGGACCATGCATAAATCGTAAGAATGTAGGATACAAAAAAAAAACAAATTTGGCAAAAATTGCAAGGCGATTGAATTGTGATCAATTGACTATTCCCACTTAAGTATGGTCATGGAAAAGGTGATTTGATGGTGCTATCAAAATTTGGAATGGTTGTGATAATGACAATATTGCACCACTAGTACAATTCCAATTTTTACGAAACTTATGGATGGATGCATCCCAAGGGGAGGTTTGTCAAGGATACATCCATGGTAAACACTGAACATGGTGGGGAAATTTGGGATGAAAACAATTTGGAGTGATCTTGACAGTTCAAATAGTTCCACTTCATCCTTGGAAATAATGCCTATTGAAATAATTATTGCTTCAAAAGATCTTGATGTCTTTCCCTAGGGAAAGGCTCCCGTCGGGAGTGAAAAGAACTTCCATTTGGGGAAAATGGGTGTTCCCCAAGAAGGGTTCCCCCGAGCAACAAAAGGAATTTTTTGGCAGGGAGAACGAACGTTCCTTGGGGAGTGGCTCTCTCAGGGAGTGGTAAGAACTTCTTAGCGGGGAAAAAATGGCGTTCCTTAGGGAGCGATTCCCCTAGGGAGTGGAAGGAACTTCTCGACGGGGAGGATGGGTGTCCCCTAAGGAGTGAAAATAACTTCCCAATGGGGAGAAAGGGCATTCCCCGGGAAGGGGAATCTCCCCCAAGGAGATATCTCCTTAAGGGAAGGGTGAAGTTATGGCTAAGGATGTGTTGCGTTCCCAAAAAAAAATCCCTAGGGATTGGATGCAACATCGCGGAGAAAGGAAAATGGGGGTTCTTTAGGTAGTACAAGGGTAACATGTGAGGGCAGGGGGATGGGGGACAAGGGACAAGGTGTGGGGAAGGGCTTGTTTTCGGGTTTGACCCATAAGTTGTCAAGAGATGGAAGTGGTGTGGGGCAAGGTAAAAAAAAAAAATGGGGGTAGGGATTTTGACTTGAGGGTTGGGTTGTGGGGGGTGGCTCGGTTGGGTGATTGTGGGCATTTAGTTAATTAAATGGTGGTGGTTAACGAGGGGTAACAACTCCAAATGGGGGCATTGAAATTTGGAATCCCGACGGTCAAAGTGCGTCAAAGACCACATCACATTTAATTTGTTATGCATGTTTAATGCTTGCCCAAACAACAAGCCAAGAATGCTCAAAGTTGGCCCCAAGTTTTTTCGTCCCTGACTCTTAGTGTAAAACAAGCCTTAGTGTCGCCCAAAGTGTGTGTAATAAGACCCAAAGTGTGTGTTTGGACATCATCCATCTTTTTATAAAAAATATGAATTGCACTAACAATAAACAACAACAAAAAAAGAAGTAGATATTACTTTTGTATTGTTTACAATAAGGATTTTCTTTGCTTCACTCTTGACCCATGCAAGTCCTCCTACCTAGGAAACTACTAATGTTGGAAGGGCATATTGATTTTAATATATTAGATGAGTGAAGATGAATGTAAAGTTTCAATAAGATATGAACTAGGTAAAGATATATAGGCTTTGCAACATTGCCAATTTGGGTATGGGTGGGGATAAATATGTCATCATTTATCCTATGCATAGAATGTGAGTATTAGTGGGTGAACCATAAA
>Ga0116230_10005770_pt1 | contig 12154 bp, 8 predicted proteins | sample S1TSphfallax_3_FD_88678 | JGI IMG/M metagenome (GOLD analysis project Ga0116230, IMG submission 88678) | Host-associated microbial communities from peat moss isolated from Minnesota, USA - S1T2_Fd - Sphagnum fallax MG | ecosystem: Host-associated > Plants > Peat moss > Unclassified | place: USA...
AGGCGAACGGCCAGGCGTAGGTGAGCACGCCGGCGAACAGGCCGACGCGCAACGGATCGGGCCGCCGCCAGAGCCCGTGGGCGAGGGCGATGAGCCAGGTCAGGTTCAGGGCCGCGAACAGCGCGAGGCCGGGAAAGCCGGCATCGGTAAGGGCCTGCAGGTAGAAATTATGCGGATGGATGTTGCAGGCGGCCAGCGCAAGGGTGGTGGGGGCGATGCCGAGCGCCGGAAAGCCGGGGGCGAAGCGTGGCGCAGGGCATAGCGTCTTGAAGCCGTTAAAACCGTAGCCGTGCCAGGGTGAGGCGAGGCCCATGGTGGTGGCGCGGGTGTACAGCTCGCCATACGGGGACACCGCGAAGCGGCTCATCTGGTAGAGAAAGTGCAGGACCAGCTTGTGGTAAGTGGGCGGCGCGATGACCGGTGTCGCGGCGAGCAGGGCGGCACCCAGGATGACCGCGATCAGGGCGGGCAGCCGAAGCGCCCGGATGAACAGGCATGAGGTCGCGAGGGCGAGGAGGGCGAGCATGGTCGGCATGCGCTGGCCGATCAGGATGGTGGTGGCGAGTGCGAGGACCGCGAGGGCGATGGCGGCGAGGCGGGGTGCGAGCAACTTGCGGTTGAGCAGGGGGATGATGGCGGGCAGCAGAGCGGCGCAGAGGAGATGGGCATAGGGGGCGCCGGCGCGCGGCTCCCAGAACGGGCCGGTGAGCGAGCCGTCCGGCCAGCGTCGGTCACCGAAAATATTGGTCCCGGTGAGGAATTGCTGCCAGGATTCGAGGCCGATCCACAGGCAGGCGAGGGCTAGTCCAGCCCAGGCGAGGCGGCGGGTTTGTGGCGTCGTGAAGACCCAGATTTGCATGGCGGCGGCGAGGCTGAGCAGACGGAGGAGCAAAACGGCCTCCAGAAAATCGTGCCAGCCGGAGACGCCGAGACCGAGCGTCGGTATCGGGAGGGAGCAGACCACCTCCCAGCCCCACCAGGTCAGCGCGACGATGATCCAGGGCTGCTTGAGCCACGTCCAGCTGCGGCGGCGGGCCATCTCCGCCAGAAACAGGAGGTCGATGCCGGCGATGACGAATTCCGCGCCGGCGCGGCTGTGCAGCAAAGTGAGCGGCAGGAACAGGCAAGCGAGGACAAGGGCGACAGGGCGCATGGCCGGGTGGCTAGCCGCTTGCGCGAAGGTTTTCCAGAGCGGCGGCGATGACGGGCGAGTCGAATTTGCGGGCATGCTCCAGACCGGCCTCGGTCAGTTCCGGCCAGGATTTTTCATCTTGGACGATCGCGATCATGGCGGCGGCGAGCCCGGAGACGTCGTCCGACGCGATGTCGATGTGCAAGGCGCCGGGACCGGCGGCTTCCGGCAGGCCGCCCTGGCCGCTGGTGATGACCACGGCACCGGAGGCCGCGGCTTCCAGCGCCACCAGGCCGAACGGCTCGGGCCAGCGGGAGGGAATGACGACGATGGCGGCGCTGGCCATCGCGGCCAGGATGTCGGCGTGCGGGCGGGGACCGGTGAAGGTGATGCCGGCTTTGGCGGCGGCGCCGCGCAGATGCGCGACGTATTGGGTCTCCGGGCTGCGCGGGCCGAAGCGGTCGCCGCCCATCATGGTTGCGGTCCAGCCGGGAAGTTTGCGGCGCGCCAGGCAGAACGCGTTGACGAACAGATCAGGGCCTTTGTCATGCACGATCCGGCCGACGAACAGGATGTTGCGCTCCCGCTCCGCGGCCGGCGGCGGCAGCTCGGACAACGTGAGCGGGTTTGGCAGGATGGTGGGGCCGGGGCCGGTCAGACCGGTCATGTAGCGCGATTGCAGATACTTGGAGACGCAGACGATCCGGTGCAGGCGGCGCAGCATCAGGCTGCGGGAGACGCGGGTTTTCAGGCCGCGCATGGTCAACGGGTCGTTGTGCAGGAACAGCATGCTTTTTGCGCCCGGCAGCAGATACGAAAGGGCGAGGGCGAGGCGCGGCTGTTGGTGGATGTCGATATAGTCGGGGTTCAGGCGGCGCAGCGTGCGAATCAGGTTGGTTGTATTGCCGGCGGGTTCATAACGGATGTTTGCGAAGGTTTGTTCGAAGGCGGGTTCGGCGGAATGCGCGTCGCGATTCCGCCCTAAATCCGTGGTTTTCGGGATTGGGCGGCCGATGACGACGGCGCCCGGCGTCGCGCCGGCGAGGCGGCTGACGACCCGCGAAATCGCGCCGGCCGAATCAGGCGTAAAAACCTCGCGCGGTGGCAGAACGAAGGCGACGCGGGTGGGGGCCGCGTCAGATCCGGACGGCAACGTAGGAGCCGGGGGCGGGTTCCAAGGGTTTCAGGCGGCCCTTGCCGGGGATACGAGCGGGGACGGTCGTCTTGTCGAAGCTCGTGACCCAGCGCTGCCAGTCCGGCCACCACGAGCCCGCGACCTCGATCGCGTCGTTCATCCATTCATCGGCGGCGGCTGGCATCTCCGTGTTGACGAAGTGGTTGTACTTGCCGCCCTCCGGCGGGTTGACGACGCCGGCGATATGGCCGGAGGCGGCAAGGACGAAGCGGGTGGGACCGCCGAACAGTTTCGCACCCTTATAGGTGCTGGTCCAAGGCGCGATGTGATCCTCCCGGCAGGACAGGAAATACGCGGGTGTATCGATCGCGCCGAGATCGATCGGCACGCCCTTCATCTTGATGCCGCCCGGCTGGGCCAGCAGGTTTTTCTGATACATGTTACGAAGATAAAATGAATGCATCGTCGGCGGCATTCTGGTGGCGTCCGAGTTCCAGTACAAGAGGTCGAACGGGAACGGCTCCTTGCCGAGCAGATAGTTGTTGACGACGAAACTCCAGATCAGATCGTTGGCGCGGAGCAGGTTGAAGGTGGTCGCCATCTCGGTGCCTTCGAGGTAGCCGCGGCGCTGCATCTTTTCTTCAAGATTGCTGAGCTGTTCTTCGTCGATGAAGACGCCGAGCTCGCCGGAATCGGTGAAGTCGGTGAGGGTGACGAGAAAGGTCGCGGTCTTGATGCGGGTGTCGGCCTTGGCCTTCATGTAGCCGATGGTGGCGGCGAGCAAGGTGCCGCCAAGGCAGTAGCCGATCGCGTTGACCTCGCGCATTTTGGTGATTTTTTCGATCGCGGTCAGTGCGGCGAACACGCCGTCGACCATGTAGTCGTCGAAATTCTTGTTGGCGAGGCTGGCATCCGGGTTGACCCAACTGACCATGAACACGGTGTGGCCTTGCGCGACCAGATAGCGGACCAGGGAGTTTTTCGGGCGCAGGTCGAGGATGTAGAATTTATTGATCCAGGGCGGGAAAATGACCAGCGGGCGGGCCAGAACTTGTTCCGTTGTCGGGGCGTATTGGATGAGCTGGATCAGCTCGTTCTGGAAGATCACCTGACCGGCCGAGACGGCGATGTTCTCGCCGACCTTGAAGGCGTCGGTATCGGTCATTTTGATGCGCAGATTGCCGCGGCCGTTTTCCAGGTCGCCGAGCAGGTTGTTGAGGCCGCGGATCAGGTTTTCGCCGCCGGTTTCGGCGGTTTTACGGAGCACCTCGGGGTTGGTGAGGACAAAGTTGGAGGGGCTGAGCGCATTGACGAACTGGCGCGAATAAAAGTCGATTTTCTGCGCGGTTTTCGGCTGCAGGCCGTCGACATTGGTCACCACGTCGGTGATGTAGCGGGCCGAGAGCAGATAGGATTGCTTGATGAAGTCGAACACCTCGTTCTGCTTCCAGGCCGGGTCCGAAAAGCGCTTGTCCTTCGGGTCGGATTCGATGACGGGGGCGGGGTCGGTGCCCATCAGCCGGCGCGTCGTGTTGTTCCAAAGCGTCATATAGTCGTGCCAATAGCCCAGCTGGGCGTGGACCAGATGGGCGGGATTGGCGAGCAGCTTGGTGGTCATCTCCAGGAAGGCGCCGCCGATGTTCAGCGGGTCGATCGCCATCCCCTCCTTGGTCTGGCGGTTCAGCCAGTCAGTGACCAGACGCTGGCTGCGGGCGGCGACGTTCGCCATCGAGCGGGAGAGCAAGGCCGGGTCTGGCAGCTTGATGTCACGCTCGGTCTCAAGTTCCGGGACGTCTGGCATGACGGCGATCCTTTCCGTGGCGGCTGTTCTGATGCAGTAAGGGCGTCGCCCGGGCAGGTGCCGGGGCCGGTGGGTGAGGCGAAGACGATGATGCTGCGGCTGGTGACATGCGTGGTCTTGGTTTTGCTGGCGGGCTGCGCCGGACCGATTGGCCTGTACCACGATGTTGAAGGTGGGGCGATTGCGCAAGCCCGGCAACCCCCGCCGGGGGCTGATCAGCCCTACCCGAACCTTGCCTCGATCCCGGCGGCACCGCCGGCTTACAGCGCGGCGGCGCAGGCGGCGGTGAATCGGCGGATCGCCGGGACGGCGCCGGCCGGTGTGTCCGCGCCGTCGCCGCTGGCGCTGGAGGGTCTGGCGCTGCCGGGTGCTGCACCGCCGGTGCCGGCGATTCCGGGGCTGGTGGTGCCGCGGGGCTCGGCGCCGCCGCCGGTTATGGCTGAAGCGGCGCCGGCGGCGGCGCAACCGCCCGGGACGCCGGTGGAACTCGCGTTCGTGGCGGGTTCAGCCGTGCTGACGCACCGGGCGGCGGTTGCGCTGACGGACATCGCGGTCGGTTGCGGGCCGGCGGATATTTTGGTCGGCGGGTTCGGCGGGGCGGCGGCGCCGGGCGACGCGGCGGCGCTGCGCCTCGCGGTGGCGCGGGCGCGTCGCCTTGCGGATGCGCTGACCGCGGCTGGCGTGCCGCCGGCGCGAATCAGCATGGTGGCCGCCGCCGCCGGTTCTGGCGGCTTCGTGCAATTGGTATATGAGGAACCGGCGCTTTGACCCGGAAGTTTTGCCATGTCTGAAGAATTTCACCGCATTCGCCGCCTGCCGCCTTATGTGTTCGCCGAGGTCAACCAGGCCAAGGCGGCGGCGCGGGCGGCGCGCGAGGACATCATCGACCTCGGCATGGGCAATCCGGACAGCCCGACGCCGCCGCATATCGTGGCGAAGCTGGTGGAGACGGTGCAGGACCCGCGCAGCCACCGCTATTCCAGCAGCAAGGGGATTCCCGGGCTGCGGCGGGCGCTGGCCGGGTATTACGACCGGCGGTTCGGGGTGAAGCTGAACCCGGAGACCGAGGTGATCGCGACTTTGGGGTCGAAGGAGGGGCTGGCGAATCTGGCGGCGGCGATCACCAGCCCGGGCGACACGATCCTGGTGCCCAATCCGTCTTATCCGATCCATCAGTTCGGCTTCATCATCGCCGGCGCCTCGGTCCGGTCCATCCCCGCGACGCCCGACGACGACATGCTGAAGGCGATCGACCGGGCGGTGCGGCATTCGGTGCCGAAGCCGACCGCGCTGATCGTGAATTTTCCGTCGAACCCGACCGCCTACATGGCCGATCTGGATTTCTATCGGGAACTGGTGACGCTGGCCCGGCGGAACGATCTGTTCATCATTTCCGATCTTGCCTACGCCGAGATCTATTTCGACGGCAATCCGCCGCCATCCGTGCTGCAGGTGCCGGGGGCGAAGGACATCACGGTGGAATTCACCTCGATGTCCAAGACCTATTCGATGCCGGGCTGGCGGATGGGGTTCGCGGCGGGCAATCCGCGGCTGATCGCCGCACTGGCGCGGATGAAGTCGTATCTGGACTATGGCGCGTTCACGCCGATCCAGGTCGCGGCGGCGGCGGCGCTGAGCGGGCCGCAGGATTGCGTGGCGGAGATGCGGGCGCTGTACCGGGAGCGCCGGGACATTCTGATCAAGGGGCTGGCGGCGGCCGGGTGGGAGATGCCGAGCCCGGAGGGGTCGATGTTCGCCTGGGCGCCGATCCCGGAGCGGTTCGCGCATCTCGGCAGCGTCGGGTTTTCCAAGCTGCTGCTGGCGAAGGCGAAGGTGGCGGTGGCCCCCGGGATCGGCTTCGGCGAATACGGTGACGGCCATGTGCGGATCGCCCTGGTGGAGAACGCGCACCGGCTGCGGCAGGCGATCCGGAACATTCGCGGCTTTCTGGCAAGCGACAATGCCGGGCCGGTGGACGAGCCGGTGCCGGTGCCGGCCGAACCATGACGCTGCGGGTCGGGCTCGCCGGGCTGGGGACGGTGGGGGCCGGCGTGCTCCGGCTGCTGCGGGACAATGCCGGACTCATCGAGGCGCGGGCGGGGCAGCGGATTGCCGTGACGGCGGTGTCGGCGCGGGACCGCGGCCGGGACCGCGGCGTGGCGCTGGACGGCATGGCGTGGTTCGACGATCCGGTGGCGCTGGCGTCAGCGGATGTGGACGTGGTGGTGGAGCTGATCGGCGGGGCAAGCGGACCCGCGAAGGCGCTGGCCGAGGCGGCGATTGCGGCGGGAAAGCCGCTGGTGACCGCGAACAAGGCGCTGCTGGCGGTGCATGGCGCGGCGCTGGCGCGGTCCGCGGAGGCGGCGGGCGTGGCGCTGGGGTTCGAGGCGGCGGTGGCCGGCGGGCTGCCGGTGATCAAGCTGCTGCGCGAAGGATTGGCCGCGAACCGCGTCACGCGCGTCGCCGGCATTCTGAACGGCACCTGCAACTATATCCTGACCGTGATGCGGGAGGAGCGCCGCGAGTTCGCCGACGTGCTGGCGGACGCGCAGGCGCTTGGCTACGCGGAGGCGGACCCGTCCTTCGACATCGACGGCGTGGACGCGGCGCACAAGCTGGCGATCCTGGCGGCGCTGGCGTTCGGCGGACCGGTGGATTTTGCCGCCGTGCATGTCGAGGGGATACGGCGGATTTCGGCGCTGGATATCTCCTTCGCGGAGGAGCTTGGCTATCGGATCAAGCTGCTGGGGATTGCGCGGGAGACGCCGGAGGGCGTGGAGTTGCGCGTACACCCCGCGATGGTGCCGAAGGCGGCGCTGTTGGCGGCGGTGGACGGGGTGTTCAACGCGGTGTTTCTGGAGGGCGATTTTTCCGGCCCGGTGTTCTTGCAGGGCCGCGGCGCCGGGGCCGGGCCGACCGCGAGCGCCGTGGTGGCCGATCTGATCGATTTGTCGCGCGGCATCCGGGTCCCGGTCTTCGGTGGCAATGCGGCGCGGGAGGTGGCGATCACCCGGCACACCGGCGCTTATTTCGTGCGGCTGATGGTGGTGGACCAGCCCGGCGTGCTGGCGGATGTGACGGCGGTGCTGCGCGATTGCGGGATTTCGCTGGAATCCATGCTGCAGCATGGCCGCAGCCCCGGCGAGGCGGTGCCGATCGTGCTGGTGACGCACGAGACCAACGAGGCGGCGGTGGCGACGGCAATGGCGCGGATTGAGGCGTTAGAAGCCGTATTGGAGCCCCCGGCGGTGATACGGATAGAACCGGGTTGATTGGGGTCCGGGGCCCCTCGGCCCCGGCGGGTGCAGGGCAGAGCCCTGCCTACTTAAGGAGACTTTCAATGAGCGGACGCCGCCTAGAAGACATTTCGGACCGTAACCTGGCGCTGGAACTGGTGCGCGTGACGGAGGCGGCGGCGATCGCCTCGGCGCGCTGGATCGGGCGCGGCAAGAAGAACGAGGCGGACGGCGCCGCGGTGGCGGCGATGCGCAAGGCGTTCGACACGGTGGCGATCGACGGGACCGTGGTGATCGGCGAGGGCGAGATGGACGAGGCGCCGATGCTGTATGTGGGCGAGAAGGTGGGCTGCGGCGGGCCGGCGATGGACATCGCCGTCGATCCGCTGGAGGGCACGACGATCTGCGCCAAGGGCGCGCCGAACGCGATGACCACGGTGGCGCTGGCGGAGCGGGGCAATTTTCTGCACGCGCCGGATATTTACATGGACAAGATCGCGGTCGGCGGCGGGCTGCCGGAGGGGGTGGTGACGCTGAACGCGTCGGTCACCACCAACCTGAAGAACCTGGCGGCGGCCAAGGGGATCGAGGTTGCGGAGCTGATGGTGTGCATGCTGGACCGGCCGCGGCACGAGGAGATGATCGCGCAGATCCGCGAGGCCGGGGCGCGGATCATCCTGATCGGGGATGGCGACGTGTCCGGCGTGATCGCGGTGGCGCAGCCGGCCACGGGCATCGACATGTATCTGGGCTCCGGCGGCGCGCCGGAGGGGGTGCTGTCCGCGGCGGCGCTGCGCTGTGTGGGCGGGCAGATGCAGGGCCGGCTGATGTTCGAGGATGACGCGCAGATCGAGCGGGCGCGGGGCATGGGAATCACCGACCCGAATCGGATTTACACGATCGCCGAGATGGCGAAGGGCGACGTGATGTTCGCCGCGACCGGTGTGACCGCCGGGCCGATGCTGCGCGGGGTGATCCGCGAGGGCAGCGGGGCGGTGACGCATTCGATCGTGATGCGCAGCAAGTCCGGGACGGTGCGTTATGTCGAGGCGCACCATAATTTCATCAAGAAGACCTGGGCGCCGGACGTCTGAACGTAGACTGCTTGCGCCGACTCGCCGCGGGGGATTCAACGATGGGATGGAAAGCGCGCTCGGGATCGAACATAGCCTGACCGGCCGCCGCTGGGTGTGGCGCGACGCGGGGGCGGAGCGCGTGGGGCAGGGGATTGCGCAAGCGCTGGGCGTGCCGGAGCTGGTGGGGCGGCTGTTGGCGGCGCGCGGAATCGCCGCCGAGGATGCCAAGGTTTTTCTGGAGCCGACGCTGCGGGCGCTGCTGCCGGATCCGTCCTGCCTGGTGGATATGGACGCGGCGGCGGAGCGGCTGGCCGATGCGGTGACGCGCGGCGAGTGCGTGGGCGTGTTCGGCGACTACGATGTGGATGGCGCGTGCAGTTCGGCGCTGATGGTCTCGGTTCTGCGGGGGCTGGGCTGCGAGGTTCTGCACCATGTCCCGGACCGGATGATAGAGGGCTATGGGCCGAACATTGCGGCGCTGCGTGGGCTGGCGGAGCGCGGGGCCCGGCTGATCGTATGTGCGGATTGCGGGACGGCGGCGGCGGATGCGTTTGCGCCGCTGCACAATTTGGCGGACGTGATCGTGTTCGATCATCACAAGGCCGAGGGACCGCCGCCGCCAATCGCCGCGACCGTGAATCCGAACCGGCTGGATTGCGGCTCCGGGTTGACCGGCATTTGCGCGACGGCGGTTGCGTTCATCGGCTGCGTCGCGCTGCTGCGGGTGCTGCGGCGGCGCGGGTTTTTTGCCGGCAGGGCCGAGCCGGACCTGCGCGAGACGCTGGACCTGGTGGCGCTGGCGACGATTTGCGACGTGATGCCGCTGACCGGGCTGAACCGGGCGTTTGTGACGCAGGGGCTGCGCGTGATGGGCAAGCGGGCGCGTCCGGGCATTGCGGCGCTGCTGGCGGTGGCCGGGCTGAACGAGGCGCCGAGTGCGATGAATTGCGGTTTTGCGTTGGGGCCGCGGATCAACGCGTCCGGGCGGATCGCCGAAGCGGATATGGGGTTGCGGCTGCTGCTGGCGGAGGAGAATGAGGCGCGGGCGCTGGCGGAGACACTGGACGCGGTGAACCGGCAGCGCCAGGCGGTGGAGGCCGCGATGCTGGCGGAGGCGCTGGCGGTGGCGGAGGCGCAGGCGGCGGCCGGGCATGCGGTGATATTGCTGGCGCAGGCCGGCTGGCATCCCGGCGTGGTGGGGATTGTCGCCGGCCGGATCAAGGAAACATTCAATCGGCCGGCGCTGGTGGCGGGGGTGGTGGATGGTCTGGCGAAGGGCTCCGGGCGGTCGGTTCCGGGGCTTGATCTGGGTGCCGCGGTGATCGCGGCGCGGCAGGCGGGCCTTTTGAAGACCGGCGGCGGGCATCCGATGGCGGCGGGGTTTTCCCTGGCGGCGGAAGACGTGCCGGCGTTCCACGCGTTCCTGAACCAGCGGCTGGTGGCGGAGGCGGCGCTGCCGGGGGCGGCGGCGCTGTTGCTGGAGGGTGTGCTGGGTCCAGCAGGTGCGGATGCCGCGCTGGCGCAGATGGTGGCGCGGCTGGGCCCGTTCGGCTCCGGCAACGCGGAGCCGCTGTTCGTGCTGCCGCGCGTGCGGATTGTGAAGTCGGACCGCATTGGCAAGGACGGCGGAACGATCCGCGCGATGGTGGAAGGGGAGGGCGGCGGGCGGGTGAAGACGCTGCTGTTCCGCGCGAAGGACGGCCCACTGGCGCAAGCGATGGACCGGCCGGGCGCGGCGCCGCTGCATTTGGCGGGGCATCTGCGGGCGGAGAGCTGGCAGGGGCGGGTCTCCGCCGGGTTCTGCGTGATCGACGCGGCCCCGCCCGCGCCTTGACCGGGTGTGGGTGGTGGGCTACCCACCACCCGCGAAGTCCCGTTCGTCTAGAGGCCTAGGACGCTGCCCTCTCACGGCGGTAACAGGGGTTCGAATCCCCTACGGGACGCCAATAGTTTCAGGGGTTAGCTCTCTATTGCGGGTCGAATCGCCATCCGTACGACGTTTGTACGACTTATGTGAAATAGGTGATCACCCGGGCTATGGCGCCAATTTCACAATATGATCGTTTATCCGTTGCACCGTCTCGGCCAGTTCGCGTGACAATGCGCAGGGAAATAATCGGCAGAATGTGTCTGCCAGGGCGCCATAATACCACAAAGTCCCCTCGCGCCCGGCCGTGAAACGGTCGAACACCGCCAGGCCATGCGTTTGTAAGTCGGTTAGGATGGCGCGGGCGTTGTATAGCTTATCGGCGCAGGAGACGAGCCAAATGTCCGGCACGGCAAGTTCAAGATGCGCGATGTAGGCGTCTTTGCGAGCCCGCCATGGCGGCTTTGGGGTGGTGTCGGCATCGGTGCACCCGCGCACGATGGCCGCTACGCGGGCACCGAACCTGGTTGCGATAATTTCCTCCTGCTCGCCGCCGCAATCCTCAATGGCATCGTGCAGCATGCCTGCCATGGCCTGCTGCTCATCTCCGCCATGTTCAAGGACTAAGCTGGCCACCCCCAGCAGGTGGCCAATATACGGCGTTTCAGCACCCTTTCGGGTTTGCGCGGCGTGGATGTCCAGCGCGTAAGTGATGACCTTGGCCAGAAGTTCCCATTTCGAGGATATGCTTGTACCGTAATCCTGAGTTTTCATGTCCCCATTTTGTTTCATTTCATCGTTGATATCAATTCCTGGCGCCATGTTTTGCCGCCGCCATTACTTCGAGATTTTGGATAAAATGGCCTGGAGTCGGTCCCTGGAGAGAGAGGTTTCGCGAGTCCCGGAAAAACCTGTGAATTACGAAGATATTGTATATATCAGGGAGTCTCATTTTTCCCATTGGTCAGTCTCATTGAGATTGTACGGGCTGTAAGACTGATACTCTTACGGCGAAGGCAGATCGGTATTAACGATTGCCGACAAGGGTGAATGCCGACTTCTTAGTCCATGGCATTATTCCCTGACAACCAGCAAGGTCGGGTTTTCGTCTTCTAATGCTTCGCGAAGGTATTGCGAAAGTAGATCGATCAGGCCAGGACAAGCCAATGCCCAGGGGCCGGCGTGGAGCTCGCCGCTCATATCAGCCGCCGCTTTCCGTCCAAGCTACACCGCCGACATTCCCCCCGCTTCTGGCGGGGCGGGGATGAGGTGTTTCAATGGCGTGCCGCGCAACATTTTAAGCTCGTCATCGTTTGATTTGCCGTTTAGCGATACGCCGTCGATCAATTGCAGTTTTGGCCGGAGAGTGCCCAAGGAGTGAGGCGTCGCCCGCCAGCCTTTCGGGATTGCCCCTCGAGGGGCGGTGTAAAAGCTTAGATATGTCGATGGGCCGTCATCATCCTCAGAATTCTCAATATTATTTTGGTCAAACAGGTCGGGAAGGGATGGCCTTTTGGGGTGCCGCTTTTTCCTGCCGTTATTTTGAGCAGGGCCCGCGGCGGCGCATTGGCTGCGGAAGTGTTCCGAAAAGGCGCTGGCGTGTCGGACGTTCGGGTCTTGGGGGACAAGTCCACTCTTAAAATCTAGGGAAAGGGAGTCGCTTTCGGGGCGGTCAAGGAGCTTTTCAAGCTTAGGTTTGGACCGGCCCGCCGCTTGATTGCGCATCTTCGTGTTTTGTCCTTGAAGAAATAGTTAGATCGGTTCCTCTTGTGCGAGCGCACAAACCGGGTCGCCAAAAGGTCGAATTTTTGTCTACTCTATTAAACCAAGGGTAGCACAAGAGCAAAATTTGCGAGGAACATAAGTCCGCCTCCGCGTTCCTGCCTGCCGGGGGCGGGCGTGCGGAT
>Ga0116230_10005772_pt1 | contig 12154 bp, 6 predicted proteins | sample S1TSphfallax_3_FD_88678 | JGI IMG/M metagenome (GOLD analysis project Ga0116230, IMG submission 88678) | Host-associated microbial communities from peat moss isolated from Minnesota, USA - S1T2_Fd - Sphagnum fallax MG | ecosystem: Host-associated > Plants > Peat moss > Unclassified | place: USA...
AACTCACTGAACTGTTCCTCAATGGCACTAAATTTTGGTCATTCTGTACATGGCTTGGATTTCAAGTTTTTCAAATCCTGTTGTCAGCTTCCTTCATATTCGTATTCATTCATTCATTCATTCTCATCTTCATTTGAGCAAATGATTTTTCTGACGGCTGGGTTCAACATGAATGGGGCTATTTGTGTTCACCAGTCAAATTCGTCTAAACATTGCACATCAACTATTCATAAAATTGAATTACACATGATGGTATTGACTAGGTTTGCAAATATTATTGTCACCCTCTTCAAAATTACAAAAGTTTGCTTCACTGAAAAGCAAATATCTAAGTTTATAATCATGCAGTCTACAATTCATCCAACCAATCAATGAACCTCAACTTGTAGAGCTTTCAGAGAAACTTGCTATTATATTTGGAGAGCGCCTTATTTCTGCCAATATCCCTCCTAGACTATTGAAGGGGCATTAAGAGTGGGAGGGAGTCTACACCTACATGTAGGCCTACAAACCCTCTCCATGCACTTAATTTTTGAAACTTTAAGATATATTCATGAAATAGAGTCAAAGTATGTCATCACGTGATGTCCACCTCAACACTTATGGGGGTGACATCTCCATTAGATGATGACCTTGTGCATGTGATATTAAGAAAAATAACATTTGCATGGGATGTGCACCACCTATTTAAGAATAGGCTACTGGTCAAGGTGGTTCATAAAGTTTATAGCAACTTTTGGGATCCTAAGGTTGTGTCAAGAGCTTGCAGGACACTGGTGAATTTTCTTATCTCCAATCTTTCATTTGAACACTGTCAAATTTCAAAAACATTGAGTGTTTCATCTTGTTTTTTGTTTGACAACATATGAGGGTTTCCCTGAATAGACCCCTGAAGAAAACCAAAAACAATTGAAGGAAAAGCACCAAAACACAGGCCTTGACAAGAGCTCCAGCCCTTTACTTTGATGCCCACTTGATCCCGGCAAGAGGAGAGAGAAAAGAACACATAATGCCTGAAACAGGAATGCCAAAATCCAAGGAGAAAACAAAAAATCATCCTTCATTCATTCTATCTATTAAGTCCAGCAAACAAGTTCCCCAAAGCAAGTGAAATGGACAAACAAACCATAGCATTAAGTTTCTAGGTGTTGAACTGTTGTTAAGTGTGGGGGCAGGTTTGTTAACCCTGTCTGTACACAGACAAGGGTTATAGTATTAGTGTCCTAATATTGAGAGGATGTTGAATAGGCTTCTGTGTAGGTGTGATGAAAAACTGTTATGAGGAATGAAATTGCTGGATTTGGTGGTCTGAATTCTTTTCTTGAGTAAACTAACAATTGAATGTGTAATAGGGTTTGCGATGTTTGTGAAAATTTCAGAGGACCAATGGAATTGATAGAAAGGGACCACTATTTTCAATGTTCAGCAGAATAGGCTTTTGGGTAGGTGAAGAATTTTTTGGTGTGATGGTCTGACTTTCTTTCTTAGATATTTGAGTGAACTACCAGTTCAATGTGTATAGCTACTTATAGACAGAGTTTTAACACATTACTTGTGTGCTTTGTTATGATAAGTGTATTAGCCATAACTGGAATTGAACCAGATGTGCAAAATCTTGAACAGTTATGCACCCTTAGAGCATCTCCATCCCACACCGGCAAACACCTCTTTTCATTAAATCTTGCAGCAGGATAGCGCAAATCCTGCTGCTCTCTGGTATTGATGGTCCATTTTGTAGTCGTCATTTTAACCCCTTTAAAAGCTTTTTTCTACTATGGATTTGGACATAAATGGTCTTTGAGTGTTTAAAGGGACTTTTATGACATTTGTGGGTGCAGACAGTGATCCTTAAATGGTATTCTATTCTAAAACAAAGGAGTTGTTTGCCCGTCTGGGTTGTTGTGGGGTGGAGATGATCTTACACAAGGCTGGTAGATGTAGTTGCATGGTATTGCGTTGAGGTTGCAGGCATGGGTGTTCCCCTTGTGAAAATAGTACTACAGAGGTACTGAGCTTTCAACAACCACCTTTCATTTTTTGACTATTTTGAAATTTGTAGTGTGCAGAGCAAGGTAGTTTTGTGGAAGGTATGTATGCTTTAAGTTGTGTTATGTTTCTTTTGTTAGGCTAGAAGTGTGTGATCAAAGAGTGTTAAAGGTAGTTATATAATATGAGACACTATTAAGTGGATCTAAAACCTTCTCTTGAAGGGATTGTCTAGTTTTTTCATATCACTGTGATTAATCATCAAGTCAATTGATCAAACAGAGTCAAAGAGTGATAAATACATTGATGCAAGTAAATCTGCGATATGGCGAGCCTAGAAGAGCAGACATTGAAAGTGACAAAATAGGAAGATTGGATTTGAGTGGATGCTAAGAATTCAAGATTAGGATTCAAAACATGACTAGCCTAGTAACATGATACAGAGTGTGTGTTAAACTAAGTGTACCATGAAAAGGAACTCCAATTACATTGCAAAATCAGCCTTTCCACAAAACATGCTGGCAATGAACTTTCATGGGGATCATACGTGTTCAAACTAGGAAAAAAAAAGTCTTCCCATGTCCTTAATGGACAATGTGTTGAGCTCTAAGGCCTCATGTTTTTCAGCACTCTATGTTTTGAGTGGATTCTAACGAGTGCAAACATAGAATCAATCATTTTCAAGGTGACCATTTCAGTAGAGAAATAGACTGTAGGAGTGAAATGAAATGGTTGTATATACACAAAATGGGACTACCACATTTGGATTTAGAATATGAACAAAAGGCTTGTTCAAAGTAAGCAAATGCATTATTTAGTTTTTATTGATGATTGTTAATGTCCATTTAATGAGAAGTGGAATGAGTGTTATTCAAATTAAGTATGATTCTAAATGTACTTGAATCCCAAAGTATAAGTTTAGGGCATAAGCATTGATGCTCTCTTAAGATATGTAAGAAATGAAATGTGATCAAATTGGATCTTTGAAAAACATCAACAATTGAAAGGTCTTTAATTCTGAATTCTCATAGGTTTGTTAGGATTTACATATTATGGGCAAGTCAAAAGAGATTTTGTGACCATTGCAACTCCATGTTTCAAACTCCTTGAAAAAGATGTGAAGTTCATGTGGATCCCAACATGTAATGTGCTACAAGTGTGAAGAAAACAAGTAGCCTTGTCTTAAGTCAAGTACCCTTGTCCCAAATTTTAGAGAATAAATAATACCATATGGCATTTGCTAATAATAATGTCCACATTCATCCAAAAGAAATTCCATCCAAGTGAAGTAAACTAATATACATTAGTTTAGGGAGTGAAGTATATCCAATATTGTTTTTATGAAAAAACTTTGTGGTTCAAATAGATAACAAGTATTTAGAGCTATGGTGTTTAAAATAGATGGCAAAAGACAATATTGAGCAAATGTTGATAAACAAATCTACAAGACCCACTATCAAAGTGGTTAGACACACACAAATGCAAATCAATTGATTTGAAATCCAATGGACCCAAGTGGAAAAAGTAAAGGTTTTTGTAAACATGGTCATGGTCATAGAAAAGCTTGCCATTGAAGATATACAACATAGTTGCCACCTTTTGTTGATTAATTAATGAGATGATATATGACACAATATGTTATGAAAATGATGTATGTTGCGTGCGCCTATGTTGAGGTGAAAGCACATTAAGGTGGAGTACTTTCTAACACATGTGAAGTCTATACTAATGTCAAAATAAAAGTCAATTTTACAATGTAACATAATAAATTATATTGCACGTCATATGGCAAGGCTAAACAAATTTGTTTAATTTCTAAACTTTATCAATTGTAAATAATTATATCAAAAATTTACATTTAAAAAAATGAAAAGTTGGATTATTAATTCAAATGAATAAGGGACTCTTTTTTTTTAAATCCATATTTCATTGTATATCTCAATTTATGGTTTTCAAAAAAATTCAAAATTGTCTTCCTTTGTATCAATGACATCACACTACTTTTTATGTTAAAAAAAATCACTCAATTAAACATTTTAGTAGATATAATGAATCCATAATCATATGATATGAATTGTGATGTTAGGTTTTTGGCACTTCAAAAGTCCAATATGTTATGGTAATTCTATATTCATGAAATTCACACACTGTGATCATATAACATGTAATTTTTTTTTGAGTTTTTTTTACATATTATTCTTTTATATTTTGTTCCATGACCCATGATTGATAATCCAACAAACTATGATAGGTTTATGTACTCCACCTTAGTGTGTTTTCATTCATTGGCACATATAACCATCGTTGTCATCACACTCACAACACATAACATAAAAATACCCTAAATGGTATACCATGTCCAAACCGCCCTGTATCTAAAGCTAAGGTCCCCCTAAGCTAGATAACATTACAAAACTACTCGATGGAGATCCACCATGGATAAACATTTTGATTCCAAAACAAAAGGACCAATAGGTCATGTGCAAATGTGAGCCCCATTGTAATTCGCCTATTTATAATCCTTCAAATTTCCAGCCAAATGTGAATCACCATGGAATAAAACTTTAAACTAATTTAACCGTTTGACCTAAAAAACCTTAGTTTATTAAATGCATTGAAGGCGAAACCATTTGCCAACTAAAATTTCCTCCACTTGTGGCATGAGACATCCCATGTGCTAACCTCGAAAACATTGGTCATAAATCAACATAGTAGGGGGTCCTAAAAATTGCCCACACAACATACATCGTAGGCCAACATGAACCAAGCTAAGGCTAGGTCAATTTGGCCATCCACATTGGGAATATGACATGGTGCACAATTATGCACATGGTCCTTCCATGTTTACCCATCTCAACTTTCCAACAACAACACGCCTAAAAGTAGAACCTTTTGCACACATAAAATAACACATCTTGCAGTCACATCCAAAGTAATCGGTGTTGTTTATTGAAGGTAGACATAATCTATTCGTTCAAACCTATGAATCTGAAACCAATAACCACCTCCACCTATAGTGGCATAATGCAATGTATTTCAGTGTTGGGCAATTACCAAATTTTCATAGCCATGGGCATAACACATTACAACAAGATGGCTTATTGCTCACATGCATGAATCCACACATTAAAATCCTCCATGTTGATTATTACCATTGCATTTCATTGGATTGAGGTTGGTAACTCGAGCTCATGGCCAAACAATAAAAAAATATAATGAAAAAGATGAAAAAGAAGCTTGTTAACTAAATCTATGCCCCATAGCTAGCCATGGTAATAATAAGTCCCAATGTCGAGTATGGCCCTTATAAGACCACACTTTCACAAACCTTAGTTCAATGTTGGCACCATCCATTCAATTAACACATCTACCTCAAGATGGTCTTGTGAAGTCATGCAATGATCAATTAATGTTTTCTCACACAACTATTGGAACTCCGCACAAAATTTTGTACCTTGATTAATGAAAACATCGGCTAAAGCCCCAAACCTACTAAATGCCTTATTTAAAAATGCATACACCACCCCTTCATTGATATAATTTGACAAAATAACCAACTCCAGCCACTTGGAGAAATGTTCAATCATAATCGAAACATATTTGTTACGTCGAGGTGTCAAACTCAATGGATCAACAAAATCCAAACTCCACTAATACCTAGGCCCCATAATTGGTAAGGGCTATAGGTGAGGTATAGGTGCATTGAAAGATGTTTGAACTCGGTCACACATCATACACTTATAAAAAAATTGTTAAACTTATAATTGCATCCCCCACAACCAATATTGTGTTTAAAGCAAATTATATGTTCGTCAAACCCCAAAATGGCCCAACTTTATATGAACATGCCTCACAAGGCTTTCACATTGTTATGGGTGAAACACAATCTTCATTTATCCATTTGCCCACATCTATAGGAGGGAATTACTTTCCCATTTGAACTATTTAACCCTTTGCACAACACGGTCCCTTTCCTTGGCTATTAATCCAATTGACTTTTCCCCTACTTGTAAATATGCAATAATGGGTGCATCATCATAAATATTTAAGGCACCATTGCCTTCCAATTCCATGTCCACATCATCCACACTAGTCTAAGGTACATCCCCAAAAGACCCCAATAAGGTACAAAGGTATGTAGAAGTACGCCATTTTGGTATTGCCTTTAAATCCACATCACCATGTGAATGAGCCCCAATGGGATCCTCTTCATTGGAACTTGGGTTCCAACTCAACCCATTGACATTTGAGATAACCTTATTAGGCATGTGAATTATATGAAAGTCATATTCCTATAAGATAAGTGCCCACTTGGCCAACTTTCTTGTGAGTTGATCTAATTCCATAAGGAATTTCAAAGGCTGGTGATTGATAATCAAAGTGAATGGGCTACCATGAAAAGAACATCAGAATGATGAAACAACCCACACGATTACAAGGTACTTCACCTCATATGAGTTGTAATTTGCCTTTGTTTTGTTGTTGGACTGAGTAGCATATGCCCCCACAAACTTTCAGCCATCATCGTCAAGTTGGGTAAGCATAGCTCCCAATCTTATAGTGTTCCAATCAGTGTGTAATTAGAACGATCATCCTTGAATGGGTCACTTCATAATGGGAATTGATGAAAGCATGGCCTTTAGTTCTTAAAAGGCTTACTCTTTTGCCTCGTCCCAAATGAACTCCTGGTCAATTTGTGTCAATTGGGTTAAAGATTTAACTATGCTACTGAACCCTTTCACAAACCTCCAATAGTAATTACACAAGCCTAAGAAAGCTTATAACCAACTAACATCTATTGGTTGGTGAACTTATGAAATGGCCTTAACCTTAGCCTTTTGAACCCCCAATCCACTTGGATAAATCGTGCGATCACCCAAGTATTCCATCTGAATATGAAAGAACTAACACTTGCCTAAATGAAACTTAAGGTTACGTGATTTAAGTCTTCTAAACACTTCGTACAAATGATGCATGTATTCTTCTAAAGTTAAGCTAAAAACATTGATGTCATCAATGTAGCACTTGGCCAAAACCCACCAACATTCAATCCATGATTCTTTGAAATTTTGCAAACACATTATTCAAACCAAATGGCAAAAACCATTGGTACAAAAATTCCTTCCCATGAAGATCAATTCCCCAAAAAGTTGTCTTGACCTTGTCACCTTATGTTAATGGCAACAAATGGTAACCAAACCTCAAAGTCCAACATACTAAAAACCTTGGCCTATCAAAGGGCATCCAAGATCTATTTCAATAGGGAAATGACATATTTGTATGAATGGGTTTGTTTATTCACTATATGGTAATCTCCACACATGAAGTGTTCAATCCAATTCCCAAAAAATGTCCTTTTTGGTTAATATCATTATTGTTAAGGCATATTCGCCCCTAGACAAGTCCACCAAACTAACATCCAACAACTATGTTATTCAAACCTGAACCAAGGGGTACAATCATGATAAAAGGAGCCAAGGATGCCAAGGTCCTTCTCATGTCCAAGGGCCCAATAACAATTAACAACTTACCTTCATTCATTGGTCGTTACTATAAAAAAAGAAGGAATTAATCTGTCAATTTTGAAAAGTCATATCTCTCTTGTGAATAGTCAATTCACGTTGAAATAACAAACTATTGGATGAGAACGCCAATTTCAAAATCGCTCTCATGCTCCTAGTTTATTTTTTGTCATAGGGATTTGTCATGTGTAGGTTTCATTGTCTTGCTTTGGACTAGGGTCTCCCATAATTTGTGCAAATAATTAGAATTTTTAGATTGTGTTCAAACTTTCACTCTTTCTTGTGTGATGTCCATCTTTAGCAATCAACTTCCGAACTCCATTTCACAAACCTGCTTGTACATTCAATTGACATTGTGCAAGAAGTTTGTGGTGAGGACATTAAAGGGTCAATGGCTAACCTAATATTGTAGTGCACTTTTACAATTCATTGTTTTGATTTCCTCTTGTGTATGCAATACTTAGAGCTAGATTTTTTGTAGATTAAGGTGTTTTTGGAAGTCATAAATTATGTCTTGAAATAATGATTCAAGTTATGCACATTCAAGTTAGTAACAAGTTGAAGCACATAGAAGAGTTTGACATTCTTTATGACATGATATGTGTGAGGTTTGAATCACCTTCTTGTTCAAGCTTATTGTTTGTTATACACATGTATGTTTGATTTTTTTGTGTTTTTTGTTGAATGCAGGGTAGGGTGAGCAAACAAATGTTGGGTATCCTAAGGCACTCCTCTTCAATGTTGAATTATATGCAGTTATTTCATTTGAAGTTGCACCTAAGCTCAACCTAGTTTACACCTTGGAATAAGTGTTGTTGGAAGGGACAATGACCTATTTGTTGTTCATAACTTCCAAATGCCCTTTTTGCACCATATCGCCAAAACAACAAAGAATAAATCTAGTTGTGAAGACTTCATGAGGTAAGTTTAGTTTTTTATCTATGGCAGTTAGCATTGCACCTTTTATATTTCAAGTTGCACTAAACTTCAAGTTGGATTTTAGTAGAAAAGTACATGGTTGTTTAACATTGAATTCATTAGTGTGATAGTGTGCATAAACCCATTTATGTCAAAAAAAATTAAAGGGCTATATGGGAAACCTTGAATAGGGTGTGACATGCTGATGGAAAATTGGCTTGGGGTGAGGTTGATGGAGGTTCTGAAGAGAGGAATTTCACACACCACTATGAAGTCCTATGAAGGAACCTAGTATTGTTGTTACACCTTGGCTAGTTCCAAAAAACTATTTTGAAGTTGACTCACACGTGCATTCTATTATTGTGGAATAGTTAATTAGTTTAAATATTGCACATTTATCTTTTCACAAGTCTGCAACAACTTTTCACAAGTCTATAACAACCTCTCACAAGTCTGTAGCTGCCAAGACTACAAAAAAAATGAAGGTTAAAAGATCCAAGAATTTACCATTGACCTAGAAAGCTTTCAAATTCCAGTCTGGGAGTAACATTTGAGTGTTTATTATTCATCATGAAAGGTTATTTGCATAGTTTTCATAAAAGGTAATTGTGTTGCCAAGCTTTTTGGATTGAACATAAATTCAATTGTTTTTTCCCTTTTGACAATTATTGTCTTTACATGTCCTACTTATATAATTACTTAATAATCATGTTTAGAATTTGAGTTTTTGTTTTTTTTTCATGAACTAAGACTATAGGTTCATAGATCTAGACTTAATATTTGTAAAAATGTTTGTGTGGTTCTCTTAGGACTTTCTATTAGATTTCAATTTATATTTTAGAATTGAGTCTTCACACTATTAAAAATCTTATCGTTTGCAACTCGTCCCTCTGCAACTATGTGTAACCAAATATCACCTATAACTACAAATGGTTGCTTATGCAACTACTTTTCAAATTTGGATGAAGTTTGGTTTTCTTTTCAACTAGGTTGCGACTATGGTTTATTCCATCCTTAAATTGTGTTTCTTTTATAATGTTTTTGTATTTTTTTACAACATTGTATATACATTTAGTTGCAAATGGAACCAAAATAATCACATGTTAGTTGTATAAAGTATCTAGGCTACCTAGCAAGGACATACCTATATATATATACTTACCTACCTATTAGTACTACCTACCTCCTTATTAGATACCTACCTACTTATTGAATACCTATCTACCCAAAAGCCTAGGCCACATGGTACCTAGCCTCAGTTTGGTGACACACGGCATTGCCTATGTTTAAATATAAACCTAAACATGACATGTGGAACATAGGTTAAGTCTAGGCCATGCCATGTGGCACATATGTTATGCCATGTCGCATGGCATTTATGCAAACATAGGACATGGCACATATGGTAGGCCATGCCACATGGCATATATGCAAGGCGTAAGACATGCCACATATGTTAGGTTTAGGCCATGCCATGCACATACATTAGGTTTAAGCCATCCCACATGGCACTTAGGCATGACATAAGACATGCGTCATGGCACATAAGCTAGGTTTCAACCATGCCACATGACACCTATGATAGGCCTAAGCCATGCCACGTGACACATAGGGTAGGTTATGACACGCCACATGGCACATATGGTAGGTCTAGGTCATGCCATGTGGCATCTAAGCAAGGCATATGACATGCCACATATGTTAAGCTTAGGCCATGTCATGTGGCACATAGACTAGGTTTAAGTTATCCCACATGGCACCTAAGCATGGCATAGGCTAAAACATGCCACATGGCACCTAAGCTAGGCTAGGACATGCCATGTAGCACTTAGGTTATGCTAGGATAGGACATGCCACATAGCACATATGCTAGGCTTAGGCCATGCCATGTGGCATGTGGGCTAGGCTTATGCCATGCCATGTGTCACCTAGGCTAGGTTATGGCATGCCACTTGGCACATATTCTAGGCCTAATCACACCATATGGCACTTAGGTTAAGCCTAGCCATGCTAGTTGGCACATATGTTAGGTTTACGACATGTCATATGGCAATTAGGCAAGGCTTTGGCCATGCCATGTGGCAACTATATATGACATGCCAGGCGACACCTAGGTTATGCTAGGACGTGTCACGTGGCACATAGGCTAGGCTTAAGCCATGCCATGTGGCATTTAACTAACATTGTTTTCCACGCCACATGGTAGCATGATTAGACTAAAAGGTATAATTCAATATGGAGGATTGGAAGCATATAGCTCAAGAAGCATTAAACAATATTGTTGCCATTGAAGCAACGATCTTTGAATTGGAAAAAAACAAATCTTTTTGTCATGTAATTAATTATGTTTAGTTTAAGGAAATACATTATATGTGAACCTTTGCATTATGTTAAAATGCATGAAATTTCAATTTCTAGTTTTGAATGTTGAAAGTGGTTTAGGGTTATTATATTTCACATGTGCATGTGTGCCTTGGTCGAAGGCATAGGGTATGATTAACTTTGCATTGTAAACATATCAAAGTGAACAAAGTCAAAATTTTGGAGCTACTTCTGAATATGACCAGCCTATACATATGGAGAGTTTAATTACGAGTATGCCAAATGTGGAGGAACTACTATAATGTCAAAGCATAAAAGAAAAGGAGTTGAATGCATTAAATTTGATAGTTGAAGACAAAAAATTAAGGGCCATTTCAAGGTGAATCCTTGTATAGAAAGGCAAAGGAAAAGTGTCACACAATACAATAAGAATTGGAGAAGGTGACAATCACCCAAATAGACCACAATAAAGAAGATTGTATACATGTTCAATTTGACAACATGAAAAAAGATGGCATTTCATTTTGGTCTCAACCCATTTTTCATCTTTATGTGCCACCAGAAGATAGTGGATGCAATGTCATTGTTGTCAAGGCATGTGGTTACTATAATCAATGGTATCATTGTGGTGATGTTACATTACCTACTTGTAAAAACACCTTTCACCCATTATGCCTTGTTGCCATGTTGAAAGATTCAAACAAGTGTAAAATTTGTATGCAAAGTTGCACCTTGATTGGTGGACCTCTTGGGGCATCCAATAAAAAGATGAAGATTTAACACAACTAGTTAAGGAGATGAACTTGAAAGACATATGCGAAGATATGTACAAGAAGGTTAGAAAAGTTGGGAGATGTGGTTTGCAAATGGACATAGATGGTAAGTTTAAAATAAATGTGCTAAATAATTGTTGTTCTCAAGTTGATATTTTCCCTTGGTCAACATGTCTTGACCCAAATTTTGGTGGGTAACTAATTTGTGTTGTGTTTGAAAATGTCATGTATATAGAGCTAACCCATACTAGGTATGGGTCAACAAGTATGACTTACATACCAACTATTATTAACATACCACCTTCCAACCCCATGAATGTGTTATCATGCTCAAATGTAAAAAATGAGATTGTAGTGGCATCCCCAACAAAATCTTCTACAAGTCTAGCACTTGACACAAAATATTTTACAACCTCACCTATGTCAATTCAACATTTGCTACAAGAATTACCAAAACTGGATCACAATCCACTAGCAAAGAAATTGAAGCATTTGAAGCTTTCAATTGAAGACTAAACATAACAGAAAAAAAGGATTCCTTGAAGAATGCAACAAAAGATAATTCAAGAAAATTCCAAACACATAGTGAATTGAATGCTTATAAATGTTTGCTAAATGTAAATGCATAAATTG
>Ga0116230_10005774_pt1 | contig 12151 bp, 8 predicted proteins | sample S1TSphfallax_3_FD_88678 | JGI IMG/M metagenome (GOLD analysis project Ga0116230, IMG submission 88678) | Host-associated microbial communities from peat moss isolated from Minnesota, USA - S1T2_Fd - Sphagnum fallax MG | ecosystem: Host-associated > Plants > Peat moss > Unclassified | place: USA...
TTTGGTCTAATTCAAAATGTTGTTTTATTCTGCGGGGGTTTGGGGGGGGGGGGGGGGGGGGGGGTAAAGTGTCCAATAACCAAGGTGAACCAACAACAACATTGCTTGGTTCACCATTTTGAATGAAACCTTTTAATGACATTGATATGGGTACCCACTATGAAGGGGCAAACATTAAACAATAGCAATGATTAAATGTGACACCAAATTCAACATAATTATAATATAATACAATACAATGCCCATCAAAAAAACAAAATCCACACAATGATTAATGCTTGATTTTATTTTTCTTACATTATTTTCAAAAGAAAAAATAACTAATGCAATGTTTATAACCCCCCTTTATAGCCTAAAGGTCCCAAATTTGATTAACCTTTTCCTTTAAAAAAATTTCATTCCCAAATGAAATGGATGATTCTTAAAAATGAATTGTCCAAAACTAATTTCTTTGAAGATAACCATTGACACGCTCCCAAACTCCTTGATGGATTCAAATGTGAGCCTAAACTAAAAATAACGGAAACACAAGGAGTCGAGGCATGTTCCCTGGCTCACAGCACTTTGGAGGGGTAGAGGGGTGTGTTGGAGCTTCGAAATGGGATTAGGAAGAGTGGCAAGCATCAATTATTCACACGGACCTGCACAAAGCCAAACACAAGGTGGTTAGTGCATAGTTGGAGCACTTTTGGTGTTAGGACGAGCCACGGGCAAACTCAGACTCACAAGACTCGCCACGGCCGGGACTTGGGGGAAGCCACCACCTTCCCCCTTATAGTATACTCTATGCCTCTCCATGAAGCCCACATCCAAATGACATTTTGTCCTAGGACTCCCAAGTGGGAGTCCCGAAATTCTAACATTTGGGACTTCCACGACTTTACGGGCCCATAACTTTGCATGCAGAATGGAAATGAGGTCTAAAGCAAAGTTGTAACCCTTGTTAATAGCTTTCTAAAGATATGTCACATGCCACGTGAATGTGATTATCAACTTTTAGTGGTCGGGAGTCAAATTGGCAATTTGACTCTTGGTCCCTTCTTTTGGCCATAACTTGTGTTTCAAATGTCCAAATGGGTCATGTGAACCCATTTTAGACATTGAAGTTCCAAGAGCTTTAGAATGGTATAAAAAACTCCTCAATCCATTAGGTTTTGACCTTTGTAATCGTCCTCTAAAAATTCGAAAGTCCAACATGACTTTAATTCCCAAAGTGGGAGCTCCCTTGGGAGTGTGAGGGTTCCTTCCCTCACACTTCTTTTCACTCTTGGGCTTCCCTCTCGACCCGCAACTTAGCAAACCCTTGCCTTGGTCGTAAGCCCAAAGCTAGGGTTACGACAACCATGTTCCTAAGGGAAAATGGGTTTTAAGTTGTTCCCTGGGGAACAACCATATTCTGGAATGAGCAAGGTCTTAAATTGCCACAAGGAATAATCATGTTCTCGAGGGAAAAAAAGGGGTTTATGTTCTTCCCTTGAGCAATTTAAATTTTGGGGAAGGTACAACTTAAACATTTTTTCCCTTTGGGACATGAATATTTCATGGGGGGGCAACTTGAGCCTTTTTTCCCCTAGGGACATCATTGTTCCTTTAAAAAAAAAGGCTTAAATTGTTCACAATGCAACTTAAATTGCTTCTCCTTAGGGAGTTGATGGTTCCCCAAGGAGAAAAAAAGTTAAGTTGTTCCCCAAGGCAACTTAAGTTCCTTCTCCATGGGGAAGAATCATGTCCTTAGAAATATAATGATTAAAAGTAACTTCCCTAAGGAACAATGAACATTCCTAGGGAAATGCCCAAGGTCCTTAAAGAAACATATGTTCTGAATTTTTTTACAACCATAATTATCTCATGTTTGCTTTTATATAAGCTTGCAACCTATCATTGGAAATCTTTTGAGGAAAATTACAACTTTGTAGTTGGAAGCACTTCAATCATAATTCATATGAAAAAGTTATGATTACACAAAGTTTCAAACACAGTTGTTCCCCATAGAACATGGTTGCTCCCCCAAGTAACTTAAACCCTTGGTCGCTTAAGCACATTGTTGGCTTCAAAGAGCAACCATGTCCCCCAAGGAGAAATGGGCCTTGGGAAACAACCATGTCCCTTGGGGAGAAAGGGTCTTAAATTGCCCTAAGAGCAACCATGTTCCCTTGGGATTAAATGTGTTTGAAACTTTGTGCAATCATAATTTCCCATATGAATTTTGATTGAAATCCTTTTAATTACAAAATTGTAACGTGCCTTGAAACCTTTTTAATTATAAGTCGCAAGCTTATATAAAAATTGAACGTGAAATGGTTACGATTTAAATTTTTTGGGACATATGTTTATTTAGGAAATTTGGGCCCTTCCCTAGGGAAGGGTCATTACTCCTTAGGGAGGTGCCTTTCTCCCGAAAGACATTGTCCTTTTCCCAAAGGAATGTTTTTTATTCCTTGTGCAAATTGTTTTTCAAGGTACTTCATTTGTTCCTTAAGGAATTTTTTTGCTCCATGGGGAAGTTATATTATTCCCTAAAACAATTTTCTTGGGTCTTGCATTTTTTTCCTCCCTAGGGAAGTTGCTCCCTAATGGCAACTAACTTTTTAAAAATTAAGTAAATGTTTTATGTATGTTTTCAACTATTTTGTTTGTTGGTAAAAAAAATTGGAAAAATGATTAAACCCTGGACCTTTGAATTGAAAAAAAATTCTAACCAATACATCAAATGTTTTTTCTTTGAAACTATTGTGTAAGAAAGATATTTACAATGTTAATCATTGAGTGGATATAATAAAAAATATTTGATTTTTTTTTTATGTTGGTCATTGTACTACAAATGTGTTGAACCCAATGCCACATTTAACTTGTTGTTATTATTCAATGTTTTCCCTATTGGTAAGGTACTTAATAAACCCAAGTATACATATATATTTTAAGCATACCCCTAGGTTTTGAATGACATAGCTTATAGCCCCATTGTTTAACTCTTGATCCCATTATCTTTGCCCAACATTACACACATTCCATTACCTTATAGGTGGGTTTCCAAATGGAATCACTTCCAATAGTATTGCAATAGAAGGACAATTTTAACACATGTCTATCAAATGATTAATTCGTTTTCAAATTTTTATCTTGGAAAAAATATATATAATTTTTATTTTCACAAATTTATGTTATTTGAAAAAATATATTAAAAAAAATTTCAACATTCTTACAAATAACTAATTGGTATTCAATAAAAGCTACCAAGGTATTCCATAATTATTTTAGGAAGTGTCCAAAGTGATGGGCCAATTTTTTTCTTTGATGAACCATTTTTTCAAAGTTTGAAGTTTTTTTTTTCTCTAATTAACTATTTTTCCAAAGTTTTTAAACTTTGTAAATGTTATACCTTATTAATAGGTTCAACCAACCAACACTAAATATTTTTTATTGGGAAAAAATAATGTTCAACATGTAAAACATTTCAAAATATGCTTCATTTTCCTTCACAAAATGTTTATTCTAATAATATTATATGATTAAAGTTTTGGCACATCTAAAATAATATAGTTTCAGCTGAATTTTGTAGTAAACTATGATTTTTTCTAAATCCCAAAATTATATTATTTTAAAATAATTTAAATAATACAAATAATACAATTTGTTTCAAATTTGAAACTTTGAAAAAGTGATGGATCAATGAAATTGATTAATTTTTCAAAAGAAATTTGGGATCCACCTCATAAGTCATAACTAAATTTTTAATTAACCACATAAAAGTTTTTTTTTTAAATTTATTTCTTCTTCCCATTGTTGGGCCTTTATCCATTTTCAAATAATGTTCATGAAAAATACCAAGAAACACACTACAAAATGCCCCTTCACACCCCCTTGCATTACCTATTAAGAAGAAAATCACCTCATAAGTTAGTGAACAAGTACATATATGTTACATAGAGTTTCTAATTCCAATAAAAAAGAACCAACAAACATAAACATTATCACAATAGAAATATCATTATAAATGTCTAATTGTAATATATTTAATTTACAATTCACATATTTGTGTTAATTGAAATGCTCTAAATTTCTTTTTAAACAAACCAAACTACATGTTATTGTGTAATTGTGTAATCTTTTCCTTTAATGGTAGAGCCAATAAAGCACCCCCAACAAGCCGGGAAAAAAAAAACAAATAGAGAGGAACGAACTCTAAGCCAAGAAAGTAAAACCCAAAGTAGGTGACTAAGAGGCAAAGGAACAAATCAAGTTCCAAAACCCATGCCAATCACAAAACTTTAGTTATGTTGTTATATTATGGGTACACACTAAAAACTAAATACAAATCAATCTCAATCTAAAAAAAGGATTAGCTCTCAAACACACATCTAAAAGTCATGCAAAGTGTTGGAATTTTGAAATTTTGATTCCATGAAGTTGAATGTGTGGATATAATTTTGAAAACAATTGGATGAAAAATGAAAAATTGCCATCATTGAAAGTTTAAACTTTCTAATTTTGAGTAGTTTCCAAAATTGCAAGTTTTTGAAAGCTTTGATCATAATGCTACTCCAAAAAGAAATTCTGATGGATAAAAGGTATGCATATGAGTCATGTCGAAAATGTCTTTAAAAATGTTTTCAAAAAGTTGAAATGAATGAACAATGGATGGTCTATTTATTGTTTATTGTTTACAATTTTACATTTGTTTGGGACCAAAGAGTCCATTAGATGAAACATATTATGGAAGATAGATTGTCCTCTAGTAATGGTAGCATGCCACAAACTTGGCTAGGGCGACCATGTTTGTAGTTTGCAAAAGCGTTCCTTAACTTTTTGTGTATTTGAATAGACAAGGAACAAGTGTTTTTCATCCTCTACCTTCCCCAAGTCATAGCCTTGACAAAGCCTCTCTACATATGGCACAACCTTCCACGCACCTAACATTACTTCAAGTTACGTGTTGCCACACCGAAATCGAATTAGATCTTTCCGTAATTGAACACAGCTCATGTCACATATTATCCTTCACCCTTTTTACACTCAACATTATGTGGGGAAAAACTGGAGGGGGTGGGGAAAAAATAATGAAATTGCATGGGGTCGGAGCTCAAGATGAACACCGCATTCTGACCCCAAACAGATGGACAAATCGAGAGGGTGAACTTGGTTATCCAACAATTCCTAAAGAATTATGTGGCGGCGGATCAACAAAAGTGGGTGGACCATTTGGAGTTGGTCGAATTTTGTTACAACAATTCGAAGCATTCAGCAACTGGTTCCACCCCTTTCCAAATGGTGACGGGCAAGTCACCAATTGTGCCCACAACTTGGGCCACACTTGGGCAACCCCCAAGTGATGCAAGTGAGGAAGTGTTGATGGTCACACAACTTGATGAATAAAGGCGGCACTTGTGGGAGATGGCTAAAGCCAACCTTGAAAAGGCACATAAACGATATAAGGATTTTGCGGACAAGTTCCGACGAGAGGTGAATTTCGAAAAAGGAGATGAAATGTGGTTGAACATCAAAAATTTCCAATTGCCAAAAGGTTTGAGCCACAAGTTTTTGGGCCCATATGTGGGTCCATTCAAAATGTTGGAAAAGAAATTTCTCGACACTTACAAATTAGAACTACCGAATTTTTTTAAAGTTCATCCCGTATTTCATGTTTCGCTTTTGAAGCCAGTCATTCGTGATGCCTCAAAGGCCTAATTGAGAGCACAACTCGAGGTCCCCCACCAGATCTGGTTCATAATGAACCAAAATTTGAAGTGGAAGATGTGCTCAAGTCAAGGCAACTGAGGGGGCGAGAGGAGGAATACTTGGTCAAGTGGAAAGGATACCATCCCATAGAGGCATCTTGGGTGAACGAATCTAATATGGAACATGCCCAAGAAGCCATAAAAGAATTCCACAATAGACCAGCAAAGAAACAAAAGAAACATAAAACGTGATGAGGACATCACCTTTCTTTTAGTGGGGCAAGGAATTACACAAATGTACCACATCAAGTTGTAAGTGAAATAAAGGTTAAAAAACTTCTAAGAAATTGCATCACGAATATAATGAGTATTACCAAAATAGTTGTCAAATGGCATGGACAAATGGAACTTTCTTACGTAAGCCTAAATCAAAATTGAACTCCCACATGGGCGCTAAGAGAAACCTTGGCCCTAAAAGAGGAGGCAAGCAAGGTGAGCTTGCGGGGACGTGTATATGCTCAAAGTGCATCTTGAAGGGTTGGTTGGTAGTGGCGGCCAACGCGGGAAGTCATGACCCCATTCGCATACTATAATCGCATAACTTGGGACTTAGAAAACACAAGCCTAAACGTTGTTTTTCATACCTTGATAAGCAGACCTTTAGTTAGGCTTGATTGTTGTGATCAAGGCACAAGGTTGGAAAAGGAGTCATGTCAAATAATTTAGGTCAAGATTAGACTTGGCTTAAATTCCTCATGAGGGGAAGGATGGAATAATTAGCTCCCAAATGAGGGTTTTGTCAAATATGTTAGTTTATGTCTTTTCACGAAACAAAGGTTAAGGGTTTTTGTGAGACCTTTAGACTTGCCAAGAAAATGTTGGAAACTTGGGGACGCCTAAGTTAGCTTGAAGCAAGGTCTCGTCGCAAAAGTTGGCAATCGATGGCCAAGGATCCAAATGAAAGCAATTGCATTGAGAAAATAAATTTTAAGTGTCAATGAGGACATTGACCTCTTCTTTTAGTGGGGGAGAGTGTCGCAACCTTAGCCTTGGGCTTGTGACCAAAGCAAGGGGTTACAAGGTTGCAGGCCAAGAAAGGAGCTTAGGAGTCATGTTGCATGCTCCCGTGAGTGCAAGAGAGTGTGAGGGAATAGACCCTCACATTCCCAAGGCCCACATTGGGAGTTCGAATTTTGGTGGAATCCCAAATTTGTAGAGCGCGATTGCAGGGGTCAAAATTCAATGGCTTAAGGAGTTTTTTATACCAGTGAAAAGCCCTTGGAACATAGATGTTCAAAATGGGCTTGCATCACCAATTTGGACATCTAAAACACAAGTTATGGCCAAAAGAAGGGCTGGGAGTCAAATTGGCAATTTGATTCCCAACCACTAAAAGTTGAGAATTGATCTGATTTCCTTGCATGCAAGCAACGTGCGACATACCATTGGAAAGCTCTTGACAAGGGCTACAACTTTGATTTAAACCTCATCTCCATTGGAGGTCTGCATGCAAAGTTATGGCACCCCAAAGTTGCAAGAGTCCCAAACTTGGCAATTTCGGGACTCCCACTTTGGAGTTCCGGGACAAAAAACCATTTGGATGTGAACCCCATGGAAAGGCACAAAGTATACTATAAGGGGGAAGGTGGTGGCTTCCCCCAAGTTAAGGCCGTGGTGAGTCTTATGAGTCCGAGTCACCTTGTGGTTCGTCCTAGCATCGAAAGTGCTCCAACTACGCACTAAGCACCTTGTGTTGGTTTTGTGTAAGCTCATGTGAATAAGTGAAGCTTCTCAATTTTTCCTAGTCCCATTTCGAAGCTCCAACACGCCCTTTTACCCCTCCAAAGTGTTGCAAGCCAGGGAGCGTGCTCCACTCCTTACTCTTCCGCTGTTTTCTATTTGGGATTCACATTTGAATCCCTCAAGGAGTTAGTAGCACGTCACTTAAGGTAGGGTTTGCTCACTGTTTTTGCAAGAAGGGCCCATTGTTTATGGTTTCCAAAGAGTAGATGGAGGCCTCCTCTTGGTGCATCTGTCACACTACATATTGGAAAAAATGGACTAGAGGTGAAAAAATTACAGCCTTTCGAAATAGTGCAAGGTCATTTTGAGTAAAAATTCGTGATCGAACAACTCATAGCCTATTTTCGAACCCCTCAAGAAATCTTTAAATATCACTCTATTGCCTTTAAAGATGTAAGATAATTTATAGAGATTAAGATGGTGATTTCAGAGCAGTTTAAATTGCTCAATTTGAACCAAAAAAGAAGAAGTTATGCACTAATGAAGTAAGAAGGGCCAAAATGAAGAAAATGAAAAAAAAACTGCATTTGGCAATTCAACAAAATGTATTTTCTTTACTGCTCTTTTTTGACAACTCCTTTGGCTTTGTAGAGCTTGAGAAGGTGCTCATATAACATTTTAAATCCCTCAAAATGGAGAAGAATTGAGAAAGATCTGCCAAAAAGTGTTCGGTGATAGACTAGTGTTTTGTGGGGGGCATGTTTACCCTACCCCTCAAGCTGATGATTCCAAAGATTGCCAGTTCATAGCTGGTTCATAGAAAATTTCTACCCAGACCAGTGATATAAACACTGAACTGTAGTAGTCAAATGAATGGCCAATCTTGCTATCTAAAGACAAATGTTCAATATTGGTATTGATTTGTTGTATTTATTCCAACCAGATGAAAGAACATCCATTCCATGACCTGAAATTTGCTTAGTTAAGGATGGTTGTGTAACATCCAAGATAGGGGGATTTAATCACCTGATGCTGAATCCTCACTATCTCATGTTACTCTCTTCATGTAATGATCTTCATATGAAGACAGCTGAGAGGATTGAATCTGCTTTTCACAAAATTGTTTTTTGTCATAAAAAGGGAACTTGCCATCTAAGAAATCTTGACCAGTATTGGTCAGTTATTGGAAATGGCTCCTAATAACCAGTGGCCATCAGGATTGTTCTTTAAGCAATATAACCGTCTCTGATATCGTCTCCAAAGGCTAAGAAAATCTGGCTCCATACCTCCATACCTTTTACACAGGGAAATGCCTGTGGCCAGGGTACTTGAAGTAGGAGCCACAGACAGCGCAAACTCTAGCAATGCCCCTATCTGAACCCTAAACCCTAAACTCCTTTACCTCATGTATAACCCTGCCAAAGTACTTCATTTTCTGCATTCCAAAACATAAGGGCCTGCTTCCAAATGTGAGGTGTCATCATCAAAACGAAAGTTTGCAGAGGTGATGTTGCATTTTATAACAGACCCTCCTCCATAGCATGGAAAGTTTCAGCAGGGCTTTATGTTTGGAATACATTCAATGAGGCTACTGCCCCCAAAGACATCATAGTCTCTTAAACTTTAAATAAACATAGCTGTTCTCTTTCATGTGCCATTACAAGAGTGAAATGTTCGTCTGACTTAACCCCTTCTCACCCATTCATAAAAACATGCACCATTGAACTGCTAACAATACATCCGACCAGCACACTCCACTTATCAGCTGAGCTTCGAATGAAGACTGCTTATATTTTCTCTCTTAGGAGTGCAGTTTACACACTCAGGTGTGTTGATGACCTCTCTTCGCACGTCTTTTTGTCCAGTCAGTTGTGCCATTGTTGGGATTGCATACATCCTCTGCACCAATTTCAGGTGCTTCTACCATAGAGAGATCCTGATTTGACTGGCATCATGAGCTGTAATGTTCGATAACAAAATTGACTTGTATCCAAGTGATTGCAGAAACCTAAGGAGAAAGGCACTGCAATGCCCAGGGTTTTTCCCAAAATGGACAAAACCAGCTGAGTACAATTGCATTCAGTAGCGATGCAAGAGCAGAAAATCATCATCCTCCAAAACCTGCACGTCCTTGTCACCTACAAAATGTTGACGACCAATATCTTCCACAATCTGGACAAATTGCTGTCGCTGTTCAATACCAAGAGGTACATATGGAAGACGGAATACAGGTTGAATCAAACCCAGCTGGGATAGTGCAGTGTTCAAGCCTATTGGATTGGGCTCCATAAAAAGCCATTTGATCAATGGCTGGAGCTTGGCATTCAGCTTTGGATCTCGGCCTTCCAATAGTAGCTGGTGCATGAGACCTGGTACCAGATTACTCACGACTGATATGACCCCTTGTGCTCCATAATCCCACCTGTAGTGTGCTTGGAACATGTTAGATCCAAGAGCCCCCAATACTAGAATGTGAGGGTCCTTCCAGACATGACCTACACCCAAGAATCAAAATGAAAACATGAGACATTTATCATTGTGTTCATGAGTAAATACTATCTCTTCACTGTTCTCTGACCAGTCTGTCAAGAACCTGACCTACCTGGCATCATGGCATTCATCGTCATTTCCACTCCATATAGTAATTCCCTGCTTGGTATAAGACTCCACCCGCTGATTTCCCATGCATTCCTTCACTCCTGCAAAATTACAGTGGCCTGCAATTTTCTCAATGATTGCAGGGGAGATATCCTGGCCTGTTCGCCCAGGCACGTTGTATATCACTGTGGGTCCCATATCCAAGACACTGTTAAAATGTGCCAGAACACCTGCACTTGAAGTTTTCCCATAGTAGGGGTTGATGTGAAGAGCTGCAGCCATCCCAACAGCAAAACCCTGCTCTGTAGCATATACTGCCTCCCATGTTGCATTGCTGCCAACATTCCCTGTAACAACCAAAGTCATAGAATGTTAGGAGAAAGAGACACTGGAGACAATGTTGCTTGACATCGTATCACCATCAAGATGCCAAGTATGGTACAAAACATAAAGGACATTGTGAAGTCCCAGTCACTCTTGGCTTTCATATCTGTGAGACGGATAGTGCTACCATACTGGCCCTACTGAAAGTTGCTCATAAGGTAAAAAAGCAAGGATAGCAGATACTTCCATCACAAATTTGCAGCAGCTGTTCTACAGTCTCTCACCTGCTACTTTTTCCAACAGTATCCATTCAGAAGACCACACTGTGAACCTCACTACACAAAAAGATACAACCTCCAGAAAAGCAGCTTCATGAGGTACAGGGTTCCACATTCGAAGTTAAAAAGGAAGGAAGTCTCATACAGTTCTTCACTAGATTTACGAACAGAGCACAAGTCAATGGAAACAAATAGGGCACACATTTGCAAGAATGCTTACCAATCACCTTGATTTTGTCACCAAAGCAGACGCAGGCATGGCCTATGAGCATAATGTGATCGGTCCAATTCATAAGCTGACCTTCTCCTGTGGTGCCCCCCACAATTATACCCTCCACTCCGTTTTGTATCTGTAGATTTGTAAGTCTGTCGAAGGCCGGGAGATCAAAGCGTCCATCTTCCAGATAAGGTGTCTTGATTGCCGTTATAAGGGTCAGCTTCTTCACTTCTTCAACGGGAGTGCTACAAACACACCACGCAAGCATATTCAGACGATATATATGAGTACTCTGTCCCGTTCTACGTAACACAGCTACAGCTTGGGCTCCTTAGGTCAAAATTATATACTTCATTCTACCTTCCTTCATAATCACGGGCCAGGCAGGCACGAATGGAACTCCAGAGAGAGAGACAGAGAGAGAAACCTGGTTCTGTTCTCAAAGCTACGCATAGGACGCGATGCTTGCATGAGTTCTGCCCTTACCACCGCGCTTCTCCTTGGCCTCCTTCCACACTTGCCATTGATATTATGACCGCTGCAAATTAGTTTGCCAGATGAGTAGTTCCCGCTCCCGAACAGACTGGAAGATCCGAAACTCATGCTTGATTCGCCTCCTTTGCAACAAGCATGACCAGAAGAGATGACAGTCCTGGAGGGAAGAAAAGCCACAGCTTGCCCAGCTGCCATCTTGCCCTCGCCCCCGCCCCCACCCTCTCTCTCTCTCTCTCTCTCTCTCTCCGCCGTCCCTTCTCCCTCCACTGCAGCAACTACTCCCGGTGTCGCGCCAGCAGTGTGTAATACAAGGCGGCGGAGATGGGACTGGATGAATAGTTCGTATGCCATCCATTCATCCATGTATCCCCCACAGACATATTTTCAGGGGGGGCTTGAAAAGTGTAAGGTAAAGCCCCATTGTCAGGACATTACCAAAGTAAGACATCTTTGGTTAGAGTCAAGAGCAAGTCTGATTTTGGTAATGGTCTTGTGGGTGGGCTTTATGTGGCCTAAGTATCGATGCAACCTTCAGAGGGTGGGACCTTATGTTGGAGGTAATGCCCTGAGGCACCTGAAATAAGGGCTCATCCTCGGCCCTACTGCAAGGCCATTGCCTCATGTAACATATATTTAAAAGAATTTTGTGCATGGTATCCAAGGGATAGGAAAGTTTCAAAAAACAAAAAGTTCTTCCGGGTAACAGACAGGAACATTTTCTGAACATGTCATAAATGAAATGTTCTTGTGCTTTGCTTTGCTTGGGAGTGGTTCATGTGCATAAGGGAATGGCCCCTTTGTATACTGAAAAAGAAAAAAAA
>Ga0116230_10005777_pt1 | contig 12148 bp, 8 predicted proteins | sample S1TSphfallax_3_FD_88678 | JGI IMG/M metagenome (GOLD analysis project Ga0116230, IMG submission 88678) | Host-associated microbial communities from peat moss isolated from Minnesota, USA - S1T2_Fd - Sphagnum fallax MG | ecosystem: Host-associated > Plants > Peat moss > Unclassified | place: USA...
AAGCATTTCCAAAAGTTGGTGCACATTTGTCACAAGATGTTTTGCTAACATACATCAACAAATTATTTAGTTGCTAACGTTATTGACATACTTTTAAAGTTAACAAAGAGTGCCCTATTGATTGGCCTCTTAGTAAGTTAAGGATGCACCCCATGTTTTTGTGACCTAAATCAAAGTGGTGAAAGTTTGATGATGTTTTGTTTGTTTGCTTGTTAGCTAATTGAAATAAATCATGTTTGATTGTTGACAAGCTAATGATGGTGTTTCCTAAGTTGAAAAAAAAAGTTATGTCAATTAAGATTAACTATGGTGTCAATTTCACCCACATGGAAGATATGCTTGTTTTAAAATTTTAAAAGCATAATGTGGAAGTGATTGGCCAAAGAAATCCAATTTTTTTAACGCAAAGTTGGTCCTACTTTTCTTTTTATGTTATGTTGCATGTGTTTTGTCATAGGATTCCAAGCCTTCTTTTCTTTTTTGTTTTGCTCCAAGGGTGTTTGTTGGTTTGTTGATTTGGATTCCATTACATTTATGTTTTTATTTTGTTGCTTTGTTTTAGCTTTTGTGCTTTGCATTGTATTTAGTTTGCTAATGTTGTAGGTACAATCATATTGACAAACACTTGAGATACCATGTTCTACAACACATAATAAGCAATGAGTTGAAGGTTGGTACCAACTACTTCGCTATGGTTTTTGTGAGGAGAGAATTGCATATAAAAAGTTGAAGGTAACATTATTTTAATGAATGTTTGGTTTTCAAAGTATGTAGTTTTCTATTGTGATTTTTTGGTGTGATACTTGTGCTTTGCATGAATTCAAATGTGAACAAAGTGGTTTTTGATGTTATTCCTATTATGAATGTTGTTGCTCATATGTGTAAGAAATTTCCTCATGCATTAGATGTTGTTTATGTTCCCATTTCCACTAAAGAAAATTTTATTTTCATGCTTCATAATGAGGAGATCAATTGTTGATTTTGATGATAGATTTTAGAATGATGGCTTTGAAACCAAGCTTCCCAAGTACAAAGAGTGTTTGGACGTGATGCACAATTGTTTGCCATTGGGAGTTGTGGATGTTAACACCATGTTTGGCCATGTTTTTAACAACTTGCAAAATTGTCTTATTACAATTGATCAACTATGTTGTTGATCTTAAGAATGTTTTTATTTTAATGCTAAAAACCTATAATAAGATACTTTTATTGTTGGATCAAAATTGTGTTTGTTGTTGCAATAATAAAGATATTTCATTTAGATTTTTAGGATGACTTGAAACTTGACATGGCACTTTCCCAAACACTTTTGTAGTGACTAATGTAGTTTCATATTTTGAAAATGAACTTTGAATTCAAAGAACTTGTTTGAGCTATGTTCATCAGATTTGATACTTATAGATTTTGAAGATAGACTTTCAACTTGAAGTTTTATTTGAACCTTGTTCATCATATTTTTATTTTTGGAGCTTCATATTTTGAAAATAGAATTTGAAGGCATGAACACACATGGAGTTAAGTTATTTTTCTTATCTTTGTTATTATCGAAGTTGTTCACATGGTGATGTTATCTTTTTAAAATGACACAAAGCACTTTATTTGTCAATATAAAGTTAAATTTCAAATTATTACATATGTCTCATAACAACATGTTACCACTAGCATAATCAACTTGACATACACATTGCACATGTCTATCACCATCTTTTCATAGTTTTTAAAACTTATTTATTTTATTTTTTTACTAATTCCTTTTCATTGTTGTTTGTTCAAATCTATCTCTTAGTATTCCTTAATTGTCATTTTTTCATTATAGTCATTGTTTCCTTTTGTTTGCCATTCTTTATTTTTTAATGTCGTTGTGATGACCTTGCTTTGAAATTTTCATTAAATTCTACCTTGGTTTTTGTAATTTGAATTGTTGTAATTGTTACATAAGACAAAGCAAAATAGATGATGCACAAATTGTGTTGTTTATGGGGAATCTTGTCATGCTAATAGAAATTCCTTTGAACATTTAGCACATTGCAATTAAATTTTTTTCATCTTGAATTGCTTAAATAACATTGCATGTTCCATTAATCTATAAATGATTCTTACCTTTATTGCATTACATAATTATAAAATATCTTGCATTGTTTGTAGAAGACATTGATCACTAAGTAAAACCCAATAACACCACATGATACTCTCATTTTCTTCTCACAAAATATGATGAGAATTAGTGGAGACAACAATTTCAAATGTCAAAAAAACATTATTTAATATTGTTAATGAAATTTACCATTTCTTTTGAAACAAAATACTAGATATTGTTTGGCCATATAGTTGAAGTGAAGGTTTGTTGTGTAATATACAAGGTTGCACAAGGTGCAAACATTCTAATGCGTTATAAATTGTTTGCCATTGGCAAATCCATTGTTGCTCTAATTATTTGAAAGTTTGTTACAACTATCAACATAATATTCAAAAGAATGATCAAGTGGCCAAAATAGTACAAATTTGGAATTAGTAATGACTAAATAAAAAAATTAATGTGGTATGTTTTTAGTGCATGGTGCAATTGATATATTGCACACATATTCATATTGTTAAGCCAAAGACACCATTTCTAAAAGATTATTATCACTTTATAACATTGGTTAATTACATAATAGTGGCATAAGCAATGGTTGACACTATAAAACATTTTATTGATTTTTTTGTTTGATTGAACAAAAAAGTGTTAATGACATTATATAACAAGTTTCAATTTCAAAATTTGTTCATCTTTCAAAGTGCGTCCAAAATGGTATCATACCATGTCTCTTTGGAGATAAACCTTACCCATTTTGGATTGGTTTATGACACCCCATAAAGAAAGTGTTGGTCGTAGTGCAGTGGAGTGCTTGTACAATAGATGTCATAGGAAAAGTAAATTGGTTATAAATAATGCCAATGAGGTATTGAAGAACAATTTTTGAACATTCTTACACTAAATTAATCTCCATGTGAAATTTGTATTGGATGTTTTCATTTGTTGCTACCTACTCCACAATGTGACATTTAATAGATGAAATTTAAACATTGTGAAGTCGATATATGAATTAGAAGTACAAACTTATAAATAGTTACAAAATCAACACGCAAGGCAACATGTGGATGTTTTTGTACAAGAACACATTCAACCAATGCACATTGGCAACAAAGGGAAAAAGTAGTTGGGAATGGTTTAGAAAATAATTGAAAACCTTCTTAGGGATTCAAAGATTTTTAAAATTGAAGGTTCAAACTTCAATTTACACCTCAAATTTCATCACAAATGCATGTCTTTAATATTTGTGTCTAATGATTCTAAATGATTAAGTTTTACTAAAGGTGAATTAACAATCTTACCCCATCATTTCTTTAGTTATCTCTTGCAAATGCCATCACTATTACAAAATGTGGGTGTAGTACCCACTCATTAGACCAATGAATCCACTACATCCCCATTAAGTTCCATTCACTAGGACAAGTGAATTCATTCAAAATCCAATGAAATCACTTGGTGTACATGGACACCATTTGTTGTAGTGCATGCCCATGAATAATGTCAATGCCACAATATGTTTGACCATGTTGTTATTGGTCTTGTTGATGACGCAATATTTTATTTAAAAATATTTTAGTTGGTTTTGGACTACATCTTCTTAAAACTTGTCCATGCATTCTTCAATTGTGAAAATGGTCATGTGAATTGTATCAATTGTTGTTACAAGATATTCAAAAAAAATTATTTATTTTAAACCAAATTTTTGTGAATAACATTTATGATGCACACTTGTGTTATCTAAACCTTTAAAATTTACATTGAATCTTTTGATGTTGATTGATGAATGCCAAGAATACTTGTTGGAAATGGTGTACAAAGAAATATTATAATAAATGATCTACCATGAGTTGTAACATGTGATGTACTAGTAGCTGCTACAATAGGTTGTGCTCCATTTTGAATTAGACAATGGGGGAAAAGCCAATCCAGGTCATTTTATACCAATTGAATCTCATGGAATGTTGCATTCTTAAAATACCAAGTGAACCATGATTCTTTTTTTCAATTTATTATGAAGGTCCACTCTTGATCAATTGCAGTTTCAACTTTTTTTTTTGCATGCATGTCATACATTGTGTGACATTCTTCAAGTTTGTGTGTAGAATACATCACATGTTGCAACCTTAATATTGGGCTCATGACTAAAGCTAAGGCCATGTAAAAAAGAAACAAGACAAAAAGAAATTAAGTTAAGAAATGCACGTAAACAAATTCTGGGAGTAGAAAGGAAACTTTGAATACTTTTGGGATGAATTCCCACTTTGGGTGCTAAAGGGTTTCAAATTGTTTCAAATTTTCAAGACAAAAGTTCATGGGAGAAAACTTTGTCAAAATTCAAAATGGTAATTTAATTTAAAAACATTAAAACAAAAAAAGGGTCAAATAACCTTCAATAGAAGCATGCAACATGGTGTTTAAAAAATTTCATCAAGAAATATGATTGTATAATTAGAAGCTTTTCAATCAAAGTTTTTATGAAAAAGTTATGAACTTATAAAATTACAAGACTCATAACTTGAAAATCTCAATTGGGATTGCTGCTTGGTAATCCTAGGCATTTTAGTCATTTCAATATAGTAATGATATATAAGCTTCAATCCATGGAACAATGGATTGATAATGATTGTGCTTGAATGAAAACTAAAATTCAAGAAGACCATGCACATAAAATATAATGTGCATGTATCAAAATCAATTTAATGTTGTGTATGTTTCAATTCATGGAATAAGGGATTGTTAATGTTTATACTCAAATGCAAACTACAATTCAAGAATATATAGGTACTTGAAGGTGTTTTTTAGGTGTTGGCCATGTTTTTTTTCCCACCACATTCTTGCATTTCTTTGCCATTTTATTTTCTTTCATTTTTGCAATGAACTAAATATATAATGGACTAATCAAATTTCTAGAGCAGCAATAATGTGATGCAATGAACATAAACAAACATGGTGCAGTGCAGTGCGGTGCACCTAAAAACAAAAATCACACAAACAAACAAACAAACAAAAAATGGTATCAAGAAAGACAATATCTAACACAAAAATAATGGGTCTTTTTCACCATTTTATCCAAAATTTTCCATTTGAAATTGATGGAAATCAAGATTTAATGTTAATGATGGTGATATATATCTTTATCCTATCTATGAGATAACTCTAAGCTAACTTTGATTGCCATGTTAGTTTCCATGTTAATTTTGGTGTTACATATTATATTAGTTGTGTACACATAATTTTTTTTTAAAATGCTAACTTTCACTTATCATCAACATATTTCCAAGTGTGTTCATGTTGTTAGGAAAATTTGTTTGAGATCTATGTTGATATTTCAAAATTGAACATAAATTTGAATTATTGTCTTGGGTTGTAGTTTTCATTGCATTGTGTTTTAATTTTTGTTTGTGTTATAAACAAAGGATAAAGAAGTCTCTTGAGAAAATAAATGGAAACTTATTACAAAAGAAAAGAAAAATCATGTGAAGGAAAAGAAAAAAATGGATAAAAATAAATTTGAATTTTAGGAACTTATCAAATGTATAAATTATAGTTTAGTCAAGTCCTTATGTGGGTTGAAAGGTTTGTGTATAATTACTCCAGAGGAGTATGGACTAGAAAACAAAGGAGAAATATTTCCAATTCCTTACAAAAGTATAAATGAAGGGGTGATTTTAAGGGGGTTACCCTGTTTAATGGTGTGTCAATGAGTTTAGTCTCAAGTTTGCAAGCCCAAGAACAATAGAACCCCCATTGTGATTTGCATTTCCTCAACATAAAAAACTAACCTAATTTGAAATTACCACCTACATTTAAGGTGCCTTGGAGGCTTGGAGGAATGTTATGTTATGTATGTTCATTTTCACCCCACCCTTCATTTGGACATCTAACAATCTTTACCACATCCAACACAAAGTGTTAAAATCTCATCACCTAGGCCAATAATCATTGTCATTCCCTAATGTAAACTACTCATTTCCTTTTATTGGCCACCGTGAGGGTATTATTCCCTTTACAAGCCCAAATCACATAACATGACTACTAGATTTCATTCAAAATATAGTGTACCAAACCATTGTACCTAGGTGAATGGAAATTCTCTTAAACTACTGTAGCAGGAAGTACCTTTGCCATTCTTGCCATAATTAAATTATTTTTAGCAAATATTAATTTTCTCAAAATCAGTTGTTCACAATGTCAAAAGTTTTAGAAATTTGTTTAACATTATTATCGACTACCTACCCTAAAACTTGTAAATTATTTGGCATTTATTTTTCCTATCTCCACCATAGCACATAATTCATGTGATTTTTGTACAAACCTATGAAATTCAAATTTTGGATGAAATTTATACAAGTTTATGAAGCATGGCAAGTTTATGATGATTATTATGTGGGTGGTGGGTTTTATTTTGTAAATTTGACCAAAAACAATGATTTACCTCAATAATTTCAAGTCTTTGTGAGGTCATTGATAGTCCATAATTGTAGGAATGGTACACAACAATGTGTGATGAACATCAATTTTTATTCAAAGACCAAGTGTTGGTTTTGATTGATTTGCTTACACATTGCAAGATCAAAACAACATTTGTAGGAAAGGAAAAATAGCCAAGTATAAAGTTTAGCTTCTTCCCCACGATTTCATTCAAACCTACAATGTAACTGATTACAACCAAAGTTTTAATTAGTTGTAAAATTTGAATCTATTTAAATAATTTTATTTCTTTGTGCACAACAAGACATGAATATTGTGCATTTTGAGATCCACATTGCATTCCTACATGTTGACTTAGATCATGATATTTACATGTTATAGTTCAAAGGTTTCACATCCTTGGGTGAAAAATGAAAGGTCTATTGACTTTTGAAAAACTTGTACATGGGAAAAATTGGAAAACCATTCAACATGAATTGCCATTTCACAAACAAAATCATTGAACATTCTACCATTGTTCACATATTTTTACCATTGAATAACCAAACCGTTGAACATTTTGCCATTGAACAAATGAATTAATTAGGCTTCAACAATTGAACAAATGAAAATGAAAAAAATCTTTATAAATCAACTAGCTTCTACCATTGAACAAATGAAAAAGAAAAAGGAAAACCTCTACAAATGAACTAGCCTCCACCATTGACCAAATGAAAGAACCCTTTGGAAATGAAAATGAACTTATGTAGATGATTGGACTTCATCCATTGAACAAATGAATATGAAAATGGGCTTCTTTAAATGAAATGGGCGTCTACAAATGGGCTTTTGATTTTACTTTTCATCATTTCCAAATCACATCCTCCATATTAAAAGTTTTTGCTTCTAACATATAATAAACAACTCAAAGAAAAAATTGAAACTTTCATTCAAATTTCCACCTTTACAAACCAAATTAAACCTATGTAATTCACGTGATGCAATGTTTATACATGATAAATTGAAAAGAAAATGGGTCAATAGGCTCCACCTTTATAATTTGCATTTAATTGAAATTAGGTTTTATCATTGCAAGCAAAGGATGGTATTTTACCATTATTTTTTCCAGAGGCTCCAACATGGACATCCATTTAGTCTTTTACATTTTTCATAATTTTATTCCCCTTGGTTTTTAATATTTGAACTAGTTTTTAAAACTCCAAATGTGATGGGTGGCTAAAATAACCATACATGTTCATTATGAACATTTGAATTCATGCAATGAAAGTCAAATTCACCAATGATTAGATTGCCAAGTTAAATCTATGAACAACATAATGAACACTCGTAATGAAAAATTGGTGCCCAAGAATCCTTGATTTGTTTGGTAACTTTTATATTCCCACCTTGAAACACATTCACATCATTTACTCCAAAGCACAATAACTTGTTGGACAAATCCTTTGTAATTAACCTTCCACCCTTCAACAATGCATTCATAATCATTTCAATGAGGTCGTTAGAAGTTGATCCATCAACAACCCTATTATTTAGAATACCAAAATAAATACCCTACTTTAATAATCAACCACATATGCATGCACACAAATCCATGAAGAGCCATTGTAAACAGTTGTAATTTGTAACCTCATCACAAGAACATGTTATGAATTAGGCATAATGTATGTTTTAATAATAGTATTTTGGACTTGAATGGACATGGATTCAATAAGGATTGAACCAACTATAGTAGACCAATCCATGACAAAATTGTTTTGGGTGGGCCTAAGATAACAAACAACACATATAAACACTCATATTCTAGCATAGGCCAACTAAGCAAGAACATGAAACAAGGCTTTCATTTAAACAACTTTTTGATTCCTCTCACCTACAAGTTGTGTCATTTGGATCAAAATTGATTTAGGACCTTTTAAGCCTACAACTTCATGTTTTTCAAGTGTGCAAAATCCTTTATAATGTACTCTCCAACCTTCTTCACCCCACATTTCACTAAATCTTGGATTGCAATCTTACAACCTTGGTGTTTAATTAAAATATATCACTTGTAAATTGATCAAAAGTGTAAGACCCTTACAACACACATTCTAAATAAACCCACCATTTGACATTAAACCCTTAGCCCATGGTAACATTGCTACCCATTTAGTTTGAAAATTTTCATGTGTTGTCATAAGACTTTTTGGGTTTTTTTCCATCCATCTTTTATTTTTTTGAAGGTGGTATAAACAACAAATAAAATAACTCAACATTACAAGCAAGTTAAAATGTGAATTTGACATACTCAATTTGCTTAAGATAAAAAATTCCATGCAATTTGAACTTACATGGAGATGTTTTGAGAAAGACTTTAGGTGCATTGAACATGGAATTAAAGGTTTCTAGATGGTCTTGTGCATTGTTGGTTTCAAGAAAACAAATTACAAAATGAGGAGCTCACACTTTTCTATGAATTGACTTCATACTATTAAAAGAAATGTAGGACTTTGGAAACATGGTGGAATTAGAGTAAAGACCAAAAGCATGGTGAGCTTCAAGTTCCTAACGAGTTGATGAAAATTAATGATGAAATGACAAACCTCATAAGTTTTTGTGAATGGTAGAAATTTAAAAAGAACAAAAATTGAACTTCTATTCACCATGGTCAACAACACAAATAGGAAAATTCAATGTCTCCCAGCTATGAACTTTGTGAAACACAATGACAAACACACAAACTTGACAAAACAACTTTTTCAAATGCCAACTTGAAAAGACAACTTTTGATCGACAAGACCACAAGGAAAATGTAGAAAAAGAATGGTGACTTTCAAAAGTTTTTTATCTAACTTGAGAAAAAATGGGAATCAAGTTTGTGAAGCTTGCAAATCATAATTGAAACTTCTAGATTTATAATATAAAATTTAGAACCCCAAAAATCAATGGAAAAAGGTGCACATGCCTTGAATTTTATGAGTGCCATTGTCATGAGAATTGCATATGCCATACCAAATATCCATATCTTCAAAGTTGAAATGGCTGCTCACATTAATATGCCCAAATCCACAATGAAAGGTTTGTGGGAGCAAAGCAAAGGCAACCAAAAGATCTTAAATGTTTCATTTTCAAGTGAGTGGGCATTCCTAAACCCTAAACCCTAAACCTCCACCAAATATATTGGCAAAATTTATCCAGTGTACATGGAGGGTGCCTTCCCTTAGGAAAGTTTCTTTTGAGGAGGTTAGTACCTTAACTATAAGGTTCCTAACAAATTCATAAGGTCTCTTGTTTTTTAGGAACCTTATAAGGTGCCTCCTCTCCTCCAAAACTCAATCACAGCCATTCATTTAAAAAATCAAATTCTAACAAATGTTCACACCAGGTAAGGCGTAAGGACCTTGAACAGGGCGATTCGAAAAATTTGGGTCCCATGCTCTCGCCTCCTCCTGCCTCATGATGGTCCCTGATTCCCAGGATGGCCCTATTTCGAGTCCTTAGCCTACAAACCTAACCTACTTATTTTTTGGGAGGTCAATAATGAAAACCAAGTTGGGTCGGTTGAGGAGTTTGGAAATACCCGGAACCACCGGTTCTTTTGATTCTGCCCTGCTTTTTTTTTGAAATACCCGGCACTGGCCGATTCTTTGGATTCTGGCCAGTTCTGTCTACCCTTTCTTGAAATACCCGGCACTGGCCGATTCTTTTGACTCTGGCAAGTTCTGTTTGTTCTGCCCCTTTTTGAAATACCCGGCACTCGCCGATCCTTTTGATTCTGGGGTGGGGAATGCCCGGAAGCAACGGTTCTTTGATGCCGACTTTTGGGGGGAAGTACAAGGAACCGGAGGTTCTTTGAAGAATCAACGCTGCTGTTATACGTAAACCCTAAACCCTAAACCCCCTTCCTTGCCTGCCACAGGGGTGGCGCGATCATGGCATGAAGCAACAGAAAATCAGGAAGGACGTGCAAGCTCCCAAGCTCTTCCTGGATCTTTGCTGCAAGAAACAAGATCCTCCTCATTGCAATTCCCCCCCACCCCTTACACACAAAAATAAAAATACCCTTTTGCTCAATCGCCAACAGAAATCTCAACAGTTGTTGGCCGTCTTTCTTTGGCAAGCATCTTCTTCTTCTTCTTCTGTCCCATATCTGGAGATGCCAATCTGCACCATCCCCCGCCAATTGCTGCATCATTTTGGTGCTATTTTTATTTTGCATCCTGAATTCTGCAACGTTGTTTGTCCTCAGGTACTAGTTAGACCCACTCTCATGGTGTACTACAGAACCAGAGGGATTCTGCATGAAGGAATCTCATGGATTTTTACTGCAGAAAATAGAGAGATCATTCTGCACGAAGAAATCTCACGGATCTACTGCAGCAACAGAGAGAGATTCTGGCATGAAGAATCATAGGAGGATCATCATCATCACACTAGAAGAAAAAATTGCAGTTCCATGATTTTGTGCATGGATTCTGTGATCTGACCACAATAGGTTGCCTGCAGATCCGAGGAACTTGGGGTAGATATGATCAGGTTCCCGGGTTCATGATGTTTTAGAAGCTCGAGAGTTTTGGAGACAAAACAGAAGAGGTATAGAGCTGGAGATGCGGGGAGATTGTTGAAGGAAATGCAGGTCATGGGTTTTGCGGAGAATGATGTCGCAATTACTTTGTTGGCTGCGTTGGCGGGGTTCCTGGCACTTTGGGTTCTGTTGACGAAATGGCAACAAGGTCGAGCTGGCGGAGCAGGAGGAGGAGGAGCTGCTGCCGCTGCTGGAGTCGTCGATGGTACGAGGCTTACAAGCACCAAAATGCCGCCTGGAAGCCTTGGTTGGCCGATTATTGGCGAGACGTTTTCTTTCTTGTCTGATGTGAGGAACCATCCGCAAGGACTTTACGGTTTTCTTGCCAAGCGATATGCCAGGTACCCCACCCACAAATCTGTGAAGGTCGGAGAGTTCCAGAGATTGCAGGAAACAACTTTGTGGGTGGGGTTTAGGATTCCTCACGATTTTGTTGCATGTTGCGCCTTATCAGATACGGACCTGTGTGGAGGACAAACATCATCGGCATGACGGGTGTGTTCTTTCACGGACCTCAGGCATTCAAGACAGTCATGCTGGGCGAGCATACACTCTTCACCTACAAGGTAGCGTGTGTGTGTGTGGGCTTTTGGGTTTACTACCGAGTTTTGTTTTTCTTTCTGTAGTATCTCGCACCAGATGTGTATCTGAACCTCCAGCAGGCTTAGAATTCTCCTTCCCCTTCTTCTGGATCCATTGCAACAATCTGTGCAGCAAACAGAAGAAGAAGCAGTCTTGTTCTTGTGGGTGCATCAGATACGTTTCTTTGCCTTGTACTCTGGATTCATCGCCCATTTTTCATGGATTGTGGGAATGTGATTCATGATGATGGGATGTGAGGGGGTGAGTGCAGCAATTCAAGTCCACAGGAAGGATCCTTGGAGAAAATTCCATGTTCTTTGCTGATGAAGAGTTGCATAGAAAGATGCGGAAGCAGTTTGGTGAGCCTCTTTCCATGGATGGATTGCGCAGGAATTTCACCAAGTTTCAGGAAACTGCCATCAACAATTTGAGCAAATGGGAGGGACGTACAGTGTGTGTCATTGATGAAGCAGCAGATGTAAATGTCTTTCTCCGTTCAC
>Ga0116230_10005778_pt1 | contig 12145 bp, 7 predicted proteins | sample S1TSphfallax_3_FD_88678 | JGI IMG/M metagenome (GOLD analysis project Ga0116230, IMG submission 88678) | Host-associated microbial communities from peat moss isolated from Minnesota, USA - S1T2_Fd - Sphagnum fallax MG | ecosystem: Host-associated > Plants > Peat moss > Unclassified | place: USA...
AGTCGACGGGATGACTTCTAGATGACTTCTTCTTTCCAAGCCTTTTTTCTTCTTCCCCAATTTCATGCGCGTAACCGACTGTCGGAAAGACAAGCAAATCACAAGAAACCACCAACATCAAAAAAAATTGTCGAGGCATGTAACGTGTAAGGGTCTATATCTTTCCTTATGAGGTTTAATCTGGACTTCTCGAGACTATTAGATTTCATTTCATTTTATAAAATGACGAAATTTCTTCTGATCTGAGTCCCGACACTTCAAATTTGTTTTAGAGTAAAATGACGAAATTTCTTTTCCTACGCTGATCGTCAAGGCGCTGGTCCTGCAGGGTGCAGCTGGGCAGGACTATGATTAGTGCAACACAACACAGGACTTATTACAGTGGGGTGCATCAGTACAGGATCATCAGAACTTGATGCCAGACTGCTGTTGTGCCTGATGTAACCTATAACATTGTCGGTGCCTGACCGCCCACCTCCAGCGACAACAATTTCAACATGTCCCGGCGCTGCTGCTCTTGCACACAGTCTACTACAGTCCGGAGGAGAGCTTCTACATTCAGCAGCAGCAGCTTTTTGGTCGAATTGCTGGGATTGTCGTGTTTCACAAAGAAGGCTGAATACTGTCTTGATTTCCAAATCCCTTGTCTTCTTCCAATGCATAGTTATTGCATTAGCCAACTGCGCAACAACCTCTGCCCAGTGTTTTTCTTAAAGATTTTGTGATGAAGCCAAAGTGGCGATTATCTAGCCAAGTTTCGCTATGATGAAAATAACAGAGTCCTTCTATATTCGTTGCTACCTCCTGGAACTTATCTTAAAAAATCTGGCGAATTTGGGCAAATTTCTATGAAATCCTTTTTCAGGTTGAAATTTGACAAAAAATTGCCAATTAAAAAACACTGGCTCTCCCCCAATGTGCATTTCAAGTCCAGAAAAGTAAACTTCATAGCTTGGCAATCTTCAAAACTTGGCCAAAGTGAACCAGAACCCACCAAGGTACCATGTTTAGGATGGATTGTATGCGGTATTGATAACAGCTTGGTATATGCAAGTGTTGCCCCATTCTTGGTTTTTAGAAGAACTCTGAGATCTGGGTCTAGACTTTTTTTTTAAAAATCGAAGCCCATATGGTTCTGAGTCTAGAAGACATTCCCAAATTCTAAAACTTGTAAGTTTTCGGGTCGGGTTAAATTTTCTTGATGAACAATTCCAGGTTTAGCAAGTCCAACCTTCGACAAAACATGTTCCTGGTTCAATAGAGGGCCGGTTCCAACATAAATGTGGCGATGGTTACCAGGTCAGGTTGAAGGCTGTTTGTATGATACAAGATCAAAATCAAATCCTTGTCTCTGCTTGATAAAGTGTAAACATATTCAATGCAATTCAGTTCTTGTTAACTAGAATATTGTTAAAATCTTTTTTTACATAGGGTTCAAATTTTTTAAGCAGTGAACTTGGGTTCCATATTATTGCACACTTCGAATAGTGGTAAACTGATCAATTGATGAAGAAAATGAATTGATTTGAATTGAAAATTTGTTTGTAAATATGATGTTGAAAAAAAACTTAAAAAGACACAAATTTGAATAAAAACGCCTTTGCATGCCTCTTTATTTGAGAATGGGCTAAGCAAATTTTGTTCAAATTAGGACTTACAAAACCTAAAGTTATTTGGCCAATTTGTTATCTAAACTAGCTAAGATGAATCATTCACTAAAATATTTATTGTAAACAATAAGATATATTTTTTCTTAGTCCTGTGAAGACTTTTAAAACAATGTCTTTCGCTTAGTGTAAATAGCCCAATGGGTGCACAATTTTGAACTTAAATGAGGTTGAAACCTCACACATTGTTCCCCTGATTCTGAAGCTCAAAGAACATTTTTAACCCTCCACTTAGCCCTTCCAACATTGCAAAATTCTCTTAATTCTATAAGCAATGGGCAAGATATGGGGTGTTTGGTGTAAGGGGGTTCATTGTTTGATGATGAGTGACTTAAAACTCAAGCTGAAGATCTTTTATTATTGCATCTTTGCCTCTGCAATACAAAGAAGTTTTGTAAAGCCCGAGTTAGGGCACCCATCAGGTTTTAAATGACTCAAAACAGACTCAAAACAAGGAAAATATGGGGCTGGAACTGGAGAGGGGTTTAGAGTTATTTTTTCAAAAAAATTGAAGCATACTATCTTTCATATTCATCTTGTGTTTTTTGCATTGCTCCTTCATTCTTATGCTTTAAAAACATTTGTAGCCCTGTAGTTTACACATTCAATGGCACAAAAATCTCTCAATTTGGCTAAGGAGTTAGGAAAATATTAAAAAGTGTTCAATGATAAGTATGTGTTTGGTGATGGGCAGTTTTACCTTATGATGTTGTGTGATCATAGATTTTGCCTCCTATTTGTTCCAGCTTTCTGTGTTCGAGCATGATAAACGTTAAATCCTAATTACAGTCAGTACAAGAATACTACCTGATTTCCTTTTTCATCGTTTGCCCTTAGCCTGATCGATCTTTTTCTCAAAAGAGATGGATGTTGCCCAGATACATTTCGTCTCCGTGTTATGCAAGTTTTGGGCCTACAATGAACACTAGATGTTCATACATATGAGGATCCAATATGTGTTCGGGCAGCTCTAAAATGTGTCTGGTCACTACTAGACACATCTTGGATGGGTAAATGGGCAGTTAGGGGAAAAACAAGCAAGAAGTACTTTTGTACTGCTGACAGTGAGGAGCCTTGATGTGATAATCTTCCATATTGACAGTCTCCTCTCGTCAGACAATCCTTAAAAGAAACCTAGTCTATAGTTGTGATCACAACAGCCTATTGGAAAGAGGCCCTTAGTTGGTGGAACAAGAGTAGTATGACATAATTCATGATATTGGGCTGTGTGCAGGTGAAACTAAGTCTTTATTTCTTAAAATATTTTTTGTAATATTAAGAACCCACTTATATGCCACACAGATTCCATCAATTTCGAAAAATTAACTAGACCAAGAACCACAAGTTCATTTCAAAATTAACAATGAAAAAGAACCAGAACTATTAAAGGTTCTTTTTTAGAACAAAGAAGCAAACGATGTTGGAATATGCCTTGTTTGAATTAGGAGAAAATGCACAACCTTTCCCATATCTAAGTTCATCAATGGGAGTTGAGGGGCTTCTTATCAATTTCTCCCCTCCTGCACAACCGACCACCCAAACTCATGTCTTTCACATTTATTGACATGGCTTCTGCCCAACTTCCCGTCCGACTATCGAACAGTCCTCAAATATTGAAGTTTGATATGCTATTTGTTGACATGGCTTCCACCCAACTTCCCCTCCGACTATCGAACCGTCCTCAAATATTGAAGTTTGATATGCTATTTGCTGATATGGCTTCCACCCAACTTCCCCTCCGACTATCGAACCGTCCTCAAATATTGAAGTTTGATATGCTATTTGCTGACATGGCTTCCACCCAACTTCCCCTCCGACCAACCGTCCACAAAAGCTCATGTCATAAACTCACGCCTCCTTTTTCTTTTTTTCTTTTTTGACATCATTGTTTCTATTTAATAAGGTTGCTTGCAAAGGTTATTTTTGTACATCAATAATCAACAATATCTTCATATGAAGGTTGTTCACATCCCATGGCAAAAGGAAAGTTTACACCAATTGTTGGCTGGACATCAGTCTTCTAAAGATAAGTTGAGGCCAGATCTTCAAAAACTTGAATAAAAAAATCTTCAGGGTTTTAAAATCTCAAAAAAATTATACCACCAGCTAGCCATTTGTGAAACAGTTCTCAGGGAGCATATTAGGTGAATGTGTGAAACTGACTCATTGATTATGGTTACAGTTTCTTGATTCATAACGGAGATTAATTTTTAATTTACAGGAATCAATCTAAGTTAGAAGGTAAATGAAATGAAATTTTATCAAATTATGAATTGCCCGCAAAACCTAATCTTAAGCACTAACCCTAACCTGAGATCTCAGGCAAAGCCAGACCATAACTAAGGCTGCTGGCTCTTTCCAAGAACTGTTCTGTAAGTTGTTTCATCTGCTGGATACATGGTGTGGTCACCTTCCCCATATATGTTTGAAAGAACTACCTGGATAACCGGTCTGGTGACACAAAGCGATATCCACCCATCACAACACATCCAGATTTCTAACCTAGTATTCTGCTATAAGTGGCCCCTGACATAATGCCCAATTATCAACCCTGCCCTTAACCCTGGATTAACTTAGTTTGGGAACTCTGGTTTGGCTGTCACTGAACTTCCACTCTTTCCAAATTGCTTGGGGTGAACCAGCACCTACACTGGGACCATGGTAGAACCCTAATTTTGTTGAATTGCTTCTAAACAATATAAATATCTCACCCTTAAATTAAATCAAGGTCTCTTAGTTTGAAATTAACATTTGCTAGAATAATTATGGTTGTTGAAAGGCCTTACTTGAGAAGGTGAATGTACTAGGGTAAAGAGGTCGGTGTTTGAATAGAAGTCGATGTTCGAACACCCTTATGAAGTAGACGAACCCCCCATTGGCATACTCTCATTTCGTGATCACTATTCAGCAAGGGACCTAGCATCAAACATTTGATTTTGAGGTTTTGTGTTTGAAAAGCATGGCTTATGTGTTTGGTGATGGGTGTGAATGACAACCTCGATAAACTTAACTTGTCGAATTAAATTTTGAATGGAAAGGGGGGGAGAGGCGGGCGGGGGACTTGATCTCGTATCACCAGGAGGATTAAAAGAAGATTAGTCTTCAAAGAGCAACAACATTAGAAGTGCGAAAACAATGAATAACCTTGAGGAGCAGCAACATCAAGAGGGCACAAGTAGAACAACCATTTTGAAAGACCTATAGCCAAAAGGCTAGAAAGCAAAGGCCAAAACACAAAGCAAAAAATTATAAAACCAAAAGCAACATGAAAAGGTTCTCAAAGAATTTTGAACTTTGAATACCAAGAACACGAGCTTGGAATAGAAAAACGAAACCATGAAAAACAACACTCAAACACGAGATTGGAGCAACAAGAACAAGATCGAGAAGAACAACATTTGAACATGAGCTTGGAGCAATAAGAACACAATTGAAAAAAATAGCAAGAATGTGAACTTCGAGCAATAAGAACTCTTGCTTCAAGCTTGGAACAACAAGAACACGACCAAAAAAAGCAGTAAGAATGTGAACTTGGAATAACAAAAATTATTGTTATGAGCTTAGAACATCAAAAGTGCGAGCTTAGAAGAACATTAAGAATGCGAGCTTAGAAGAACATCAAGAATGCGAACTTAAAAAGACAACAAGAATTTGGAGAAACATCAAGAAGACAACCAACAAAAAGGTGATTGAAAAGATGAGTAAATAAAACTCACACACAATTGCTTAAAAAAATAGCAACATGAATAAGGTAAACAAGAACTCAAAGAGGCTTGCATAGCTCAAGCATGATGAAGACCATGATCACCTTTTGAAAAAAAAAAGAGGAAATGAATAAAAAAATTTGTTGATTGAATGTAGGAGGATGACAATCTAAACAAAATAGGGGTTCACATTCATAGATATTGAACCTCTTCATGTGCATGCAATTTGGTAACATTTGTTGAATTCAAGACCACCCATAATCATTAATCTTCTAGCCTTAGTTTTGGTTAAATCTTGGCCACATGTATTAATGTGAATGTTTTTATAATGAACTTTGTTCAATTATTTTTAATTTTCATCTCTTTGATGGGGTAAGTGGTGTCCATGCATCAGTGCTTGGCTGACAAGTTACCAACATCCATGTGTTTTTAGATTTTCCATTTCCCCCTTTTACCCCTATGCTTTGGGGGGCCACAACTTTCTCATATTTGCTTTGTTTTTGGTGAATTTTGGTGTGTCAAATGCACCAATAGAAAGGCTATTACTTCTCTTTGGACACCATCAAGAGTAGAACCCTCCTGTAGGATTTGGCCTCCTTTGATCCATTAAATGTTCGTACACTAGCTTCCTTACTCTAATGTACATGTTGGTTCACACGGGTTGGTTTGACTCACCTTCCATTTACACACAAATTATTTTGATACATGTTGGCAAGTGAACTTGTAATTGTTTTTGCAATTAGGTTCATTGTTTATGTTTCTTTTTCATTTTATCTTCCATTTGTTTAACATGATTAAAAAATTTTGTAAAATGACCTTATCTTTGGGTCTTCTTTTCATCCTTTGTCTTTTATTTCAACCTCAAACCTTGCTATTCGTATGAGATTTGAAATAATTATGGCAATAGTAAGCACAACAATAATGCAGATGCTCCAAAAGAAAAAAACTCAAATTATCACAAAATTCAATGTAATCTATGTTTCATCCTATTTCAATTCACATTTAAATGCAATGTATATTTTATTTTATTTTTTCTAATCTAACCCCCTTTATTACTGAACAAACTAAAGATATCAATATTGATATTGTGTTTCCTCCACTTTATGGATATATACAACAAATATGTGTGATTTATTTTATCAAATAAACAAGATTTAGGATAACTTGCCATATGACCTATGTTGGAACCAACAAGCTATTACATACCATAAATCATGCCAAAGATATATGTGTTTTAAGAAAATAAAAAATAAAAAAATAAAAATTCTTCTCATCCAAATGTTAACATTGGGGTGGCCTCTCATAGTAGACAAATTATGAGCCTCATTACTAGGGTATAACATCCTATTGTCTTAAATGCTTCATGCTATGGAAGGCATGAAGCTATTTGAACATTTGCAACATGGATTTAAGACTAAGATTGTTGGCTATTTGTTTCATGAATGGGTTGTCTCTTTTAGCAATGCCAAAGGAGTTTGCCATCTAGTTTTTTTCATCATTTGACGAAGGGGTTGTGTGTTGCTACTTGCGGTGGTGCACAATTATGATGATTCACAATGTGTGGAATATGTTGGGTTGTCCAATTTGTTTTTTTTTAATTTGCTAAGTTTGTGAGTTTTGTTGATGAGCTTTGTGTGGTTCTTTTAATTTTGCAGTTGTGATGTGTTGTTTGTCATTGATGCATTTGGAGGCTATTAGTGAAGTAGACAATTAGACCTTAAGGTGGATTTGATACAAGCTAAACTCTTTTTCCAAAAATTCAGTTTCACTTACTCTGCATCAATGATTATTTTTTCAGGCAGTTGTGTTGCCATTTTTTACTTTTAAAAACATTTTTTTGACCAATACAAACGATTTTTGAAAAAACATGGGCAAAAGTAGCCAGAGTTATACTTGATTGAGATGTATCCCAGTCAAATAAGGAAATGGAAAGGGTAGGATAAGTATTTACCAGCCGGGTAGGTTCTACTTTTACCCTAGTATCTACCAATGTGTACAACCCAGTAAGTGACTTGTGGTGTGCAGGAATCAAAAGAGTAGACCACAAATTCAATGAAGTAATTGAGTCTTTTTCAACTGTCCGGCATGATCAGTCCAAAAGCACACTAAAGTCTTCAAATGGGGTCACAGGAGGAAGGTGGCATTATCATGCATGCCAAACTCAACATGTGCTAAGCCTCTTGGCTCTCCTCCTACTAAGGTAGCAGCATCATGAACCATTGAAGTAAGCAGTGTGACTAAAACAAGGGCTGGGTTCTCATGGTTTTGTTTTTCCTTGGAAAAAGTTGTATTAAAACTCAATCCAAGTGGAATTTCATTTTTACCAAATTTGTGAGGTAGGTGGGTTGGCGATCATTTACAAGAGGACTTGAAAACAATTGCAATAAAACTCAATCCAAGTGAAATTGAATTTTTTGCCCCCAAAAACCCTTTGTACTTGTTGCACTGGCTTTATTGGGTGGCTAAGATGGGAAAATTCGCAAAGTACAGATCTCTGTCCAGAATAAGATCATAGGTTCGAAGGCTAATATCTCCATCTTGGTCCTAACAAAGGCGAATTGTAAGCACAACCTTAACATTATTAATCCTTGCAATTGATATACTTATGAGATTAAATTTACTTGTACTGGGTGTATGGGTGTATCGTAAGTACAGTTCATTAAGTGCTGGGTTGTCATCTAGACTTGAGTGTTCAAATTCAGTTCTTTGAGGCACAGAATGTCAAATGTCAGATGTTGAGTCATTGGCTAGCATCCCAAGAGGGATTTCGCATTAAATGACGACAGATTTTTAGAACCTGTCTAATCAATAAAAAATCTAATTTAAAGACTCCTGCTAAATTAAAGCAGTGTTCAAACGTGGCATCAAAGTTCGAAAATAACATTTTTCCAGATTTGACGATTTTTCAAAGAAAAAACGGGATTTTTTTCCTAGAATATTCCCTATTTATTTTTAAATTTTTCTCATTTTGGAGAAATTTCGCCAAAACAACCCTGCCCGGAACAATTAGCCTGGCAACATTTTAATAGCAAAACTCTGAAATATAAGCCCCGCTCAAGATTCAATTCTAAAACTCAAATGCAGAAACAAGAAGGGTAAAATAGTAAATCTTGGCTGGTAAATTCTAGCGTTGACAGAGTTAAATTTGTTGGTCGTGGAGTTGACCAACAAACATTATAGTGGTCGAGGAGCCGCCACGGTGTCTCGGTCGGCACTGTGTTGGCGCCCTCGGCAGCTCGAGAGGGGCTCGCGAGGGTTCGCGAGCTCGATCTTCGATGGTTCCTTCCCATTTGTAGCCGGCCCGACTTTTCCACCAAATCCTTGCACTAAAAAACGAAAAGAAAATTGGTGGTCAAATTCACGCCAGTTTCTTCGATAAACTACATCTTCAGCAGCTGCTAACTTACCCTGCGACATCGCGGATCATGTCCGCAATTTGGAAGAAATTCCGACTAGAGCTCCGGAAATTCTCATGAAGATGCATGATGGCAATGGTGAATTACCCCGCACCAGACTTGTGTGTATGATGAGATGATAGACGTGGTTTCAGCCGCGGATCCTCGCAACAACTTTTTGTTTTGTTTTTTTGGGAGGTGTTTTGAAGGCGTGTAAAATTGTCGGGCGCTGTCGTTGCAGATAGTGTTATTACAGTTTGAACGACCGGTACGTCGGAGATTGGCTGGTGTTGGACCGGATCCGGGAAGGTGGACAGCAGCTTGTATATTTAGATTTCTTGTGTCGTCGATGTAGTTTGTGGCCGTTTCCGCGCAGTTCTAAAAGCAGTGGCTGCCGCCTCATGAAGCGAGTAGCTCTGTGAAACCGGTTTACATCTGATCATGATGAATTTCGCGGCGATAGTAGTACCGATGAGACGAGGAGTCAAAGGCCGCGGACTAGTTAACAGACAGTCGGATACTGTCGGACTTTGCTATGGAGTTGCACAGGAGGCGAGAGGAAAGCGGGCCGAAGCCCTGTCGTCGGTTGCATGTAGGACTAGGAACGGAGGTTGATCTATATAACTCTGCCTCCGCATCCACAATACATATCAGTCCATTAACGCCTCAGTGTCAAAAGAGATCTGTTGTCTCAAGAATCAACATCTTCCATCTTCTCAAAGAAAGCTAGTGTAAAAAGCTGATCTTCTGACAGTAGGCTCGATTGTTTATTGAAGCGCACAACGAAAATCTGAGTTTTGCAGCTAGTCGATCATCAATTCGGGGTGCAGGTGCCCAGTACTGCGCCCGAGTGATCTCGCCTTGAGTAAAAGCGATTCAGGTAACAACATGCGCATGCTTCTTCACTTGCAAATCAGGCTGATTGTTTTGAACTTCTCCGCCCTATAAGCCTGTTATATCTATCCGCCGTCGACCGCTCTCATGAGACTTCATCCTTTCACTTTTTCTTTTGTTTCACAGCTCTGATCTTCCGCTCTATAAGACAAGTACGCGTCTTATAACTCAAAATTCAAGATAGGATAGCAGTCAAATATGAATCTATTCCAGACTCCCGATGATTCAATATTCCTAAAAGATCCTGCAAAGTGTCGATTCGGTTGATCGAGATCTAACCGCATGCTTTTTGTTTGGTTTTTTTATCATGTTTAAATAGAATCCGAGCTACAGCTTCTTTTATCATAGAGAGCTGGAACAGAGTTTCAAAGTCTTGCAAAGTCCATGGGACGAGATAGCAATATGTCAATCTACAACCGTAGTGGTACTGATCTGATCGGCCCTTACACCCATGGGGATGGTGGACCTTCGCCTGCTCCTCGGCCTCCAGCTACACGGGACATGACCATAATCATGCATTCTGCAGGAAGATTTCCGAAGAAAGTGGGAAACGGAGATGGCAAGGGGGATGGAGATGGAGGTGGCAGCAACTGGACTAAGCGCTGTGGTGGGGATGGCAATGGAGGTGGGAGCAAGTGGACGAAGCACTGTAATGGAGATGGAGATGGAGGTGGCAGCAAGTGGGGTAAGCGCTGTAATGGGGATGGCGATGGAGGTGGCAGCAAGTGGACTATTTAAGCACCCTGGGAAATTTCACCTCGGAGTTCTTTTACAAAGTAATTTATTGCTGGCCCAGGATAATCATGAGACCATTGAACACAAGAAAATATTATTTCTGGGATTCAGCCTAGCTTAATTAGCTTTAATACAAGCTAATTTAATTCAACCATTTGATCTTCTAGTCTAGTCTTCATTGCTGTTGTTACATAAGGTTATATACCTGTAAATATGCATTTTTTTCCATGATATGAACATGGATATAATTGCTGGTTATGCAGAAAACCATATCCAACTTGTGTGATTTTTCAAATTTGACATTGTACACAATTCATGGAGTTTATTTCAACCATTAATATGACATGTATGCATATCCTTGTTAGAGGCAGGTGCATATTATTCAAATCCACTCAATTAGAGTTTGAAGCAGTGTTTTTTTATTTGGGCGAAATTTCGCCGAATTTCAACCTGGAAAAAAGGATTTCGACCTATACAAGGGATTTTCCATGGAAAAAATGGCCAAAATTTGCCAGATTTCCAAAAAACAATTTCCAGATTGCCAGATTTTTATGCTAAGTTCCAGCAGATAGCCAAGAATATAGAAGGATTCTGTGTTTTTCCTACTTTCATATCTAGAATGTAATCAAATCTGGCTAAATCATCTTATGGATGAATGCCACTTCAGCTACATCACAAAATGTTTTTTAAAAAATAACCTGGTTTGAAGGTTCCCAGATATGTATCTCCCCTATTGCCTTCTGAGAGAGGAGCGAGAGAAGTCAGGGTGGAACTGGAAACTGCAATTAGAAATAAAATGATAAATCCATGTTCCACCATGACTTTCATGATTGCAGGTTCGGATCCTGAATTTGTAATATCTCCCCTGGCACTGGAATTGGAAAGTGCAATTGTCAATAACATATACTGCCAATTGGGACATATGAGAGGCAAGCAGAATTTGGTGAAGGGAATGTGAAATTTGGACTCAAAGACCATGCCTTAACCTTCAGAAATAAATCTTTAAATGGTTTTTAGAAGCAATCAATTATTCTTTGTGGGTTTTACAATGCGCACAGTGCAAAACTTTTGTACTGTGTTCTTTGTGGGTCTGCCCTTGGCCTGATCCACCATCTTTTGGAGAAAAAGATGGATGATGCCTAGACACAAATTTTGGGTCCTGTTATGCATGCTTTGGGCATGTAATAAAGACTAAGAGGCATAATATGCTCCTAGTGTTCATTACATGGCCAAAGTGTGTATAATAAAACAGGACCCACTGCTGATTGAAAGTCCTCCCCATGTGTCACCTCCATCCCTTCAGACTTAAACTTCTTTCAACTACTGTAGTTACCACCCAATTTCTTGATATTGAAAATTTGGTGAATTTCTTCAAGCACTAGCAAATAAGTCGAATTTCTTTAGGGAAAAAAATGAAATTTCCTACAATATCCTGATTTTTCCGTTGAAATGAAAAACCTATTCCCCAAAAAAATCACAGTGATGCATAGAACATTTTTTGATTTTTTGGAATATAATGCTAAATGCTGTTCAAGATACCAATATTTGCATCCCAGTTCCAAATTTCTACCTTGATATAAGATTACCCAGTTCACATGAGGGTTCATCTTTGCTTCTCTGTGGGCTTTATATTGGAAAGCCTAGCAACAGAATGTCTCAGGCTTGTTATGTGCTTAAATTTTCAGAGTGTGAAAGTTTCTCTTGACAATGAGATTTCATTAAAGGTGCTAAATTTCTTGAACTATTATAT
>Ga0116230_10005780_pt1 | contig 12142 bp, 11 predicted proteins | sample S1TSphfallax_3_FD_88678 | JGI IMG/M metagenome (GOLD analysis project Ga0116230, IMG submission 88678) | Host-associated microbial communities from peat moss isolated from Minnesota, USA - S1T2_Fd - Sphagnum fallax MG | ecosystem: Host-associated > Plants > Peat moss > Unclassified | place...
AAATCTTCGATCAACATTTCAGCGCTGCGGATATCTCGCTCTTCGAAAGAGGCATGCGACAAGCCGTGGAAGAGGGCACGTTGGTTGGGGAGTCCAGAAACGTTTATCTGACAGCGGAAAAGGGAACTCATCAAGGATAAGAGGAGTCAGATGCGTGCAAGGCGCCTCGGGTGGTTCGAGGCGCCCTTTTTCGGTTCACGCGGGATGAGTACGAACCTAAGAACTTCTAATTGGAAAGCTGGCCGGCCAGGCTAAGATCGATCGCGACATCGTTCTCGGCTTTCCACATCAGGAAGCTCGGATTCTTCAGTCCCCATTGCACATAGGGAACAATAAAGTGCGCCTTGGCCGTCGCCCTGGAGCCTTCGAGGTGAACCTGCATCGGGATTGTCAAGTCGTGTGGTGTGCCGAGCAGCGTGAAGACGCCGCTAACCTGAATGGTTGAGTCGCCCGACGGTGCAATCGTCCCGGCGTACGACTTCGGGGCAAAGCTTACCGTGGTGTACTGATCAACTTTGAGAATGTCCTTGTCCATCTTCTTGTCGCGGCTGTCATTGCCCGTCTTGCCGCTGCCGGCTGCGACGACGACGCTGCCACCGATCTTCTGAGCGCTACGGTCGAATTCGATGGTGCCGGACTGCACATGAAAGGTGCCGTTCACAATCTCATGATTGGTCTTGAGAGTCATCTTGACCTCGCTCGCATCTGGGTTCACGGCGAAGGTCTGGTGCTGAGCGAAAGCGGTGTGGGCGAGCAAAGCGGCGGCAACTGCAGCAAACATTTTCATTCGAGCTCTCCTGATTCATTCCGTGCTGACGACGTGGTGGGGCAGAACCATGCTTTGGTTCAGCCAAAGGGAGATGGAGGATATTTCCTTGTCGGAAAGGTATTCGTGACCCGGCATGTCCGTCCCCGGAATGCCAAACTTGACGATCTGAGCAACGCGCAGCATGCGATCCTGCTCCGAGGAAACGGCCGGGACGTAGTTCCACGGACCCGCCTGAAGGTTGGGGGGGAGACGCTTGAACTGCGACCTCCAAGCCCCTCGCGTTACGCCGGTGACCTCGTGACAGGTTGCGCAATACTCGCCATAGAGATGCGCCCCTTCCTCCGCACTGGCCAAGCTCAAAGCGTTCTGTGACGGCTTCCATCTTTGTTCCAGCACGATGTGCTCTGCGTATCGTGGACTCCTGAGGCTGCTCAGGTATTGAACAAGGTCATCACCACGCGTTGAGCCAGTGAAGAGGTATCCATAGGAAGGCATGAACGAGGCGTGGCTCACCTCCCGCGGATTGAAGAAGTGTGCTTTCAGCCAAAGCGGGGAGCGGCGCCCGCCGACCTGAGAAAGGTCTGGACCTTGGCGTCGATTGCCGATCAACGGAGGATGCTGAGAACGAAGTTCCTCGACTGTCTCAGTCGGTCCCCACATCAGGACGTCGGGGCTGTTCGGCCTCACGTATTGAGAGTGGCAGTTGATGCAGCCCTCCGCGATGTAGACCTGTCTTCCGCGTTGTTCGGCGGTGAAGGTCTTCTGTGGCCGCGAAGCGGATGCGGAAGAAGCCAGATGAATGCCCAGCGCCACGGTCAGAGCCACGGCTACGAGGGCTGTTTCACGCTTTCGCTGACGAACAGATCGGAAGAGCGAGGGTGCCAGGACGACGAATGCCGCGAAGAGCACAAATGCGAACGGAACCTGTCTAAGGTGCTCTCCCATGCCGATACCCATCGCAGAACCGAACCATCCTGCGAATGCATAAATCAGGCCCGCTTGGAGCGCTCGCTGATGCGCGGATGTCGAAGGCGCAAGCAGCGAGGGGTATGCGACCAGGGCGACCGAGTAGAGCGACACGCCGACCGGATAGAACAACGACGCAAGAGCGACTTGCCCCGGCTGATGGAAGAGGAGGCAGGCAATGGACAGAGCAATGACTGCCGCACCGAGGACAACGGTCAGACCTCGACGGCGTAAGAGGAACGCACTCAGCAAGGCTGCAGTGAGGTGGAGGATTCCGTTCATCCACAGATGCAGCGTCCCCTCCCAGGTTCCGGCCTTGAGAAAAGGAGTGTTCTGGATGATGAAGAAAGCAGCGGAGTCGAGCCACACGAGCGCAGTGAAGGCCACCAGGACGATTGCAAAGGCAGGGCTCTTGATCATGGCTTCGCTCGCAGCGGCCGCATCTGGCGACACGGTCTTCCAGGCTGCGAAAATGCCAACGAGGCAAAGGAGCGCTGCTGTGACAGCTTGCAAGTTCGGCGTAGCCGTGAAGAGTGCCGGGATGTTGCAGAGGAAGTAGCCAAGCCCTGTTCCCATGCCTACTTTCCAGATCGGGTTCTTCGCACCGGTCCAGAGTTGCAGGTTCGAGACGAGGGTGACCGTGAGGGTACCGAGTCCTGCCCCAATCAAGAAGGCGAGTGCGACACTTCCGGCTACGTCGAGTGCGAGCAGCGAGAGCGCAGCCGTTGCGCCGCAGATGAGCAAAGCGATCTGGAGCCGTACATGCGGCCACGGCTCAAACGCCTTGAGCGACGCAAGGAGGCTGAAGCTGATACCACCAAGCGCCATCGCTCCCATGACCGACTGCAGATGGGCATCGGCGATCCCAAGTTCGCCAAGCCGATGGAGAAAGGCGAATTGCGCGAAGATGAGGAAGTAGACATAGGTGATCGCGATGAGGCAAACGCCTCGCCATCCCGATGCGAGCCTCATCCTGCTAATTACGGACATGGCGCAGCCATCCTCTTCCTAAGCCAATGAGTTGAAGCAGAGAAAAAGCCCCGTCGGTGAAAGCAACGGTAGACCATCCCGCTTCGAGAGCCCCGGACAAAACCTTCACCACTACGAAGACCGCCACCAGTGCGCGTGTGATCGCCGTCAGCAGCCAGACAACTTCGAGCTTTTCCGCCGACCCCCGTCTCAGGGCCAACCATCCTCCGTAGAGGCAGGCGAGGCCGACCGATAAGACAAACACACCGATGTAGGAGAAGAGTGGCAGAGTGTCTGGTGCGGCGTGGAGCCTCATCAGTTGAAGCGTCAGCCCGGGTGCGGCGATCAGTAAGATACCCGTTGATGTGTCAGAGAGTCCGGTGAGGCACTGGTAGGCAATGACGAAGCTACGTTTCATTGGCTCACCGCCGTTAGGTTCTGAGGGGGAGCAGCGTCGATCTCACGAAACAGCATGAAGGCATCGCGGAACCAATCAAGCGAAGCGACCAGGATCAGGACTCCGAGCAACAAGCGGATGGTGTAGATGGAGTTCCGCAGGACCCCCGGCACGATGGAGAAAGAAGGGTCGGAACCCTCGCGCCATCCGGCAAAAAACATGATGGCAACGTATGCCGCAACGCTACCCTGCCACGTAGAGAAAGACCACGTCGTGTTGAAGATCCAGCCATCATCTCCCATGATTTGAACCAGAACGAAGATGAGCAGGCTGGAGACGAAACCCGCCATTGCCAGCAGGGAGTGTCCCACCAAACCATCCGTGAACTTAAAATGATCGAGAACGCCGGGAAGAAAGAGCATCCAGCCCGTGGGCACCAGGACCGACCACCAGCAAAGGAATGCGATGCGCCAGCGCCGCGCGCTTTCGTGCCAGAAGAACGAGCTGTAATAGGCTGGCGTGAGTGGGATCCAAACCAGCAGGCTTCCGAGACTGATCCACTGTGTTGGCTTGTGGTGGCTTACGTCGGCCCTGCCGAGTCCGAGACACAGCAGACACTCAACCACAAGAATGAACCAAGCGGCTGTGATCACGCGCGAACGCGAATTCTTACGGTGGCTGATCCCGAAGGGCAGAAGCAGCAGAATCGCGACGATCACCAACGTCGATTCAAGTTGGCTGGCACCTGTAGGGCCACCCGTGTCCGGATTGATTGGCGGGTAAAGCGCAGGATTGGAGGCGATGTAGATCAGAGCGGGCACGAGAAGAAGCAACATGAGTCCGAACACTTTGAGCGCATCCGCCGTTCGGGATAGACGCTGCCCATCGCGAAATTCAACAGCCAGGGACGCTGCGAGCAATCCCCACAAGCAGAGCAGCGCCAGCGGAAACAGCACACGGGAATACCCGGTCCAATCGAGGAACAGCTTACCGCTGGATTGTCCATTCAGCCACGTGAGCGCACCGATCCCCAGAGCAACAGACCAGAGCCAGAGAACAGGAACTGCCCAACGTGCGAACGGTTGGCGTCGCACCCCGTAGACGGAAAACAAGAACCCCACCAGCGGCAAACTACACCATCCATACAGCTGCAGGTTCATGTGAACCGGCATCCAGCGCCCGTACGTCCATTCACCCAGCAGCGAATTGATTTCAGGCACGAGCAGCATCGCTGCGAGCAGGACGCCGACACAGTTCGCTACAACCAGCCAGAGCAGGCTATGCCACGCAGCGGCGGCCATGACGCGTCTCCCCGCGATCGAGTTCCTTTCCAACTCGACTGCGTCGGCAGTGTGGAGAAGTAGGCCGGGTGCGCTAGACAGGCTCATGGATCCTCCCGTCGTGCATCTCGATCAGTCGCCCGCACCTGCTCGCGAGACCGCGGTCGTGTGTCGCCATGACCAGCGTCACACCTTCGTTCGCGACGATCTCAAGCAGCAGGTCGAACACGGCTGCACTGGTGGCCTCGTCAAGCGAGCCGGTCGGCTCGTCAGCAAGCAGGATGCGCGGCTTGTTCATCAGTGCGCGGCACAATGCAGTACGCTGTCGTTCTCCTCCGGATAGCTTCTGGATCTTCGAGCCGAGCCGATGGCTGAGTCCGGTTCGATCCGTAAGCTCGTGGAGTCTGGCAAGTGCCGCCTTCCGATCGAAGCCGGCCGCCACCGTCGGAATGAGGCAGTTCTCTTCAAGAGTCAGGTCTGGAATCAGGTTGTGAAGCTGGAAGACAAAACCGATCTCATGCCGCAGCAGCCGCAATGGACTGCTATGCCGGTTCAGCTCCTTGCTGTTCACCGCAATGCGTCCGCGGTCTGGTTCGTCCAACCCGCCGAGCAGATGCAGCAGTGTGCTCTTGCCGCAGCCGGATGGGCCGCAAAGCGCAACCGTCTCACCCTGGAAGCCAGTGAAATCGACTCCCCGCAAGACTGTGATTGCGCCATCGTCGTAGCTCTTCCAGACGTCCTCCGCGCGCAGGACGATGCGTTGTGTCGAGTTGGCATGCGAAGAGTTCATTCGAATCGCAGCGCCTCCACCGCACGGATGCGCATCGCGTAGATGGCAGGATAGAGAGCTCCGGCAACTCCGGTCAGAAGAGCAAGAACGATGACAATGAGGACGACGAGCGGCTGCACGGACGTATCGACATAGCCGTGAAGAGCAGGAATCAGCTTGAGCGTGAAGAGAAAGAGCGTACCGATCAGGAGTCCGACGATCGCTCCAAGGACCGAAACGAACGCGGACTCCCCGAAGATCATCGTGGCGATTTGGCCGTTCGAAAAGCCGTTGACACGCAGGATCGCGATCTCACGGATCCGGGTAAAGACCGACATGATCATCGTGTTCGCGACTCCTAATCCACCGAGTAGAAGTCCGCAGCCGCCTACCGCCCACGCGGTCGCCTTCAGGATTTTGAACTGCGAATAGCTGCGCGTGAACTCCTCGTCTTCAAGAGCGACAAGATTCGGAAAGCTGTGGCGAATCATCGCTTTGAAATCCGGAACGTCCTCTTTGCTGCGCAGCTTGATCGTGATGACGGAGGAAGAGCCCTCCTTGTGAAAGAACGCTTGCGCTGAGGATAGCGGCATGAACACTCCGCCATCCTCGAAGCCATTCGCCGTATTGATGATGCCAGCGACGTGAAACAACCCATGGCCGATCTGAACGGTACGGCCAAGCGCGGTGCTCATGAACTCTGCAGCGCGCTGACCCAGCACAACGCCGTTCGCATCCTTCCCGAAGTTTGAACGATCTCCCTGAATCCAAGTCGCTTTGCGCAGCCGCGCGTCGGCATCGGTGATGCCGAAACAGGTGATGATCGGATGATCGCTGCTCGACACGATTCCAAACAGAACGGGATCGGCATGTTGCACGATCGACCATGACGAGATGGTCTGCACGGCCTCGGACGGAACGCTGCTGAAGAAGAGATCGGAAACATTCCGCTCGAAGACGATGATCTGACTGTCACTCGAAAGAATGCCAGAGAACATGGCGACGGCCCCTTGCAGCACGGTTACGATGGTGAGCATGGCGGCAACGCTGAATGCGATGCCGGCAATGCTGATGAGCGAGCGAATCCGATGCCGCAGCAGATTGGTCACAATGAGCTTCAGGAAGATCATCGTCCTCCGCCAAACGCTGGAGCGCAGACGCTCTGCGTCAGCTGAGCAGCTTCCTCCCCGAGCTGTAGCCGAAGTTTACGCAGAAAGGATACGCTGGGCCGCATCGCCACCAGCCGATCCAACGTTCGATCACCCAGGGCGATCAGGCGCTGCAGCCGCTCGGCCGCGCGTTCGATCCCCAGGGTAAGCGCGAGATTCGGACGCCCAAGCGCAAGATCACGTGAGGGTGTCTTGCCGCTCTCGGTTGAGTTCTGCAGAACATCCTTGAGATCGTCTACGATCTGGTAACTCAGCCCCCAGAAGAGTGCGATCCGTTCCAGCAGGTGCAGTTCGTTGTCTGAAGCGCCGCCGAGCATCGCCGGAAGAACCAGGGTGAGCCGAATCAGCGAAACCGTCTTCCCGATTGCCGTCCGCTCCGTCGTTCTTTGATCGTGAGGCAGTGACGCATAGTGCAGGTCCATACTCTGCCCATTGAGCAGCCCATCCACGCCAAGGTGGCATTCGACATAGTCCAGCGCTCGACGCTGGCTGTGCATGGGCACAGCTGCCGCGGCTCTCCAGGTCAGTGCGTAGGCCCGGTTCACCAACGCGAGTGCGGCCAGCATCGCTCCGGCATCGCCAAACTCGACATGAACACAAGGCGTCCCGCGGCGCTCCAGGGCGTCGTCCATGGCCGGGAGATCGTCGAAGAGAAGGGATGCGGTGTGGAAATATTCGAGCGCGATGGCCAGATCGGTTGCAGGAGCCGCCGGCAACCCGTAGCCAAGCGCAATCTCCCAGACGATCTCTGGTCGGATCATGCTGCCCGGATTCTGGAGAACCCGCCCGAGTGCCTCCTTCAAATGCGGCTCCAGCGTAAGCGGCAGCGGCATATAACCTGTGAAGGCTTGTCTCAAATGATTTCTCTGCAAAGCGTTCATACACTCTCGTTGCTGATGGACTGTTTGAGCCCGGGGGGTCTGATGAGGAACGTGCGCAACACGAGATGCGAAACAGGAAACCCGCTACCCGTGAGACGAGACCGCTCCTCTCTTGATAGCACCGGCGGGGGAGGGTAGGGATGACGATTTGTTCATGCCTTCCCTGCAGTTTCCCGTCCCACCGAGAATGAATGAATCGTCATCCCTTGCGCCTAGAAGAACCCGCAGAGATCGCGCGCGTTTGCCTTACGATGATGTATGCGTCTTCTGCTGGTTGAGGATGAACTCGAAATCCAGAGCTTCGTCAAGCAGTCCTTGACCGAGGCCGGTTACGAAGTGCATGCTGCCCAGGACGGAGCCACGGCCTTCCAACTCGCCGCAAAACACGCTTATCAGGGTCTCATTGTTGATCTTGGACTGCCTGATCAGGATGGTATCGACCTGATCCTCGCGTTGCGTCGCTCAGGCGTTACCAGTCCTGTCCTCATCCTGTCGGCCCGTCGCTCGGTGGACGACCGGGTGAAGGGCCTGGAACTTGGCGGGGACGATTACCTCACCAAGCCTTTCGCGGTGGCAGAACTGCTCGCCAGAATGCGCAATCTGCTGCGTCGCGGCTCGCCACCGACAGGAGATGCTACGCGCCTTCACGTCTCTGATCTTGAACTGGATCTGCTCAAACGCCGGGCCACCCGAGCCGGTGAGGTTCTAAACCTCAGCCCCCAGGAGTTCGTCTTATTGGAGTACCTCTGCCGCCACGCTGGCAGAGTCGTAACGCGGTCGATGTTGCTTGCGGAGGTGTGGGGGATGAGAATTCAGCCTGACACGAACGTCGTGGATGTTCACATCTATCGCCTGTGCGGGAAGATCGACACGGAAGGGCGAGAGCCTCTGATTCAGACCCTGCGAGGTATCGGCTATGTCCTCAAGACCCACTAACCCGATCCTGCGAAGTGCCGCCTGGCGAATCTCGCTCTGGGCACCCCTCGCCTTCGCGATCGGAACCATGTTCGTCTTCGCGAACCTGCACGGCTTCGTCGCCAGCGACATCCAGCGGCGCAGCGATGCGTGGCTGTCGGGAGAAGTGGAGGTTCTCGGCGATGTTGCCGAGCGGACGCCAAAAGATCGGCTCTACCTCCGTGTCGTAGGCGAGGTCGCCGAGCTTGCCAGCCGTGAAGTTCCCAACCGGCAGCGGACCAGCGCCAGCGAAAACGAGAACGACTCGGTCTTTTTTCTGCAGGCGCCTGACCGGGGGGAAGCCCAACTCTGGGTCGGATCGGGTGACGCGGCCGAAACCCTCTCTGCGATCCGTTCCACCAAGGCTCAAGGAGATGTTCCGGTCGATGTGCGGGTCAAAGGTTTCGGCATTCCATTTCGCGTCGCTTCGGTCCGCATCGCCGACGGAAGCAACATCTATCTCGGTCTCTCCGAACGCGACGAACTCCACGTCCTGCGGAACCTGCGTGTGAGATTCCTCACGCTTTGGCTCGCCAGTGTTCTCCTCGGCTTCGCCATCGTGTTCTATGCGACGCGCAGGATGCTGGGCCACGTCAGCGAGATCACCGAAGCGGCTTCCCGCATCGGGCAGTCGGACCTGAGCAGTCGAGTTCCAAACACGAAGAGCAATGACGAGATTGGCCATCTCGCTCGAACTCTAAACCATATGCTGGACCGAATCGAGAGCTCGGTCCACCAGTTGCACACCATCACCGACTCGTTGGCGCACGACCTCAGAAGTCCCCTTACCGCCATCCGGGGTAAATTGGAAACGGCGCTTTCAAACGATGTAAGGGTCGACCAGGCCGAGCCGATCGTCTCGGCGATCGACGAACTCGATCGGCTGACCGAGTTCCTCAATACCTCCCTCGACGTCGCAGAAGCGAAGGCCGACGCCCTGCGTCTTGCACGGGTTGAGATTGATCTGGACGAGCTTGTACGCAGCATGATCGATCTCTACGGGCCCTGTATGAGCGACAAAGGCATCAGCGTACAGATACGCAGCGCTGGGTCAGTCAAAGTGCTCGCGGACCCCGCACTTCTTCACCGCGTCATCGCCAATCTACTCGACAACGAACTCAAGCACCTGCATGCATCTTGTACCGTGTGGCTATCTCTTCACTCAGCGGATGACATGGGGATACTCGCAGTCGAGGACAACGGTCCGGGCTTCGATGATGAGGTGCGCCGGCACCTCTTCGAACAACGAATCAAAGGCCGCGAGTCGCGCGGACACGGACTTGGCCTGGCCTTCGTGGAAGCGGTAGTCCGAGTCCACGGAGGCAATGTCACAGCGAACAACCGAAGTGAAGGCGGCGCTCGACTCTCCATCAGCTTGCCTTTGCAGAAGACCACAAGCGAACCAGATCACAGCCCCATGCTGGCAAAGGCTTAGATGGAGCTGGCTTGAGCCGGGCTCTTGATCGAAGCGGGAGAAGGAGGGCGTTTGAACCATCGTCTCTTCGCGGAAGCGGCCCTGACTTTCATTTCTGTTGTTCAGCCGGTCGCCACTATCGCCATTGACTTCAATCGCACCCATGCCACAAACCCTCGGTGGCCTGGTCATGCCCGGTTCCATGTTGTATGGCAGGGCAGCACGGTCGTCCTGCTCTCCATTCTTGGGATTCTGCTCATCTGGCACCGAGGCCCGTACGAAGCGCAGCGCTTCTACGTAGCCGCTCTCTTGGCCGCACTATCTCCGCTCGGATTCCTGACTGCATGCACCAGTCGCGAGCTGTTCGGTGCAACGCTATCCGATTCGAACGGGATTCATCCTCTCCGCGTGAGATTCCTCGGCTCCGTTCGCCGCATCGACCTCAACCTCGCGGCCGTAATCGCAGCCCTCCTTTCGCTTTTGCTGGCACTCCTTATCTTCCGGTCATAGTCCGCTGGATGACAAAGCTTTCATCCGTGAACGCTTGCTCCCGGGATGCATCAGAGCGCCTAGACGATTTGCCATGCTCACTCTCACCCCACCCAGGCCAGCAGCAAACGCTCGTGCCAGATCGCTGATGTGCAACAGACAGTGTCGCCGGTTGATTGGCTTCACCTCGCAGACGGCGAGGCCGCCGCGAGTGCAGCTGCCTTGCCGGCTGCAGCATAAAGGTTCAGGCGGGAATAGATGCCAAAGGCCGAGCCGTTGTCTAAGAATCCTCCTCCGGGCCCTTCCGTCTCCGTCAGAATCTTGTCGGCTTCTTCCAGCGTGAGAGAAGGGAATGCAACCGTCAGAAGGTATCCAGCCTCCGGCGCTACCTTGCCGACATCCTCGTTGACGTTCCGGTACTGCGGGTAAACGACCGGCAGATCGTACGTCTGGGTCGAGGAATAGAACCCCTCATCCGCGGAGCGATTGTTGAACCGCCCGATATCCTCTCGGGCGCATTGTTCGACGGTGTTTCCGCACGCGGCCTTCAGTGCCACGTTCAAGTCTTCACGCGCAGCGCTCACGGCTGCACGAGGATCCTTGATCGCGATTGCATGGCTCAGCGTTAGTCCAAGATACCTGCGATCGCCCGCGAGAAAGTGTGCCACATCGTAGGTCGCGAGAGTTCGTCCCGCGAGCACATCCATCGCGTAGTGCGAGCCCAGAAGAATGCGGTCGTTGCCGTATTCCGCGCCGCGCGTGACCATCTCCTGATATCGCTCTGGGACGAGCAGCGCGAGCAGCAGCGCTCCCGTGTACCCATAGGTGGTGTGCCCGCTGGGGAAGGACGGACTGTCCACCAGATTCATCAACGGACCACGGTTATAGGCCGCATTATCTGTCAGGACGTTGAGATAGTCAGGTCCAACGATCGAGACAACGTTCGGCTCCGTCTGGAATGGGCGCGAATCACCATAAACGTCAGCGCCCGGCGCTCCTGCCGGGAACCCATAGCTCTTTCCGAACACATCGGTTTCACCTCCGGTCTGCGTCAAGATCTCGGCCGCCGCCGGAGACACGGGAGTCTTGCCATTCGTGGTCGCATTCGCAAAAAAATATTTTGCGGCATTCGAGTCGCCGGCGGAAATTCCATTCATGTACGCGATCAGGTTCGCTACCGATGGAGAGATACTCGTGAAACGTCGCGTATCGAGATAATGTGCACGAGCCACATAGGCCGCTCCGAGGGTTGTTCCGAGGCCATCTGCAAGCTGCGCCAGGTTTCCTCCCGTGATGAAGGCGTCCCGGAGAGCCTGTTGCTGTTGTTCCGGGAACGGAAGAAGCGTGGGTTGCTGGATCGTCCCGGTTTGAATGCCACCGGTCACTTTGTAATTCGCAGCGAGTGCCGCCCGGCCCGCAGCCGATTTCGTCAAAGCCGCCGCGGGTGCCAAACCTTTGAGCGCGGCAAGATCGGTGGCCGTCTGTGCCTTCACCGGCAGAGTGACGCAGGTTGCAAGCAGTGCGAAGAGAACAAACATGCCGGTTTTCATAAACATCTCCAACCGTTGAAATCGCTCCGAACTCATCATCACATCCCGTGGAGCGCAGCCTGGATGCTCTTGAATCGAACAGAAAAGAAGGAGCTAACCCAATGCCAGCTTCGGCAGTGAAGGCGACGACCGAGACCGTTTTCCCTGTGGGTGGAGTGCGACGCCCTACCTCCATGGGCGTTTTCCCCAACGAAAACACCACGGAACGCCCGCTTCGGGAATCCCATCGACAGGGAAAATGGTCTAAGCATCGGCCGCATGATGTCCGCCCGCCGGCGGAGCATCGCGCGGAACCGGCGGAACAGCGGTGCCGTTCAGCTGCGCGCGCAGGTCGTCGTCCGAGGTGCGTGCGAAGTAGGCCCGCAGGTCCTCGCCGGGCTCGCGGGCAAAGAGATATCCGCGCAGCAGCCGTTCGAGCGCTGCCGGGCAGTCTTCCGCCGCCGCGCGGAAGCCCAGCGGACGCGCCGGCCGGGCGTACTTGCCCACCGCTCCGCCCACGCAGAAGTAGAAGGCATCCTGCATCACGCCGTCCTTC
>Ga0116230_10005782_pt1 | contig 12140 bp, 8 predicted proteins | sample S1TSphfallax_3_FD_88678 | JGI IMG/M metagenome (GOLD analysis project Ga0116230, IMG submission 88678) | Host-associated microbial communities from peat moss isolated from Minnesota, USA - S1T2_Fd - Sphagnum fallax MG | ecosystem: Host-associated > Plants > Peat moss > Unclassified | place: USA...
GCATTGTCACCGCCTCGACTGACAAGACCGCCCGGATCTGGGATGGACGCACAGGAGCGCAGCTCGCAGTGCTATCCGGCCATGGAGAGGTGGTCGAATCGGCCGCCTATTCACCCGCCGGCACCCGCATCGTCACCGCCTCAGATGACAAGACCGCAAGGATCTGGGACGCCAGCACGGGAACCGAGCTCAACGTACTCTCTGGCCATGGCGATACCGTTGCTTCTGCCACCTACTCGCCCGACGGCACCCGTATCGTTACCGCGTCCTTCGACAAGACCGCCCGGATCTGGGATGCCCGCACCGGAACCCAGCTCGCCGTTCTCTCTGGCCATGGCGATCAAGTTCGCTTCGCCACCTACTCGCCCGACGGCACCCGCATCGTTACCGCCTCGCAAGACAACACCGCCCGGATCTGGGATGCCCGCATTCCTGCCACTCTCGCAGCCCAGCTCCTGTGGTATGAGGCGGCACAAACTGATCCCCTGCCGGATGCTGATCGAATCGAGCTCGGCCTGTCATCGGATGCTCGGGTGAGACAGTTCGAAACCGCGGGCTCGGCCTGCGATCAGTCGGCCGCTGCATTCTATGATCCTGATCGGATATCGCCCGGGCTAGCGCAAGAAGCGATCGTCGCCGATGTCGCCGGACGTGGCTGTTCCCCGCAGACCCCGAGCGCAAGGACACCGCGAGTGACCTACCAGGCAGCACGTGCGCTGCTGGCGAAGTCCGACGTGAAGGGCGCGAGGCAGCAGTTCGAGCTCGCAGTGTCCGAGGGCTATCGCGCTGCGCAGATTGATCTTGCAAACCTTCTAGTCAACCCATCCGCCGGGGTGCTCGATCCCAGGCGTGCGGTGGCGCTGGACCAAAAAGCGTGGCACGAGGGCGTGCCGATCGCGGCCTATTCACTGGGGCATCTTTACGAGTCTGGCGTGACAGGCTTGCAGCCGGATCTCGCCAAGGCTTGGCATTGGTACAAAAAGGGAGTGGACGCAGGCGAACCCAACGCTCTTGCGCGTTTTGCCGAGCAGTCCGAGAAACAGGCGTTGGCTGAGACCGATTCGGATAAGGCGTCCGCTCTGCTACTTGATGCGTTCAGTGAGTATGCGGCTGCCGCCGAGCGAGCAACCGCCGAAAATTGGCCGGACGACGCATGGAGACAATGGCGTTACCGCCGCGCGACGCTGGCGCGATTACTCGCGAAGCAAGGGATGATGCAGCAAGTGGCCGATACCTACGCCGCGGTGCTTGCGCGCACGCAAAGATAGGTCGATCCGAGCGAATCTTGAGCACGCGCCGCTAAGAAAAAAAATCTGCGGATCGATGAGCCGAATCGGGCGCCTTCTACGCTATATACAAATGAACGCAAACCATAGGAAGCTTTCACCATGTCCACCTCGCCTTGCTCTCCGAATATCTCGTGCTTGATGGTAGCGTCGGCAACCCTCGCGCTGGCACCCTTGCTCTGCGTTGCGCAAACGACTGAACTCCAGTATCAGGGCGACGTTATCGAAGGCACCCTTGATTATCTGCCGGCCAATTACCCAATCTCATCCCCAAGCTTGCCCACCGCGACGTTCATCGGCACGTTCACGGGGTCAATCAAGCTCACGGGCTCGGTCAAGGCGAAGAATTTGAAACTGGATAGCTATAAGTTTCAATTCACGGGCGACAGCTACACGGGCTTGTCGCTTGAAAAATTCACATTGGATTTGTCGCTGTCATTTGGGGCGCCCGTTGAACGGATATCGCCGACTAAGTTCTGTGCGGATCTCGGTTGCGTGACCGTGATAACAGGGAGCAGTGGGGCAATCATCGGCGCATCGGTCGTCGTCAATAAGTTGCCGGATAGCGGTGTGAGCATACCGACCACGCTGGGCACCTTGGACGACTCCGGCGATTCGATCGGCTACACCTATGCGGATCCGAGCCTAGGCAGCTGCATCAATTTGCTCATGACGGGATCCGGCCCTTTATACCCCTGCGACGTCAACGGCAGCACGCACACCTCGGGCAAGTGGATTGCAGCCTATTAGATGCATTGATACGGCGTTCTTCACATCGCGCGAGGAACTTCAGGTCAGAACGGACGGTAGGAGCACCACCCCATCCGCGCCCCATTTGAGGGGCCCGCGCGCCATGATCGACGCGGGAGTTAGCTGCCCGTAAACATGCGGAAACCGCTGCCCATTGCGGGAGACCTCCCAGCGGACCGTACCGCCCAGCGCCGCGAGATCGACCGCGGCAAGGGTCAGATTGGTCTGGCCGGCGAAATGACGCAGCACCGTTTCGGTGAGTTGTTCCGCCGTCGATAGGTGAATGTACCCATCGGCAATATCGATCGGCGCCCCTTCGAATACGCCTGCATCCATGGCGTCCACGTCGGCCGCCGTCAGTACCTTGTAAGCGATCTCAACAGCCATGCGCAGCGCCTCGCACCATTGAAATCTGCGACCAACTCGTCGAGCCGCGCATGGAAATCCTCCGGCAGCCTTATTCGACTGTGCGGGAAACCGAGACGGACGTCGTGACTCCACGCCGCTCTCCCATAGACCACCCCGGCGGCCGGAGCAGTTTCCCGTCAGCACTCTATATCCCTCCGCCGCCACACACCCGTCAAGAGATCAATTTGACGGGAACAGTGCCAAACACGTTGGCGCACCATCATGGTGCCTACTACTCGCGGATCGCCAAAGCGCCTTGGGGCTTCACCGAATCGTGTTGTGATCTATCCCACAGTTGGCGAATTTGCGGCACGCAAAGTGGCGTCTTTGAGAAAGCCGTCGCGGAACCGCCAGGCTCATCAGTCGTCAACTACTAGACATAACCTAAGGAGTGAGCATGGCCGAGTTCGTGGTGATCTTTTCAATCGTGGCCGCAGGCTCACTGGTGCGTTGGTCGATCGGATTTGCGTTAAAGCGTCTCGCCATCAAGGCGGCAGGTGAGGCCGTCGAAGTCGTCTCAAAGGGGCCGTGGTCCAGCGCGCCTGCGGACGGTGTGGACCCGATCGTACGGGTCGGGTTCATTCTCACGGGATACGGCGTCATCGTGCTGGCGCTCGTCTCTGCCGTACCCGGCGAGTTGCCGCTCGAGAGGACGGCATTCGCGTTCGCATTATTGTGCGTGGGGGGCCTGGTAGGCGAGATCTCGGGCGCCGGTGTGACGACCGAAACGTCGGCGTCGGAAGCCGGGCGGCACGAGCAGCAAGACGAGACGCAAACCGGCGAGACGTCGCGGCCGCTCTCGGTGGCATTGGCGGTGACATTGAACGTCAGCATCGCCCTTCTGACCGCCAATCAGGGCCTCATACAAATCGTGCCGCTTGACGCGTTTACCCACTCTGACCGATTGGATCCCGTCATCGTCGTCGCCAAGCGCAGCCACGATCCTCTCGAGGGCAACAGCGACTCCGATATCTTGGGGCTGTAAACAGGTTGAGCCAATTCCTGGAGAGATTCCGTATTCATGGGTAGGCGCCATCATTTTCGAGGGTCGCCGAAACTCAGAAACTGTTCTTAACCAGGAGGGTTCAAAATGCGTTCAAAACTCATGACGACGATGCTTGCGTTGGCACTGGGCACTTTTCAGCTTATCTCCGCCACGTCAGCAAAAGCAGCTGATACCACTGTAACTTGCAAGAAACCCATCGTCGCAGTGAACACCGGGGTGGGTGCTACTAATTCTCCTTTGCCTCGGTTCACCATCCAGTGTCTCGGTGGATCATCGGCTGGGAATATCACTTACTTTGCGTACCAGATCTCTGTCAATCCAAGCCTTGCCGCGTTGCTGATGCAAACCTTTCAAACGTGGGTTCTGCAGGACGGCAGTGGCTCAATCACCATTCAAAGTAATTTGGACGACGTTTCCGGGCCCGCGTGGGGCTGCGGCTATGACAACTGCCGGATCATCGACTATCTCCAAACGAACTGAGCTAAGGAAAGATAGCCACTCCAAGCCATCCCCCGCGCAAAGCCGGGGGATGCTGAAAATTCCGATGGCGACCGCTGATTTCAGCCAAACCTAATCGGTCGCTTCAACCTCATCGTAAGCGCTCACTCATCGTAAGCGCTCACCGCAGCCTTCAACGTCCCGGCCACCAATTCCAGCGCCCCGCGAGCTGGATGAGCGCGGGGCCCAATGCCAAGCGGACCACGGTGGCATCGAGCAACACCGCGGTGCTGAGTGCGAACCCGAGAATCTTGATGACGATGAAGTCGCCCACCATGAATCCGCCGAAGATCATCACCATGATGAGCGCGGCGAAGGTGATGACGCGGCCCGAGCGGGTGAGTCCCTCGACCAGCGCGTCGGCGTCGCTCAAACCGGCGCGCCGGCACTGGGCGATGCGCGCCACGATGAACACCTCATAGTCCATGCTCAACCCGAAGACGATGCAGAATACGAGAACCGGCACGATGGGGAAGCCGCCGGCCATTGGCGTCTTTAGGCCCGCCAGCCAAGACCCGTAGCCGTCCTGAAAGACCAGTGCGACGGCGCCGAACGCTGCGGCCACCGAAAACAGGTTCAAGGCCACGGCCTTCAAGGGGATCAGGATGCTGCGAAATGCCAGCGACAGGACCAGCAGCGTGGCGCAGATCACGCTCAGTACGAGGGGGCCGAGCGCCCCCTTGATCGCATTTTCATAATCGACGTTGAAACCCGGCGCGCCACCCACATCGAGGCGCGCGTCGGCCAGCCCCGTGAGCGTCTCAGGTTTCGCTGCGCGAATGTCGCGCACCAAGGCCGTCGCCTCGGCGGCTGACACGGCGCTTCGCGGCAATATTTCGATGAGTCCCGCCGAGTCGTTTGCACTCACGAAACTGCGACGCACCGCATCTGGAAGGCGCCGCAGGATCTCCGGACCGCCGAGCGGCACTGTATTCACGGTGGTGACGGCCCACACGTGTTGAATCCGGGGATCGTGCGCGAAGTGTCTGACGAGCCGCGACTCGGCGCGCCAGCCGGCCTCGTCGTGCAGGGTCGTCCCCGGCGGCAGTTCGAGGATGACGGGGATGATCTGACCGAAGTTGCCGCGGGCGACGGCATCGATGCCATGCAGCACGCGAACCGATTCCGCGGTGTCCGGCAACCAGCGGCCGCGCGGCAAGTCGACGCGAAGGTGAACTCCCTGGGCTGCCAGCAGCACGAGCGGCAGCCCCGCGCCCGCAAGCACCGCGATGGGATGGCGTGCCACCCAGCTGGCCCAACGCCGCCAGCGGTGGCCCGGGGCCCTACCCTGGACCGAGTGCCGAACTCCCGCTCCGATCCAGGGGGCCGCCCATGCAAGCAGCACCGGCAACAGGGTGCTCGCCACGAGCACCGCCACGACGGTCACCAGCAAGCCGCCAAGACCGATGGAGGCAACCTCGCTGACCGGAACCATCAACATCGCTGCAAAGCCGATGGCGACGGCCGAACCGGAGAGTACGATGGTTCGGCCGGCGTGCTGGGCCGCCTGCTCCACCGCTTGTGCGCGTGAGAGTCCCTGTTCGATTCCGTCCCGGTATTGGCTGACGACGAGCAGCGCATAGTCGATGCTCAAACCGAGCCCCACCATGCTGATGATGCTCACCACGATGAGCGAGGACGGCCAGAAATGGCTCACGGCCGCGACCGCACCAAGCGATATCCAAATCGTGAGGCCCCCGCACAGCATGGGCAGAATTGCCGAAATCACGCTGCGAAAAGCAATGAGGAGCAGCACCAGGGTGATGGGCAATACCCGCAATTCGGCGTTACGCGTCTCCTCGCTGCTGACGCGGCGCATGTCGGCATTGACGACCGTCTCGCCGGTCCAGCCAAAGCGGATGTCCGGATGGCCGGGCAGCAGTTCCATGCGCAACGCATCGGTCGTGCGCTGCAGGTTTTGCATCACCGAAAGGCCGCCCACCGCATCGCGAGCGCCGTCCGCGGCGCTCAAGCCGACGACGATGATCGGGCTTCCATCATGTCCGAGGTAGAGCGAGTCCGCCTGGTCCAGATACGACATCACACCTTGTACATCCGGTGCAGCGCGGATCGCGTCCGTGACGCGCTTGAGCACGATCTGGCCGTCGGGGGTACGCGCGTCGAGACCGGCGCTGACGTGCAACAGCGCGATGCGCGCAAACGGCGACTTGAAGCGCTGTCGCAGGGCAATGTCGACGCCTCCCGACTCACTGCCGCGCAGTCGCACCACGGGATCGAGCGCATCGTGGATATGGACCGCGAATGGCGTGGCCGCGAGCGCGAGCACGATCCACACGGCGACGATCAGTAGTCGCCGGGGGCTCGCGACGGGGGGTGGACTCACTGGTAAAACCAGGTACGAGACACGATTAACGTTGAGCTCTTGCGTTGCATCACGGGTGCGATGGTATCAGGGCGCGCCCCTCCACCCATGCAGGTCTTACAGGGCTGCGCGCGCACCGTGGACGATACCGTTCACCGCCTATTTAACCAAATGCATCCTCACCACTTGGCGTCGGCATGCATATAGAATGACCTGCCGACCACGTCGTAGGTGTTGACATTGGTATTGGTGACCCCGTCGATCAGCGTCGGCGGCCGCTGGTTGGTGAGATTGTCGACCCCGACCCTGGCGCTGAATGGTCCGCGCCGCCAGTCCACGCCGACATCGTGATAGAAGATGCCCGGAGCGCTGCTGAAGGGCAGCGTCTGCGGTTCCCCCAGCACCCTGGCGCCGCCCAGGAACTGCACGCTCCATTCGACCGTCCACGGTCCACGGTCGTACCCAGTCGTGAACAAGCTACGCCAGCGGGTGAGACTACCAGCCGCGGAAATATTCGGAAAAGTACCAGCCTCTTGTATGAACGCGCTGCCGGGCGTCTCCTGCACCGCATAATCGAGCAGCACCGTCGTTTGCCAATCGAGCCGCAGCGTGCTTGCGCCGCCCAGCGATTGCCGGTAAGTCACGCCGAGATCGATGCCGTCGGTTTCGATGGCACCGATATTTTGGTCCGGAGCCAAGACGCGCGAGATCTGTCCGGCGCTCGGTCCCGACGGCGTACGGGTGATGAGAGCGCAGAGCGGACTCGAGAGATTCGCGCTCTCGTAACACTGATCGGGAATGTAGTTCGCGTTGGCATCGGCCAGCGAGTCGATGGCATCGTGCACGTCGATGCGATAGTAATCCGCGGAGACGCGCAACGCTGGGTCATCACCCGAGGTGAAGACCAAGCCGGTATTCAAGTTTCGCGACGCTTCGGGTTTCAGGTGTGGATCGCCGCCATTCGCCACTTCGATCAATGTGGAATCCTGCCGGAACGCCCGCGTCAAGCCAACGGCACGGCAATTGGCGGCGACGACCGGACTCGAAATCAGGCCATTCAGGCCATCGCAGGGGTCGGTAACGTCGGTGGGACTCGCGGTGCTGCCGCCGAACGCTTCGGTGATGGCCGGCACACGGCGCGCAGTGCCGATCCCCGCGCGGAAGTGAAGATTTCTTACCGGTGCCCATTCTACGTCGAGCTGCCACACGGCGAAGCCGCCGAAAAGGTCGGTGCTCACCTGCCGGGCGCTCGCGTCGGCGCGTAGCACTCTGGCGAAGTCCCGGTCATCGAGAAGCGGCAACTCGGCAGCGACGAAGAACTCGCGGCTGTCGTAGCCGCCGGCGGTCGGCGCGCTATCGACACCCGACTGGTTACCGGCCAGGGTAACGGCCGAGGGCACGGTCTCGCCAAACTCACGCCGGTATTCCAAGCCGACGGTGAGTGGCCACGGCTCGCCGGCAAGTACCTGCATGGGTCTGCTCAGCTGCGCTTGTACCGCGGATTCGACGTATTCGGATTTCGTGGTATCGGTGTAGCGAATGTAGCTGGCGGCGCCGGTCGACAGCCTGCCGGCGCCGAAATAATCGCCCGCCACACAACCTGGTGAGACGGCACACGCGGCTGGGTCGTCACCGACGGTTTGTAGTGCGCGAGTGAGGTTGACGGCGTTGTAGGTGGCGTACGCCGTGCGGCTTTCCCCATGGTTGACGCTCACCGACCAAGCTGTGTCGGTGAACAGCGTCCCGTTCAGGCCGAGGACGCCGCGAAACAACTGATTGTCGCTGCGTGTGGTTTGGTCGCCGACTTCGGCGAGAACTCGCTGCCACGTCACGGCTTGGCCATAGGGATTGAAGGGATTCGACGCCGGAATGACGAAACCGTCGGGGTTCTTATCCGTCCCGGTCAAGCCGAGCATTTGCGGTGGTAACAGGGTCGTCGAGAGCTTGTCGCTGTAGCTCGCCTGCATGTAGGCCGAAATCCCTTCGGCCACATCGTGATGTCCAAGCATGTTGAAAGTGGCGCGATTCAAGCCGCCGCGCAGATCCGAGGCCGTCGACGTATCGTACCCATCGATTACCGGCGTACTGACCCCACCGGCGAACACGGGATGACCGGCGAGCGTCGCCGCACTGCCGCGGACCAACTGCAACACGCCGTTCGCTCCAACATTCGCCACATCGATCGGATCGCGAGCCCACGGACGATCTGCCTGCAGTACAGGGTCACGACGCGTCCACGAAGCGATGGCGCTGACGTTCCCGCCGTCCAACTCTCGGCCATAACTCGCGGTGACGTCACCACCGGCACCATCGTCGTAGGTGCTCACCGCCGCACCGGTTGAGAGTTCGAGGCCCTCGAGATCGTGCTTGAGAATGATGTTGACGACGCCGGCCACCGCGTCCGCGCCGTAGCGCGGCGCCGACCCGTCCGGCAACACCTCGATACGGTCGACCAACTCCGCCGGTATGTTCGCGACGTCCACGGCCTCATCGGTCTTGATGCCGCACAATACGACGCGCCGGCCATCGATCAGCACCAACGTGCGATTGAAATTCAAATTGCGCAAATCGACGAACGAGACGCCGTAGCCGCCGCCATTTTGACTTTGATTGACGCCCTGAAACCCGAAGGCCGGCAGTCGCTTTAGGTAATCATCGATGGTCGACACCCCGCTGCGCGCGATCGCGTCACCGTCGATCAGCAGCACTGGAGCGATGCGGGATGCGGGCGCACCATCGACACGAGTTGCCAGCACATTGATCCCCTCGAGCGCCGGAGAGTCGGCCGCAGCACTGTCGACAGCCGCGGTGCCGATCGTCGCTGAATCTGTCGCGGCAATGCCGCCGAACGAAGGAGCGCACGCGAAGACGACCGACAAGGTCAATCCGCGAGAAAACGTCAAGCGGCAACGAAAGCTGGAACAGGAATTCACGTCTAGGATGTCCTCGCGGGGACATCCTTCTACCAGCCCGAAGTTACAAACTCCTGTCGAGAGAGCCTTTGCGAGGGGAACACCGGCACGGTTGGCGGGTGTTCCCCTCGGGACAAATCACTATGCCGCTCGACGGCGCGCCTTGAAGCCCAGCCCCGCCAGACCGCCGCCCAGCAGCCATATACCGGCAGGCAACGGCACGGGTGTCGTCTGGGTGGTCAGGTCGCCCAGAGCCAGATCTTCGGCACCGGCCGCATCGGTGGAGGTCAGCGTGATCGACGTGAAACCATTCGCGTTCGAATAAGAAAACGCACCTTCGGCGTAATAATCACCGTTGCTGGTGTTGAACACCGGCGTTGCGGTCGCAACCGGCGTACCGTTGATCGTGGCCGTCAGCGTATCGCCGCCGTCGGGCGTGTACACAAAGTCGCCGTTACCATAATTGAAGTTGATCCCATACACTGTGGAAGCGAACGAGATGGTCAATGACGCTGCTGCGCCACCGGGACTCGCCGAAGCGTAACCATTCGTGGTCAGAATCGTACCCGAACCACCCCCAATATTATTGAATATCCCATTGTTGGGCCCGAAATTGAATGCATAGGTTGCCGCAGACGCGTTGGCCTGGCTGAACGTGGCGTTGCCGACGGTGATGCTGGTGTTCGATGTGGTCGCACCGAAACTCTGCCCGCTCACGGGATCGAAGTCATAGCTGACCGTGTCTGCGAACGTGGGCGACGCCGAAATGAACAGCGCAACCGTCGCGGCCGCGGTCAGCATCTGAGTTTTATTGAACATGGTAATCATCACTCCTTAAAATTCCCTTGACTCCAAAAAAATATGTTTCCAAATCGGTTGATCGCACCCATGCGCTTACTGCACAGGCAGAGGGTGCATCAACCCCCCGTTCGTCCAGAGCGCATTGACGCCGCGCGGCAGGCGCAGCGTTCCGTCCATGCCGACGGTTCGGTCGTAGATTTCGCCGTAATTGCCGACTTCAGCAATCACCTGTGCGGCCCAATCCTTATCCGTCAAACCGAGGGCGCGACTGGCGGCCCAATCGCCGCCAAGCAACCGCTGTACGACGGGGTCCTCGCTCACCCGTTGTGATGCGACATTGGCACGAGTGACCCCGCTCGCCTCTGCCTGAAGCAAGGCGTAAATGGTCCAATCGACGATCATCGCCCACTGCGTGTCGCCTTGCCGATAGGCCGGAGCAACCGGCGACAAAGTCAGCATATCGGGCAACAACGTGTCGTTACTCAACTGCGCTGCGTAAGTCCGACGCAGCGCCGCGAGATGCGAGACGTAGGCACTCACCGCGTCGCAGCGTCTCGTAGCCACGGCATCATCCATTTCCCCTTCTTCCTGGAAATCAAACGGATGCAGCGAAACGCCGGGTGGTTTGCTGCGCACTGCCAGAATTTTCTCGTTATCCGTTCCCTCCACCACGCACACCGTGTGGCCGGCGAGATCCTTGATCGACGACGCCGACAACTCCTTGCGCACCAGGAAACCCTGTCCGTCGTAAAACACTGCGGGTCCGAACGCAATTTTCCAATGCCACATCGAGGTCGCGTCGGGCGTTACTCCGACCAGCAAATCGACGGCCCCTTTGCTCAACGCCTCTTCGGCCTCCAGCTCTCCGGCGAAGGCCGGCGACTCGACATTCACGCGCGGCTTTCCACCAGGCCCCAACACGGCTATGGCCACCGCCCTGCAGATTTCCAAATCCAACCCGACGAGAGGTCCGTGCAGATCGGTTTTGTTCCAATCTTCGGGCGTCGCCACGACGCCGCAGCGCAGCCGGCCGGCATGCCGGATTTTTGCCACCATCGACTCCGCGCCATTGATCGCCGGCGTCGCATCCGACAAAGACGGGAATCCGGTGATGGCGGTCCATCCCGCAACAATCGTGAAAGTTTTGAAAATCATCTTCAGCATTGCGTGCGCTCTACGCAGCGTGCCCGGAGAGGACGGGATTCATGTCCCGTCCTCGCGAACACACCAAGGCGATCAGTTGGGCCAAGGACTTCCGGTGCCGGTCGCAGCGCCCGTCGCCGGGTATACCGCGGTATTCCCGCTGGTGTTGTAGTACGGACTACCCGTGCTCACCGTCGGACGTGGATTGAAGTCGAGCGGCGGCGGGTCGCTTTCCAAACCCACGCCATATCCATTCGGATAATCCGTCGGCGTGATGTTGAGTGCCGCGTTCATGCATCCTTGACCTTGGTAATGCGGCAACGACGCCGTGACGGTGTTGGCGGCTTGGATCCCGCTACCAATCAGCGCATAGCTCTTCGGCAAAATGGGCAGGTTGCCGAGCAGACGGTCGTTGTCGAAAGCTTCGAGCAAATCGCCCATCGCGGCCGTGTCATCAGGTCCCAAGGCCGTCTGCGGCGTCAAACCCGGAGCGCAGAATTGCGTCAGAGTCGGGCAGCGTCCGGCGCCGGTCGTGAAAGCGGCGGCTTCATTCGGCAGGCTCGACAACGGGGTCAGGCTGAACACTTCGTCGATGAACTTGATCACGGCGCTGTGCTCGCTGTACACGTGGCTAACGGTATGCACCGCCGAGTAAGGCGAGATCACGATCGCGGGGATGCGCGGGCCGCCCGTCTCGGGATGCCCATCCGGACCGTAGGTGCGGAAGTTCTCCGGCATATGATCGAAGAACCCATCCGACTCATCGTAGGTGATGATGATGGCGGCATTCGGCCAGTACGAACTGTTGACGATCGCATTAACCGAATCGGCCACCAAGGCCTCGGAGATCTGCGAGTCTGAATAGCTGCCGTGGTCATCGTTGCCGGCGAAGTAATGCTGTACGGCCGTATTCGGATCCGCTGGAATCAAGCCGTCATCGTTGTAATACCCGCCGCGAACGTAGAACACGCCGCCGTTGGCCGGCAACGCATTGTTGGTGACATCGGTGTAAA
>Ga0116230_10005783_pt1 | contig 12139 bp, 11 predicted proteins | sample S1TSphfallax_3_FD_88678 | JGI IMG/M metagenome (GOLD analysis project Ga0116230, IMG submission 88678) | Host-associated microbial communities from peat moss isolated from Minnesota, USA - S1T2_Fd - Sphagnum fallax MG | ecosystem: Host-associated > Plants > Peat moss > Unclassified | place...
CCCGTAAGGGCACTAAAGCAAATTGATAAATCATCAATGTTATGACCACATTAACACCATGAAAGATGGGCACCATAGGATGTGGTAAGCCAAAATGGATACATAGTGTTGTAAGGAAATGGACTGAAAATAAACAAAATGTATGTGTGGTCGGATGAACTAATAACCAAGCGCATGCCCTTGGACCTACACATGAGCGAAGATGTGCTCACATGATATTTGAAGGAACATCTACTAAAAGTGAAACAAACTTTTGCTTTTTTAGCGATCCGCCAAAAAAACCTACAATTAGGGATAAGATTAAATCATTAGGCTCTCAAAGGGTGGGATTTGAGAGCACGCAAACTGGGGTAATCAAGCTCAAGTATCTTGAAATGCCATTTGGAATGAGGAAATGTTAATTTCAACATGTGTTATTGCATCTAAAAGATAGGGTGACCATCGTGTTGGAAACAAATAACAAGTGCAGGAGGGATCAGTGTCCAACATCCCAAGAATGAGGGGGTGACAATCCAAATTTTAAAAAAGAGGTTGAACTAGACCAAATAATTAAGAAAAGTGGCATTATGACAAGTTAGGTGATCGAAAAAACCACCAAAAGATCCCACACCGAGTGACTTTTCCAACATAATTATGGAATGAATATCAAATTAAGCATAAGATTACAAAATACCTAGAAATGGAAACATTGTACAAAACAAGTAGTCATGGGACTAGGCATAACATAATAAGAACATCCCAAAAGTTTCTTAAAGATCTACAAGCATTAAAAGACTAAATATTGTTTGAAAATATTCATGAAAAACCTTCACCACAAATGATTCAACAAATGATCTAGATCCCATTAATGCGTCCAAAACACAAAAACCCAAATCGAGAGTAAAAAAACTAGGGGGAAGTGATATATAATGGTCCAACCCCTGTGGATACCAAACTACACATTTCATTAACTACATTGAAAGTTCCAATGTTGAAAATTCATATTGTAATCATAAAAAATAAAAATAAAAAACCACATCTAATGTGAAACCTATTATGTGTGTATCATCCACCAACGAAATAAAAACACAAATAGGGTGGGTTTCATTCAATTTTAATCCACTCTTAATTGAGCTTAGTTCATTCATAATTCACACACGAGTGCACATGGGTACACATGGGCCACATGTGGATTATAAATTTTTTGAATTTTTTTTTTGAATTAAATGCCCAATGGGTATAAATAGAAATAGAATTCCTCGTTACCTTTAATTTGTTTAACACCAATTTTGGGTGTGTTTTCTTGTCATAACCTTGTTTTGTTTCTTTTTTGCAAATAAAATCTTGTTAGATTTTTATTTGCACTTGTCATTTTTATTTTTCTTGTTTTATGATTTGGATTTGGAACTAGGCTTGCCTTGGTTTTCATTTTGGTTAAAAAATCTTATAGTCTTGGTTATTTTCGTGCCTGTGACAACTTTTCCAAGCTAGAAATCAAAATGTAGAAAACAAACGCAATACTAAAAGTGGAACATGACTGAACGAACAATGTGCCCACATACATAAAAAAAAGGTTGAGGCCACTCACAAAATCATTTGGGACAAAATAATCTTGTCGAAATTCATACACCATGGGCAAAAGGTCACTAGAAGAAAGATGTGGTGAATAAACCAAAACATAAATAAATGATTCCCAATCTAAAGTAACCTCCATTTTAGGATGAAAATCATCAATGAAAGGGGGAAATCAACCTCAACAAGTTGATGGAAAAAAAAAAAAAGACTATTATGGTCTTGTGAGATGGGGCTGCAAGTGTGTTTGAAGATAATGCACATCTTCTTCAAAGGTACTCCCCTACATAAGCAAAGGCTTGTGCACAATGTAATTGTGTTGATGGAAGTGGCGTAGGATTTGAAGTTGAATCCAAACATTTGCAATAAGCTAAAATGAATGTTCTAATCGTGTGCTCCCCCTTAATGTCTCCCAATTGCCACCCATGTATTTGACACAAACAATCATGAGTCTCTTGATAACCTTTTTCATCACCCTGTAAAGGAAAGGACAAAGGACAAACATTAAGAAGGGAATAACAAAAAAAACATGTCAAGTTGCAATATAGAGTTGATCGGATGTTAATCGAGATAAAAAGATATGCAAAGCCCAATGAATATCAACTTAAAAATCATATGGAATATGATGATATGAGCAAGGATGAATAAACCCAAATGAAAAGTATCAACGATGTTTATAGATGCAATCCATATCCATGCTGAAAAAAAAAACTTAGATATGTTTGCTCAAGGTGCACAAAACCTAACAATTTGTGGGTTCAATTCTTTCAATCTTGCAACCTCCTCATCGTATTCTTAAAAGAGAGGGCTGTCACACATTACTTTTGTAAGGGAAAAAAAAAAGGGTTTTCCTTCTGAAGGTTCTTCCTCAGCCAAGTTCAACATTTCAGTGTCAAACAATTATTTTATTTCAAAGATTCCATGTTCAAAACATAAAGAAGTTCCTACAAGGTTCTCTATTTTCCTTCACAAAAAGGTAATTCTGGGGGGCAGGGGGGCAGGGGGGCAAGATTACTTAGAAATTTCAACATTTCTGACAATAATACAATTATTGTTGAAGCTGCCAAGGTACTGCATTGGCATTTTTTTTTAATTTTAATTTTTTCAAATTGTGACATAGGCACACCAGCAATCATCCGCAAGAGGATTTAGCCAGATTTTGCAACTTGGAAGAGAGGAAAGTAGAAAACATTAAGAATACTGCTGCATTTTGGCGACCTCCTGAAACCTATTGTCTAAATATGTCAATTTCAGAATACCTTTCCTCCAAATCTGGCAACTTTGGTAACCATTGTCTAGATATGGCAATTTGAGAATTTCTTTCCTCCAAATCTGGCGGCACTTTTTTTCACAAACATTCTTGGAGTCAGTTGCCCTGAATTCTTGTTTTTGTTGGCAAGTGCCAAAATTCACAAAATAAAATAAAACCTATGTACAGTAGCGTTGGAAAGGGGCTGCAAAGGCATGGTGGAGATCTGCTTCAGGTTTCTTTTTGTGCAATTTGAGCCTTTTTCCCTTCCTTTTTGCCAAGGAAATAAGGCTTTACATTTACAGCTTAATGTCAGAACCACCAAAGACAAAAAGCCCTAAATCAAACCCTAAATCAGACTCAATCTCAATTGTTGTCCTCTTTTTATCATGTTCTGCACCATAAAACCAAGAATTATTCAAACTAGCATCACAATTTGTTGTGGCAGAATTTTATCCCTCATTTCCTCACATTGGATGCACCCTGTGATACATACCACATCCCCTGTGAAGAGGAACTGAGAACCATCTTGTAAGGAGGATCAGATATGGTCAATATATGCTGGAACCAAATCTCATCAGAAATCCACACAGATCCTCTACAACAGGCTTCTTTCCAATCACAAGGAAGCTGGGAAAGCAACATTGCCCATCCCCAACATCAAACTGTTGAGCACAAGTCTAATTCCCTTGTCTGAGTCACTCAAAGGGTGGTCTGTATTTCTGGGGAGTGGGAAATCTGCAGTTGGGAGGTCAGTTGATTGTCGGCGCTTGTATCCAAAGCAACAGATGGCTAAAGTTGGGGAACTTGCTCCAAGGTATAATGAATAATGGCCTCTGGAGCAAATTTGCTGCTCCAGTACTACTTGACTGCATAGAAGGAAATCATAGTCACTGGTACAACAATCCCTTGCATCAATCAATATATAAAAAAGGCAGTTGATATCACAAAGAAACACACTTGCAAAACCTACAATTTAGGCATTCACAAATGAAGAGATCCAACACAGAAATAGAATACCTTGACAGGCTGAATTAAGTTTGTTGGCACTTCGGCTCCCTACATCAAATGTAGATGGAGACACTCCAAGTTGTGACCTCATAAGAAGAAAAAACTTCTGAGAAGCCAAATATAAGGAGGCATCTAGGGGACCGGTTGCCCTATAACTCTAAAGAACAGAGATGGTTCACTCACCACACCAGAAACTCAATTGAGAAACACTTCCAACTCTGAACTGTGTGTCACACTCCTCAAAAGACCATTTTGCTCAAGTTTTTTACTGGGCATCCACTGCCAGTCAATCCTAAGTTAACTAGGAACCAGCGTACATTGAGCAGCTGCTAGTTCCACAAACTTATGTGAATCAAGATTAAGACCCTTCATAAGGAAAACCCCATCTGTTCGTGTATTACCCTCCCACAATAACTAACAATATGCACCTAAAAAGTTCATAAAAAAGGCTCACCTGTCTGAAAACCTTCATGCCAACTATACTAGTGGAAAGCCCCCCCCCCCCAACCCCTTCTTGGTCACTTTGTTCCCAGTTCACCCTTAAGTACCTCTGAGGAGCCCTGCCCTATAAATATCGCCTTACTGAAGTCCTCACAAATGGAGAACGTGAAAAGCAATTAGCTTCTGTTTCCGTCTGTCTCACTTTCTTTCTCCTCACAAGGAGAAGGTTCACTAGGCAAAGTGCCTCTCACAAATGGCGAAGTTAAAAAAAGAATAGCACTTGTTGAACAGATCATCATATTCGTCTTTACTGAACAAAACGGATGGTCCTAGGCGTAGTACATGTACAAGCTGTTGGATGCTGCGCACGCAATCACGTTCGACATCGGATGCCATGCTAAGTGCAGTAGCTTTGATGTAAAATCGTAGGCCCCACCATTCATCTCTGTTCCTGGGCTCTCACTCCCTCCAACTGCAGTCCACAAAACAACTCTACAGTTACTCGCAATGTATGACTGAATGAACCAAGAACTACCAAAAGTAACTTCAGCCCATGTGGACAGACTAGTGGATATAAGACCAAGAAACAACCTCTGGAGAAATCTTGCCTTTCACCTATCTACTTGAAGGAGAGGGATAGACAAACCTCGTCGGTTGTCACGTCGACCACGGGCAAGATTAGCAAGTCGGCTTCCAGGCCTTGAAGGGGGAGGCACAAGTCGCCTTCAGCATTGTTGGTTCACCACCATTCCATCCAACCAACACCACCCACCCATCATCCACCCTCCAATTGAGGACCACAAATGTAATGGCACAATGCAATGAACCAGAACCTGAAGCTCTTGGTGCTCAGATCCCATCATGATAATACACTCTCACTTCTAGTGTTCTAACTGTCCTTTCAGCTTCCTCTGGTGTCCCTGATCCTTCTTTCATTCCATCAGCACTTTTTTCTTGCAAAAGGTAATACATAATAAAAAGCAAGTATTCACTTCCTAAACAGAACAGTCCAGAAAACTGCCAAACCAAATGAGCAATACCTATTAGGAGTTTTGCTGGCTTCCAAGGTTGATGCCTCCTCACTGCCAGGCATTGCCCCAAACACACGAAACACATTGCTGTTGCACACACAAGCACACAATTGTCACACATTCTTCATATTTATTACCAACATAGCTGTGTGCCTCCAGAAAGATGTTGGGTATAGCATTGTATTGTGGTTGAGAAGTTTCAATAGTCTCTTCATCTTCTGCCTGCACTATTCAAGAGGAAGGTTCATGGCATAACCTCAATTATTCAAAAGGATCATATGCAGGTCATGAAAGCTCTTGTGACCTTTACACAAAGCTATATGGCCATCAGTAGACGTTGACAAACCCAAAGTCCATCCCAGAGTCTGTACTCTGTACTCTCAGCTTTCCAATAAATTCCTCTAAAGCTGCACTGGTGCAAAGGAACCAAAGCATGCATACCTGTAAGAACCTGTGGCCACACGTTCACCGTCTCCACTCAGACAGCACTCAAACTTGTCAAAGATAGAGTCATTCTCATAAAGATCACACAGCTGCAAAATCCAAAATAAGCCACGATCAGTCAGGCTTACACAGCAACCTGGGTTGCTCTTTGGTGCCGGAAACAGAAACTGACAGTTCAAGCTTTACCCAAATATCACATCAAGGTCCACAACCTTGTTCATGTCTGCAAATTGTCAGTACACCTCGGACCAACCCCATGCCCATTAGCATCAGGGCCAATTCCAATGAGATTTCAAGGAAAACCACAAAAAACATTGTTGTAAATGGTACCATCCCCAAACTATCCCCAGCATAAAGGCACTGTTGACATGAGGCCTCACCTAGATGGAAAACCAGCTAAACAAACTGGAACCACACTATTACAAATGAGTCTACAGAATTTAGACATGAGTCTACATGTGCACAAGGCACAGATAAGATCAAATCTCCCACCTTAGGCCGTAAATACTCATGAACTTTGAATGTAGCAACAGGAGCAGCTTCCATGTTTATGTCCCACAACTGCATCATGGAACACTGGAATTTAGTCATCCAGATAATTTTCAGTGAAACTGCCAAGAGACTTCAGCTACAAAACTATCTATAACTAAATGTCCCCAGGTTCCCATTGCACCAATAATTCTAGTGGCGAAACTTCATCTCACAGAACACCATCCAATCAATGAACTTTGGTTATCAGATGTCAGGCCAAGAGGGCTGTGGAAATGAATAAAGAGCAATTCTGACCTGTGCAGGGTCTCACAGACAGCAGAACCTTAATAGTAAGCAGAGAAGCAAACCTTGAGGGTCATATAGTCACGGCTCAGTATGTAGCGACCACCTCTTGCAAACTTAATATCGGAGATGGATGCAATTATCTCTGTGAAAAATGATCTTGTTCCTGGTGGCTCAGACTCCTCAAATCTAAGGAAAAATTTCCAATCATCAACCAGTTCAAACAAAAATCAGTCCTAAAAATTTGCCAATCTTGTATGTGTAAAAGAGATGCAAGCAAAACTCCCTGCATGGCATTAGCAGACAGAGGTGGATGTACAGAAACGGAGTTGTGTGCTCTTCAGTATTCCTCCACTTCTAACACAATGGAAATACTGGAGGAATATCATTTTAAGCCATAGCTCTGTGTCTTTTATCATTGGCAAATTGGGCATAGATTCCAGATACCAGGCAACCGACTAGTTCTGGAGAAATGAACAACAGAGATGCATCATGAACAGGGTGTAGCAACATACAGTTTTGAGTGTCTGTCACAGAGGGCTGACTGGCGCATATCAATGAGGCGAATGGAGCCCTTGCTGCTACTGTAAGCGAGCACATTGCAGTGTGTCGGGTGAAATTCTGCAGAGGTTATCACCTCTGTTCAATTGCAGAAGCACACACAAACAAACCCACAGTAAGTTGCATCTTGGATGACAACCACTTACTAGCAGTACAGTTTTGCTCTAGCCCAAGAAACTCAGTCCATCCCATCACCAGAAGCTGAATTGCACAGCTTCACAGAATATACCTGTGAGGTCCTCCATGTTGACTGGTTTAATATCAACAATGTTGAAGCTTTGATCACTAACTTCAAGGTTCCATAAGTTTACTCTCAAATCATCTGCTGAAATGAATGTTTCACAATCACTGCACAGGTATCATGGAACAAAAGCCCTGTCAAATAACAGATGAAAAATACTTGAGCCACAAAATAGCCAAACATATGCTCACTGCAGGATCTGTTGTGGAGATTGCAGAGAAATTTCTGGAACAACACATTGAAGATAACATGACAATGTGTGCAGTAATAACATTATGAGAGTTGCTCAAAAATTGTCAGTCTGTCACATTCATCATGAATGCCAGTGACAAGCTGCCATTACTACCCACTGACTCCATCAGCTGCCGATGGTAGGTATAGATAACTGTACTGTAACTAGCCCAAGATTTCAGACAAACTATTGTACAACCGTCTGCATCCTGAGTTTTTCTAGCATTTACAGAAGCAACAGGAAGACTTGGTCATGAAGTTCACCAGCACTTAAGAGGCATAACTAATCAAAAAAGGGAATAGTATCCTGATTCAAGCTGAAACAAGCTTCTGAGGTAAGCTTCCAGATCTCAGTTACATAACACTGAGTCCCACACCTGATTGTCAGACCAGATTGTATCGCAAGTCAACAAGTCTTAGGTAAGCATGAAATCCCACAACCTGGAAGATACATGTTTTAACTCACCTGTTGTTGGAAACAGAGTTGATATGGTATGCATGGGCATTGGCATACACTCTCCTACATCTGGCAACCAAAGCAGTCTCATTGCTCCAAACCTGGATTCAATATGATACAAGGGCAGTAAGTAGGAGAAATGCTGCTCAGTAGCAACTCAGGTCAAATTCCATTCAAGCTATCTGCCCAACCTCTTGAGCAGAGACAAAACCAAGACATCACCCACAGGTCCATGGATGTAGATCATTACAAAGCGCATGGTAAAGTGCAAGGACAGCTAACAGAGACTGCTGTGCAATCCTTGGTAATCTACAACCTCCAAAAGCATGTAAAACTCGACAAACTGTCTCTCCATGCACACTGTATAGGAAGCATAGACTAGAGGTGGAAGTGCTGATAGCATATGTACAGAAGTTGTGACAAAGACAAAGGAGGAACGATTTCAAAATGGAGGTAAATAACAACAACCAGGGGCAGATGTAATGATGGAATGCCGCCCGGTGGAAAATCAAAGTCACTGCCAAGAAGAGGAGGTCGTGGCACAGCTCCACCATTCATTGACAACCGAGGGGTAAAACCTCTTGGACCAAGGACAGGGCTGCTACTCACAGAGCTCCCATTCCCCAATCGCACAGCAGGATCTAGATTAAGATTAGAGACATTCTTTAACTTCTTCTCCGCCACCTGCAGCAGAGATTTACCAGGGTTTCAGACTCAGTTCAACATATCCTCTTGTTCCTCTATTTCTAAGAAACTGGATAACCCTTCTGAGAAGGAGGATAGACAATTCAAAGCCAATTATGCTATGAACACAGAAGACCACAACTACAGAGTGCTAGGAGAAAAGCTAAGAATCATCAAGCAAGCTACAAAATATCTCCAGAATGTTGCAGAAAGATCAATCATCACAAATTGATGTAAAGGCAGAATACTGACATCGTAGATGCTTGGAGACATACACCCAAGTCTTGTGTCAGAGAGACATAGACTGTGACAAACAACAGCCAGTTTGCAAAACTTGAATATAAAACCCTAAGCTGAATGTACCTTCCAGAGTTTGATGGTTTTATCATTTGTAGAAAGCAGCAGCCGAGCACCATTAGCTGTCTGGCACCACCTGATTTTATTGATCTTTTCTTCTATCTCCAAACTCTTCAAGTAGTCAAACTGCATTTCAAGTTAGCAATACAAGTTAACAGTACATAAATCCATGGCCACGCAGAAGATAGAAAGTGAGGGTCTGCTGACCCAAAATTAGCTAGAACCAATCCTAAGGCTCTTCTTCAACCTTCAGCTCCTTCAAGTTCATCCTGTAATAGGGCATTCACTGATGCCCAGAATGATATGTGCGAGTATCACTTTCTCTCTCAAGCTTTTGGCTGACAAGGTTACAAAGCTCTTGTGCAGAAACTACTGTTCACAAACCCCTTCCACCCACATGAAGAGAGAAGTGAAGGATTACCTCTGGCTCATGACTTTGAAATTCAGTTGAATAGCGATATTCCGGATGCCTAGGACCCACCGAATCTGCCCTTTCCAACTCCCTTCGTGCTCGTTGCTGCCATGTGAAATCCATTGGAAAGCATTAGAAGGCAGGTTGAAGAACATATATACACTCAACTAGTAGTGAAACCCATCTCAACTAAATCAGAACTTGGAAGAGATGGATGTCTTACTTCTCTGCTGTCAGTTCTTTCAAATAGCACAACACGTCCTCCCCTGTCACCAGTTGCCAAATGCTCCCCACTCTTGTCAAATTCAATGGCAGAGATGATGTCCACTGCAGCACATCAATCAAGTGACATGTTAAATTCCCCACAATTAAGCATGTTCAGATTGCCACATTTCATTTGTTCTAGAGCTTGTTTCCAGCACAACAGTGGAATTGCATTTTGTACATTAGAAATGGTACATGTCGATTGAACAGGCACAAGAAAGGTGGAGACAGTTGAGTTCCTGAAGTGGAACGAGTGGCATCTACATTATCATCAACTTGTCCTGCATGAAAAGGTTCTTTTGAATCTGCATGCAACACAACTAATTTGAACTGGGGTTTGTCACAATGCAACCTGTCTACCTCCATCACAATTGTGTGCACATACCACAAGCCACAAGAAGCTCAGATCTATCTCCCCAATACGCACAATGTTGCTTAGGTCTATGCTAAGCACACTGTGAGAGGAAATCTAAAAATCCTGGAACAACAGCCACAAAAATACAAGAGCTGTCTCTGTGGCTGTTGTTCTGTCAGAGTGTGAATGTGAAGCACCACCCTGAGCAGGTGCCACACCTCAGTTCAGCTGTAGCTTGAACTCTCATATTTTCAGGAAGCAGATGTAAAGCTTGTCCCAGGCAATCTGAAAGACCTAACGCTCAGCTTTTGTGTAAGGAACACAGATCATCACATTCTCCAAAAACTGGTTCAAAAAGCTTAACTGGGCATCATCACCATGTATAAGGCAAAGAATGGTGACATCACTGAAGAGTGATGCACAGAAGAAACGGTCACTCCATTCTTTAGGGCAAATACCTCCTTCTCAAGGTGGGTAACTGTTTACTGACAGAACCAAAGGAGCATCACAGTTCAGTAATCTTTCACCAAGAACTCAAAGGCACTTTACATTTGAGACATGTAGGGCAACTTTTCTGAGGAGGAAGTCCTACTGTAGATGGACTGACTATATTCGTGACATCTACTCACATGTCTGCAATGTGATCTGGACCCACAACCACTTCCAAGGTGGACATGACCACCAGCCACCACCCAGCTTGAAACTCAAAAGAAAACCAAAAACACAGGGGAAGGGAATGAATGTTCACAAAATAGTTTTTTGAACCATGAAAGGGAGGAGTAAAACTGCACACATGCTCACTGATCCTTCCTACTGTGGTCATCTAAATCTCTCTTGCAAGTCAAGCCCCTGGGGTTCTTACACATACATTGGAAGACCGCAGAATCCAGTAAACCCTCATTGTAGCTAGGTTACCCTCTTAAGAGCAACATGTAGAATAAACTCAGAGACCAAAGTTGCAAGATAGTTAGTCCATCCACCAGGCTCCACCTCCATTTCCCAGTCCAGCTCTATGTGGCTTGATGCTCAAGAAGATACTTAAAAACAAAACAGAGAAGAAAAAATATTCACAGAAGAAGCAACGACAACAACAACAACATACACATATAAATACCTTCTTGAACCTCTTCTCCTGCAGCACGCTCTCCAAAGACTTGAGAGAATTTCCACTCAAGAGCCGGCTGCGGCTGCCGTCCTCCTCCTCCTGCTCCGACTTGCTGACTCCCGGATGCGGGCGACCCACCACCTCCCGCACTCATCATTTCCCTAAGCCCTCCTCCACCGTAACCCTAAAATGGCTAAAATCTACAACAACTCACAACTACCAAAAAAACCCACAATGCTCTGGGAGCTCCCGCTCTTCTTCTACAACAACCACATTGCAACAACAACTACCACACTTCTCCCTCCCTCCCCTCTCTCCTCCATAGCTTCCGCGACATGAGCTCTGCTGCTGTTACTCCTGCTGCTAGATACCACCACCAAATCCATTCACAATTAGGTCATTGGAAAGCCAAGCAAAGCACCCAGCAGCCATGAAGGAAGGATACAAAACCAGCATGTACTAAAGATTGAATGATGCTGTAAAGCGCGATGATAACTACTAGAGCGGATGCACCACATCACAACCCCTCTCTTCTCCCAGCACTCCCCTGTCTCCCACCCCCCCCTCCCCTCCCCACAACACACAAAACGCAACGACAACGCAACAACAACAACAGAAGAGGAGTCTGATCGCTCGTCAGCCACTCCTCTTCTCTAACCTAGTGAAGGTGCATGCCCGCTGCCCGTTTCTAAATATTTTTTCTGCCATGCCCTCTGCCCGCTTGTTTCTTGCTGGCTTTCTTGCGCCCCTACTGCTTGCATTAACACACACACTTGGCGTATTTGTCCGCACCAGGAATTCTGGAATCTCCCGGGTCTTGTTCTTCATGATCAAAAATCTTTGCACATTTCTGCACTTGCTTCTTCTTCTTTGTTTCGCTCTGCTGTTTCTTGTTGCCTGCATGCATGTGTCTCAAGAATCAGAATCCAAAGCTCTACAATCCCATTGAATGAACAACCCACAGCTCTTAC
>Ga0116230_10005784_pt1 | contig 12138 bp, 11 predicted proteins | sample S1TSphfallax_3_FD_88678 | JGI IMG/M metagenome (GOLD analysis project Ga0116230, IMG submission 88678) | Host-associated microbial communities from peat moss isolated from Minnesota, USA - S1T2_Fd - Sphagnum fallax MG | ecosystem: Host-associated > Plants > Peat moss > Unclassified | place...
AAATTCAATAGCTAAATTTAATGGCTAAATCTTATTAATGATTAGTAAATTCAATAGCTAAATTTAATGGCTAAATCTTATTAATGATTAGTAAATTCAATAGCTAAATTTAATGGCTAAATCAATTAAATGACCAAGTTCAATGAATACAATTGATGGTTAAACATATATAATGATTAAATTCAATGCCCAAATTTAATACCAAACTTTATTTAATGATTACTCTAATGGCCAAACTTAATGGTTCAAAATATATGGTGATTAAATGATTTGCTAATTAATAAAAATAAAAATAAAAATAATTTGATGACTAAGTAAATGATTTAATTTAAGTTGAACCTAATGGTTATACCTAAGTTGAATTTCATGGCTAAATTTAGACTATATATTTAATGGTTAAATTTAATTAGTTAAATTTAATGGCCAAATTTTATATTATAATATAATGGTTAAATTTGGTTTAAATGATTGGTTTAAATTGGTAAAACCTAACAAATACACCTTATGGTTAAATGAATTATAAGAAAATCATTTGAAATGTAGGTAGGTAACCATGTGGGTAGTTGGGTAGGTGAGAATGTATAGGTTGATAGGTAGGTGGATTGGTTTTTTAACTAAGCCAATAATTATTTTCACCAAGCTTGTTTATTTGACCCTTTTGTAATTTACCTCATTGATCAAAGCATAATCTTATTGATTGAAGTGGTTTTTTTGGGGTCGAATTTGATTAGGTGGCTATTTGACATATGGTCAAATTAGTCATCAAAGTTAAATTGATAACATACCCACGTCATTTAGTACTTTGGCCATTAGTCAAAACATACATGTTATTTAATAAAAAACAACCTTTCAATTAATGTGCATAGTTTGAAAAACTTGGAATTCTTATAATGCACACTAAATAAACAACCCATGATGCCACCACCAAATTGGTAACAAACCACATAGAACCCATTAACAACCCACTCCCAAACCACTCACAATCCACAATAAAAACCGTTTGTAATAAAACCATTCACCCCTTCCCCTACCCTAGCTCCCCTAAAATATTTTTTTCTAAATTTTTAAAAATAATCCCCCACTTGTTGAACCATTAGGTGATCACCAAAACCAAGATGGGTGGACTGTGAGTGGTGTCCTTTACCATTGTTAAGAATATGAATAATCAACACTTATAGGAGTAGTGAGTAGTTGTAGAAGTCTTGGAAATAGTCCTACCAAAATCACGTAGTTAATTTATTGAACAACAACAATTGTCTAACCAAATTAAGGTAGACACATTATCAAGATTTGATAGGGTGATATTTAGCATGGCCTTATTAAGTTCAATAATCATTATTGTTACATGTCGAATTTATGGGTCTACCGAAACAACAAAAGTTTTAGTTATCTAAAGGTTTAAAGAGGCAAGAAGAAGAATGGATATATAAGGGGCATACATTAATATTTGCCAAGCATGTTTAGAATGAGAGATGTTATTGTATTCAAAACTTGATAATATACACTACAATCAATTCCTTGTCGAATTATCTCTATCTATGCATGTTTCCATTCTTACATTGTTTTGTTGATTGTGGATTAAAGCCTTGTAATTTGTTTTTAACTACACGGATGTGTGGTATTACGCATAGTATGGTAGATAAAAACCCAGTAGTGATGTCAAAATTATTTTTTGTCAAACATTGTTAACAACCATGCAAGACCAACCACTAGATTAAACCACTAAGGAAACCACAAAACCATTAAACTAGTTTTTGTTGTAAATGATTGAAAAATGGGTGGTATGTTGAGTGGTATGGCTACATGTTTTCCAATAGTGCCGAAATGTAGAAACAAAACAATCTACTCATTTGAAAAAGAATGTGTACCAAGGACATCAATGTTACCTTGGTAGACACCACGTATTTAGGAAAAAATGTGTCGCCTTTAATGGCCAACTAGAACAAAGGCATGCATTGTAGTGAATGCATGTAGTTAAATTTATGAACAAGATAGAAAAACACGAGGAATGGTTGAATGGTAAAAGGCGCACAACAATAGAGAAGGACAATCATGTTCATTTCCATGGTGTGAAAATGGAAAACATATTTTAATCTACCATATTGGCAAGTATTAACCAAACTCACATTGTCTATTTTTCAAAATGTATGGCAATTGACCTTTGTGTGTGTATTTTTTCCCCAACCTTACTTGATAGACCTGAATAAAAATTGTCCTTATTTTTTATTTGATCCCCTATTGGATGATGTCTATAAAATTAAGAAATCTCGCAACTCATTTGAAATTCAGTCCTTCTTTTAGGCCCAATCTATTTTGTTTTTTAAGGATTTTCCATGTATTTATGACCAAACGGAGAGCATTGGTGTTCAACCTGTTTACGTGGTGGGTCAATCTAATATGTCATAATCATAGCAAGAATAATGATTAATTAAGTGTGTGAAGGGAGAAAACAGTTGAATTATTCATTATATTAAACTATTGAATGTTTGGGGATTAACAATCACCTCCAATTTGCTGCACCCTCCCATACTAACTACTCAAGGTTGTAAGGTCATGTTTGGTTATGCTTGACTTTCACCTCCCATTTGCTATTTCATCCCCCTATTGGCATGAATGCATGAATTCATGATAATACGTAGAAGTTTCAACAACCATTAGGTTTTAGTCCCATGTAATATCCATTAACAATTGGCTTCATAAGGATTCAAGAAGGAAAAAAAAGGTGCATGAAACTCAGTTTAACACTCAATGAATGGTGGTTTTAATATGAGTTTCATGCCATGTGGAAGCCCAATGTAACTTTCTATTTGAAATATCACCCCATTTAATGACGATGCTAATGACCAAGCATCAAGCAACGAACGGTGAGCGAGCGAACGGGCTCTAATGAACAACAAAAAAATCTTTATAGCTATTCCATGCCACATCGTTAAATATTATCATGTCACGACACACATAATGTTGACACATGGCACATTCATGAAATCTGGGGTCAACAAATAACTAAATGACATGTGGCACATCCACATTAATAGGCTAGGCCACATGGTGCATAAACATAGGTTAGGTCTAAACAAGGCATTTAAACTAAACTTAAACATAGGCCATTTAACTTAGGTTTAAGTTAGGGCTAAACCTAGGTGCCTATGTTAGGCCTATACCTAGCCCAAATGGCAATCAATAAATGAAAATTTATTTCAATCAAATTAACCTTTAGGGTTGAACATTTTTTATTAGCTCATCACAAATGGCTATTACATATTCTTTGTGTTTTCCAACAATTGTAGTGCATTCCTTTATATAGTTTAAATTCATGGATTGAAAACCAAAAAATATGGGATAAAAAATTTAATCATAACCTAGTTGTAACCTAATTGTAATTTAAATAGTTGTCATCATACAAGTTAGTTTAAGCTTATTCAAGCCTAGACCTAAATTAATAATCTACTTAAACTAGGTCTAGTTACTTACTTTAATTACTTGTAGTAATTATTCATCAACTATTTTTAATTGTATATATGTATAATTAAACATATTATCATCATTTACTAAATAATATGGTGATTAGTTCTTTTTAAAACCAACAATTAAATGTAATTATCTTTTAGATAATTAATAATTATTGAATATTTCTAAATTCCACATTCATTATTAATTTTTATTAGCATTTCATATAATAAGTAATTAACTAAAATGTAAATACTCAATAATAATTTAGAAATGATATTTTAATTTGAATTATTATTATTATGCATTGATAATTACAACAACAAAAATAAAAATATTATAGCTAGTAGTTAAGCTAGGCTAGTTATTTAACTATTATTATTCGTATTTTTAAAATTTAACTTGTTGGAATTATTATGAAATAATATAATACATATTAAATATAAATAAATAAAAATATAGTCGTGTTAAATAAAAATAACTTCTGAAATTATACATTAATTTAATAATTATATTTACTAATTATTTTAATCATATATATAATTTAATCATTAGAAATAAATAATAAACAAAAATTTATAATTAATTGAAAACATGAAAAATTTACTGGAACTAATAGCCAACACTATAATAAAAACTAAAATCTTAAAATATATTAATTATGTATCACTACATGATATATTGTAAATTAAAGTTGAATCTACATGGAAATAATAAATTACACATGTATTGAAAATCATGTTCCAAAAAAATATTAATCAAGTATCATTACTTGAAATGTTGTAGACTAAAATTGAATTTACATAAAATGATAAATTATACATGTATTGAACATACACATTATTAAGTTGAGGTATATATTGAAATTACTTTAAGTTTTATTTTCAAAATAAATTGTAATATTTATGCACAAAAACAATCATTGTACATAACCATCCATGTATACAAAAAACATTTACATGTACTTTAATAATTATTGAAAATTTATCATAAAATTTGAAATATATTAAGACCTTGTACGTATAAAAATGAATAAATATTAAAATTTGACAACATTGCTAATTATGTTTTATTACTTGATTTTTTGTAAACTAACATTTGATTTATGAAAAAAAAATGAATTACATATATTGAACATAAATTATTACAAACTCATATTTCAAAATTTCCTTCATTTTTATTTTGAAATTAAAATTTTATTTTTAGATGCATAATTATTATTTTTGCATCATGCATAACCATTCATTTATACAAATAAAATTTACATATAATTTAATGTTTAATGAAAATTTATTGCAATTTAAAACAAATATTTGGATATCATGTGTATAAAAATGAATAAACATACAATTATGAGAAAATATTAATTATGTATCATTATTTGATATGTTGTAAACTAAAATCCAATTTTCTTATATAATATCCTTAGTCTGTCCGGTGGTGGTTGCCCTTTCCATCCATCCGTCCCGTCATCCATCCTCCTCATCCTAGAAGAAGATGATGGAAGAGGAGGAGGACGACGACAAATGGTGGCAGCATCAATTTATCCAAATGTTTATGTGATCCAATATGTGTTCAGTGAAGCTTCCTTGCAAGCCTGTTGGTGGTGAGGAGCTTGGGTGTTGCAAGCGATAACAGCCACTAGTGTTGGCCTTTCCTTGGCGCTTAATATTGCTACCGCATCTACATATCCATCCTTGGCCATTGTTCTTCAGCCATGTGTTTCACTCAATTCGCAACAAACTTTGCAGTGGGATTGTGTTGTTGGTGAGAACTACAGCAACAAAAAGAAAATCTTCAAAGCATTTTCCACTTTCTCTTCTTCTTCTTCTTTCGGTGCAACGACAGGATTGTCGTTATGTTTTCCTCACCAGCAAGGATGCAAGGAGAAACAAGTTCCATTGGCGCAAGTAAAGCGACTTCCTTTTTGTCTCTTCTCCTTAGTTGATGTTGATGGAATAATAACCAAAGTAGTTTGTTTGTTGTTGTCTGGGCAAAATTTCAAAGTGTTGTTGTTGCTACAACATCATAATAACAAGCTAGCACCTTTTGTTGTGAGGTTCATGTGCAATTGTGAGGATAATATAAGCTAGTAATGCACAAGTACTGCAAACAAATACTGAAGAAGATCTAAAACAAGGGTTTATGAAGTTACAGGCGGTTGAGATCCAGATTCAAGGATCTTGAATCTTGAGCCAAGGTCACTGCAGCTAGCTGCCCCAATTAGTTGATAAGCTAGCCTAGCTAATCTGACCGAGTTCAAAAGGAGGGATCCACAGCTAAAATTATATAGGGTCAATGGAGGTCGCAACAGTTGCAATAGCTACTCATGCCATCATGTGATCATCAATCCGCAACGCGGCTTTCGAGATTCATACAAATATTCTTAGACCTGCGAACTATGACCCAACGCCAAAGCCTAATTTTGTAAGCTACATACACCCGTGTGCACTCACGCCCAGCTGACCACCTCGTTATTACGCAATGCATATGTCCTACTGCAGAGGAAGCAGAAGGATAAAAACCCAAACCGAAAGAGGAATAGCCTTCTATGTCGAGGTGAGAGAGAAAGAGAGAGAGAGAGAAGGAAACGAGGATAAGAAGAGAATGGTGAGGGGTACCACTTCCCTTTTGGAAATTATTGATGTTGTTGTCTGTGAATGTACGGAGTGAGATCCGTTTGGTGGCAGACGTGGCTACTCAATTGTCACCTTCTTCAAACATTGATGATGCCACCAACACCTCAAGTAGTAGTAGTAATATAGGCTACATGGAACACATAGTCTACAAGCTTGACACGCTCGCAGGAGTCGCTATCAAGTATGGTGTCGAGGTAATGAACTCTTTCTCATGCTTTTTCCAGTCTCAAATTTCCACTTTGTAGTTGTGAGATTTATTTCATCGGAATGCAAACAAGAGCATTTCTGATCTTTGGATTGATTGAAATGGGTGTGTGAGGTGTAGGGGGCGGGGGTGGGAAAGATGATATCCTCACGAAATGACATTGCATTGCAAGCTGAAACCCCCCATCAATGTGTGTGTGGAAACCATACTTTGATCATTTGAGTATTCAAGTCCTTCAAGATGTGGTCATGACCATGTGTTTTGTAGGTTGCAGATATCAAGCGCCTGATTGCACTAACCACTGATTTCCAGATGTATGCACCCAAAACATTACAAATACCTCTTTAAAGAAAACATTCCCCTTCAGCTACTACCCACAAAAACTCATCTAGTCTTACACGGTATGTATGTAGCTTTCACGAAGGAGATGTCTACAAAAAGAAAACATGTAACCAATTTGGTTTATCTTGAATGTGTTCAGGCAATATGTTTCTTTCCCCCTTCCAACTCTTGGAACTATTAGCAAGGCCAAATCTTGTAGACCATGTGACTGAGGAACAACAACCAAATGCAAATAGAAATTTCATTTTTGGATGACATGTGTGACCCATTGAGGATAAATTTTTGCTTTTCAACTGGGGGATTATAGGTATGCAAGTTCATTTGTCGATCATGGTTTGCAATATTTAGCAGGTGGCTCACAATTAACTTCCAACAATGGCATCAAGTACAGATCTCTTGAGAAGAGAGCTCTTACATCTGCCATGGGATTGTTGAGAGGATACTATGGACTAGCATCCATGACTAAAGAAAGTAGTGAAGGAATAGAGATGGATGTGTACAAAATTGATGCTAAGTTCCTGTATGAAGATCAACCACATGTGCCTCATGTAAAATTGGCACAGAATGCACACAATATTTTAGGTGTTTGTTTGTTCGATCGTCCTCCTTGGGGGTAAGGGGGTTAAGGTTAGCACGCCCTTCATAAACGCGTTTCCTTGGTTACCTTTCACATGGAACGGACCTCTTCACCTATCTTCCCCCCTTTAACACAACAACCTTCATTAAACCAATGAAGGAAGAGGAGGCCTCGTGTGTCTGTCGAAATCGTCTTGCCCAAGAGAGGCACACTGCTCGATCTAAGGAATAACGTGTGGTGGATGCCAAACGGCAAGTAGTTTAGAAAGTTGCGCGCAGCAATGCGCATATTACTTTGGAAAATGTTGTGTGTGCTAATGCCTTAACGTTTTTACATCCCAATAGGCAATAGGAAACGCATAACGCGGATTATCAAGCTCACCAGGGCCAGCGAGAATAGTTGCCGGAAGAATGTCGCCAAGAAATTCGTAACATTAATCGTCAAGCACGTAGTGCCCAGTGTGAACTAGATCGCGCAAACCAAGGTGGGAACCAAGTGATCCTTTTGGTGCGTCGTGAATTTGACGGCAGCCATTGTGGTATTCGCCACACTTTAGGTGAAATGACCACCATGTGTGGCAAGTGCGGCACCCTACACTTTTTGGAGGAGTGTGTCGCATCAAGTTCTCGTGCCAATCTGAAGTTTACTCTATGTTGCGCGCAAGGTAAAGTGACGTTGCCCCCATTGGCACCCCCACCGGAGCCGCTTAGGCGGCTCCTTACAAGTACGAAGCAGATGCAAAAGACTTTCGTCAATGAATCCACTCTTACAACAATGCATTGGCCTTCACATATGTGGGGGCCAACCTGGATACCAGTGTTGCCCAACCTGGCAATTATACTTACTGTTTTCGTGGTGAGTTTTACCATAGGATGGGAACTCTACTTCCTCAGCCTGGTGAGGCACCAAAATTCGCCCAGTTGTACATCAATGATCCGCATGCTAAGCTTGATGGCCAAATGGGCAATTTTGGCGACCTAAATAAGGACACCATGCAATCGTTGCAAACAATGCTGCATGCATGCAACCCCTACGCCAGCATCTACCAAATGGCTGCGGAACGGCTCCAAGGCGAGGCTGTTGAGCTAAGTCTTCGTTTGGTGAACAATCGTCGCACTGATTTGCGGCGTTACAATGTGCTAATTGCTAACGAAGTTTGCGCATTGATGGTTGGGGGTGATGTGGATGAAGTAGACGCATGTGACATTGTCATTTGTTTGACTAATGGCTATTTTCAACGCGTCTCTCCCATACACAGTGCATGCGCGCCACTGCACTACGTCTTTCTCTTCTCGAATGGACGCAATGGATGGCATGATAACATACCATTGAATGGATTTCAATGGGATGGCTTTGGGTCCATCCATGATGATGAAAATGCAATAGGTGGTAAATGTGGTTTCGCGTGTGTCACCATGCTTCAATTTTACGCATACATATTATAACATCGCGTCAATGAAAAATGGATTTGCGAGCTGGAAGGCTTTTGTAACAATTCATTATTGACGCGTATGCATGCATTGAACAAAAATGCCTGAAATTTATTTTCGAGAACCAACGACAATTACGTTGTGACCTGTACAATGGTCTTCAAGATGCATTAAATGCTGGCAACGTTCTCGGGAACGACATTGGGCAAAAGATGATTCTCTCGTCGTCGTTCTAAGGCGGTGAGCGCGCTATGGGCCAATTGTACCAGGATGCCATGGTGAAGGTCCGCAAATTTGGTAAACCGGACCTTTTTGTCACATTTACCTATAATCCTAAATGGAAAAAAATTACAGATGCGCTTCTCCCTGGGCAAACTACCAAGGATTGCCTTGAGTTAGTAACTTGCGTTTTCAATTTGAAACTTAACGCCCTTTTGAAGGACATAAAAGACAGTGTTATTGGCAATGTGATTGTTAAAATTTGGGTCATCGAGTTTCAAAAGAGAGGCTTGCCCCACGCGCACATTTTGCTCATTTTAGATGAAGCGTCGAAATTGCGCACCGCTGAGGACTATGATTCGATGGTGTCGGCCAAGATTTCAGACCCGATACGCCATCCTGAGGCGTACGAGACGGTCACTTCGTGCATGGTGCATGGGTCATGTGGTTTAAATTTTCTCAACGCACAATGCATGGAGTAAGGAAAGTGCAAGAAAAGGTACCACGTTCTTTTAGCGAAGAAACGCATTGTGATGTTGATGGGTACCCCGAGTACCGACGTTGTCAAACCCGCATTTTTGTAGATCCAAAGATGCAACGTGTGGTGGATAACCAGTGGATTGTCTTGTACAATCTTCACATGGCAACCAAGTACCATGCGCACATCAACGTGGAGATATGTTCGTCCAAATCTACCGTCAAATACCTGTACAAGTATGTGTACAAGGGACCTGACCGTGCTACTGCCATTGTCGAAAGGCGGGCGGATACGCTCGGCTAAGAAAACAACGTGCAAGTGGTCGTTGCCAATGGTGAGTGGCAAAATCACAATGAAATTAAAGCATATTTTGAAGGACACTATGTTTCTGCTTCCGAGGCATCATGGCGTCTTTTCTCCTTTAGAATGCATGATGGGACATTGTCTGTCACACGCCTTGCCATGCACGAGCCTGGAATGCATACGGTCGTGTACAATGATAATGCCAATATTTTTGAAATTGTTAATAGTGAGCAAAACCAGAAAACAACGTTCACCGAATACTTCCAAGCCAATATTGATTACCCTTTGGCTAAAGAAGTCACGTACATGGATTTTCCCTTTGTGTTTACATGGACCAATGGGATGAAAAAATGGACCATCCGGTAGAGAGGGTGTTGTGTCGGGCGCCTTTATTTCGTCAATCCTTTTGTTGGCGAACGCTATTTCTTGTGTACATTGTTAATGAAGGTCAAAGGTGCTGTTTTTTTTTACGCTCTTTGCATAGTTAACGATGTTGTCCATGACACATTCAAATTAGCGTGCATTGCGCTTAGTTTGTATGACTCGGATGACGAGTGGAATGCATGCTTGGAAGAAGTAGTTGCCATGCAAATAGGTGCGCAGTTACGATCTTTGTTTGTGACCATCTTGGCCTTTGGCGTTATAGGTGAGTCGTGCATGTTTTGGGACAAGTACAAGGAGCACATTTGTGATGACTGCAAGGCAACATTGCAATGTCGCGGTATAGTGGAACCGTCCTTTGAGCAAATTGAAAGTTGGGCACTATATTCCTTACGGGATGCGCTTGCCAAATTTAACAAAACTCTCAAGGATTTTGGCCTTTCTGCCCCTTCTATTGCCCTTGATTAATTAGAGACCAATCGCCTACTTAAGGTGGAGCGCGACTATAATTTCGAGGTCTTGCAAGTCGAGGTGGCTATGGCCATTGAGAGCCTCAATGATGGGCAGTGTGCAACCTACAATGGCGTAATCGATGCATATGCTGCCCATCATGCTAAAGTCACCTTTATCGATGGCCCCGATGGAACGAGTAAGAACTACACCGAAAACTTGATTTTGAACGATGTGCGTTCATGTGGTGATATTGCACTTGTTGTCGTCTCTTCAAGCATTGCTGGATTTTTGCTTTCAGGAGGGTGAACGGCCCATTCATACCTGAAGATCCCGATTGCGCTCGACCATAAGTCCTTCTACTATATCCGTAAGCAGGATGATTTAGCGGCATTAATCCGTCAAACAAAACTCATCCTTTGGGATGAAACTCCTATGGTTAATAAGTTTGCTTTCGAAGCGGTGGATCGAACTTTGTGTGACCTTACAAACAGGAATGAGCCCTTTGGCGGCATTGTTTTTGTCATGTCATGGGACTTTCGCCAAGTCCTTTCGGTCATCCTCGAAGGATCCCGTGCAGACATTGTCTCTACATCAATCAAAAACTCCTACCTATGGGAATTTGTTGAGGTATTCCATCTTTCGGAAAATATGCAAGCTAGTGTTGTCGTTGTTGTTCACCCCGATCTTGGGAATTGCACTTTTGCAAACTAGCTTCTTTGTCTTGGCAACAACAAGTTGGAAACCATCGATGAAGACTACATCAAATGTCTACACATGATGGTACTCCCTCCTCTGAACACACAAGCCATGGTTGTGGCCATCTACCTTCGATTACACAAAGGCCAGGCCACAAACAAATATTTGCATGAACGCGCGATTTTGGCTCTTCACAATAAAGAGGTTTCGTTAATAAATGCGATGGTTTTAAACTACTTTCCAGGCGTGCAAGTCAACTTCCTTAGTGCGGATTCCGCATAAAACACGGAAGTGGCGAACACATACCCTTCCGAATTCCTCAACACTTTAGAAGTGACTAGCATGCCTTCACACAAGTTATTGCTCAAGATTGGCGCACCAGTGATTCTACTGCGTAATCTCGACCCATCGACTAGGCTGTGCAATGGGATGCGCCTGATTATTCGACGCTTCACAATGCGAGTCATTGAGGTTGAGATCACTGTGAAGCAACTTTTGTCCTTCTGCTTCCGGTTCTACAAGGTGATTATGCTTGAAGCACAAATGCTACTAGTGAAAGGAAGAATGCAAGTGTAATTTTAGACGTTAGATTGCGTTTGTAGGTGAAATTAAATAGCCCACCTTCTTTGCAACATTTATGATTAGAACTAATAAATACATTTTTTTCAAGCTCACACACTACACATCCTAGGTGTCGCAACCCCACTTTGGCCAAGTGTGGGGGTGAAGCCAAACACTTCCAAAGTTGGGGATTTGGAATCCTCTGGGACTCCCGAATGTTTAGGGTTCGCTAGAAAGGCCCAAAACAACCTTGCATTGAGGTGTTCTTGAGGTCATCGAAAAGTTCTTGAAGCGTAGATATCGAAAATGGCCTCGCATTGGCCATTTGGACATCTGTCGCCCAAGTTATGGGCAAAAGAAGGGCCGGGAGTCAAACTGGCAATTTGACTCCCGACCACTAAAAGTCG
>Ga0116230_10005785_pt1 | contig 12137 bp, 7 predicted proteins | sample S1TSphfallax_3_FD_88678 | JGI IMG/M metagenome (GOLD analysis project Ga0116230, IMG submission 88678) | Host-associated microbial communities from peat moss isolated from Minnesota, USA - S1T2_Fd - Sphagnum fallax MG | ecosystem: Host-associated > Plants > Peat moss > Unclassified | place: USA...
GTGGCCTAGTAGCAATATTATGATGGGATGTAATTGTTGTTTGGGATTTTGTGTAATTTAACAAATTTGTCGTTAAATAGTTGCAATAAGGTATTATTGCAATACCTTATTAGGCCTATCAATGACAATTTAACAATTTATGCAAATAATTTACTAGTGAGTGAGTGCCCCACCACAACCCCACTACAACTTTTTTTTTTGAATCTTGCATTTTGGGGTTCCCCATTTTGTTAATGATGGATTCTTTGTTGTTGTCACCAAAAGCCTTGCTAGATGTTTTTCTTTGCACATTTCTTTTCCTTAACAAGAAGAAAGAGTTCATTGATTTATTTTTAATTGTTGTGACATGCAAAGGATTGGGAAAAAAGAATGAAAGGAATGAGGGAATTCATTAAATATTTTTTTATAATTTTGATAGATACACAAGCAAATAAAATTTGAAATCTTTTTTTGGTTGTTATTGTGACATGTGAAGGAGTTAAATGTCTAGTCTCATTACATTACTATTATAAAAACTTTCAAAACTAGAAAAAAAGGATTGGGAATATTACACTCACTACAAAGTTCTAACTATTGACATTTTTAAAAACTATTAATTAAAATGAAATTAATAGTTTTCATGTCAAGGAATTACAATGATATTGAATGTAATCAATATTTACATCATGGATATATTGTTGTCTAATGAATATTTGTTAGCAAGTTAATTAATTACAACTAGTTGATTATTATTGGGCATATGCTACTTCCTTGACTTTGTATAATACAAGAATAAGCATAGGTTAATGCTTATTCAAACTTCAACAAACTACATAATCATGATTTTGTTTTGGTAGGTTATATGTTGTGCATGTAATCAGGCATACATAACCATCATTCACACTTAACTTGCAAATGAATCAATAACTTGCATTTATAGGAATTTTTTTTGCTAGTTTATGGTGGGAATGTTTTTATTTATGTCGTAATACCTAGGCAGCTTTGGCACAAATTAAATTATTTTCAACTTTGTCAAAAATTTCGGAAACAATTCAGCCCTTTCTATCAAAATTTTCAAGAATGCATTCAAGCTACTAACCAATTTTAAACTAAGGACCTACCTGATCAAATTAATTACTTTACATCCATAGATGACCACTAATGTAGTGAAATATTTTTAAAATATTAACGAATTTTATTACATATATCACACATATGCCAGAATTTTTTGAATTGAAAAGGTAGTTGCCAAACCAATGTTTTTGGATTAAATTAATTATTTGGAAAAAATTTACCAAAGCCACCTAGGTATTACGATAAATTTAAATAAATTATTGCACATATAGAAGGTGGGCTTACTTGCTTCGAATCCCACCATAAATTTTTTTTAATGTATGGTAAAGTTTCAAGGTCGGCAAATTCTTCATGAAGCAATAGTTGAGTGATGTGCAACAATTTGGGAAATGATTATCATGCCCGTATGCATGGCCTCATACATGACGGTCGGTTACGGGCATGCCAATCATGTCTTTAAGGTTAATGCATGTTCTTAGGTTATTGTACGCTATTAGGTGTTTCAAGGTTATGGTTTGTTTAGGGTTTCAACTTTGTTGATGGCTATATAAAAGGCCAAGCTCTTCCCTTCTCTTGTTTTCTTTTCTAGAATTCCTTTGTTGATGAGAGTTTCCTCCATAATCAAAAAAATTCTTCCATAATTAGATTGGATTTTTAGATGCTCACGGTAGCTATTACACGACCATTGTTTACATACACTACATTTTCTTTCCTTTTTTGCAATTTAATTCTATAAAAACTAATTTCTATTACTTAATGTTGAAAGCAACATATTTTTCTTGGTTTTGTGTTTTGTGGGTTTCTTTTGCTAGTGGTGTTGTTGTTGTTGTTGTTGTTACTACTATTGGTGGTGGTGTTGTTGTTGCTCTTGATCTTTTAGTTATCGTGTCTCAATGTTTGAAGTTACCAATTTTGAATGTTTTTAAAGAAAAGACTGGACAAACTTTTATTACTCAATTGCCTGCTCTTGCTTTCCTTTGAACCAGCTGCCTCTGCTTAAAAATTCTTTTGCAATATCATCGTTGTCGTCGTCAAGCCAAGCCAAGCCAAGCCAAGCCATCACTTTATCTTGTACATTGTTGCTAGAAGAGAGCTAAGTTGCTCCATTGTAGCTAACATAAGAAGAAATCAAAGGTTTATCTTCCGACCATTATAAACTCACTTTTACCTTTTGCATGCCATCTTTCCAGATTCGCGTCCAGTGTTATGGTTGTCACATCGTTGTCTGCCATTGATGCAAAGTTTGTGTCCAACATCATGGCCGTTGCGTCGCCGTCCGCCATCACTACAAAGCTCGTGTCCAACGCCATGGCCATCACATTGCCACAATCGTCATTTTGTTCTAGAGCAGTCTCCGTTCTGTTCCGTCCGATGACCGTCATAGTTTCGTCCAATGTTCATCACAATTCCATTCAATTCCATCCGTTCGGCCCTTTTCATCCACCAACGTCTGTTCGTCGCCATTCATCCCCATCAACGTACCGTATTTTTCAAATCGTAAGTACTACGTGCATACATATCTGATACCATATTCTTCAAACCATATCTAGTGTTTTATATTACTACACAATTTTGGGGCATGGGACAACACCATGTACTCGGATGAGGAGAACACTACCGTTTAACCAGAGCCAAGGTATCAGTTACAAAGCAACACACAATCATTTGAGTTGATTTCTTTGAGTTCACAATCTTCACAATAGTACCATCAAGCGTCTATAATGCCATCGTCATCCACTACAACTCCTACCAGGAATTCAAGTTCAGGTTACATTAAGTCAACGGTACATCAAAGTTCATTTGGAAGGGTTAATCAGTGGGGTATGCCCACTTTTGCACCAACTTTCACACCATCACTATATATTCCACTGCAAGTTGTTATCTCTACACCCATATACACCATGGAGGTCAATAATACTAATTATAATAATGAAGGATACCTTGAACACTACATTAGGTCCTTTACCAATCCTTGATCCACATGTTATAGGGGTCCCATCCAACACTTTGGAAAGACACTTGATTAGCTCATGTGTTGTAGATGGTGTTTGTAATATGGTCACTAATTATAGCATGGCTAAACTAGTGGGCTTTCCTACCTCAAATTTTACATTCACATATTAGAAGGGAGCTAAGAACACCTCACTTGTGGATAGCCATTTTCCCCACAAAGTCTCTCACTCATTTCTGAAGATGGTGCCTAATGAAAAAACTTCCATCACCATTGAAGTTGCCATTGTTGACAATATTGGGTTAGTAATCTAAGTGGGAAGACATACACCCAGAATGGTACTTCTTGATATAGGTGCCCAACCAATGATTCTTGGAATTCAATTCGCCAAGAAGATGGGCATGTTTGATTCCAAACTATGAAAATTTATGTGGCAAATTCGCACCGCTCGTGGGAGCGTAAAGAAGGTACATAGGGAGAACTCGAATTTTATTGCACATAATTTCAATAAAGGCACAAATCATGAGCTTTGCTTATAGGTCAAATGTTTAGTCATTAATGCCACTAATTATGATGTGTTCATTGGGTAAGAGGCCTTGTTTCCACCAGGTTTCACAATTGACAACTGGTTCGAGCATGCGTACTACCAACTAGATTAGGAAACTAATGGCCACCACCTAGGATATATATCCCTTGACTTACATGGGAACCATAGTCCTATGGCTCACCATTGTATGCTCAAGGAAGCACACACCATTTCCTACATCCAACAAGCTAGCCACGAGTGGATAGACTGAGATGAAGAGGAGACATCTTACGCCCAAGTTACTGAAAGCTTAAAGGTGGTTCCTACTAACATGGACCAAAGGTCTTACACAGGTTCAAAGCAACCCACAAGCCCTTGGTTAAAACTTTGTCTAATTTTGAGAACATGCAGAACCATGGCGAACTGATTAAGCCAATACTTCGTCAACTAATCACCTGGACATTGCCTAAGGAGGGGATTACATTACAAAAGTTTTTTGATGGTATTGGTACAAATCTCGAAGCCCTACTACAACTAGGGATCATGGTTCGAAAATATTTATACGTAAACATGAGATTTCCATGATAGTTCAACCTAAAATCTAGTTTCTTTGCATACATGGTACGATTGATCACCTAGGCTCAATCCATTTCTCTTACACTTAATTATGTAATTGAAAACAACCCTTCTCAATTTGACCAAAAGGAGAAAGTCTAGGAACATTATACACTGGTCAAACATTACCTTAGAGAGCCACTCCTACTCAATGCAACACAATGTGGTTCTTATGCACACTGATTGCGCAACTGGTGGACCAACCTTGCACCATTTTTAATTCTGTAGTCGGCTTTGAGATACACCATTAGAGACCCCAACTTGTAGGTTTTTCACATATTGGATGATCAGAGCTCCTGCCAACCAATTACAAGGCAAGAGAAACCTCCTTAGTTTCCTACGAACATAATAGGAAAACCAAAAGGTGTTTGGCCCACCTTTGTTTCCTTCCCAGGAACATAAGCCTTTCAGGGAGATGGACCAGGCCTGGTGTATCGTCATGCTTCAACCACTTAGGATGAACCAAGGCCAGAAGAAAAAGAAAGGGTTATGGGGTTCCAAATTGGCACTGCTAATCACACCAAGGTGATTAAATTAGAACGTAACACTCTATTGAGGAGAAGCATGGACCTAAACTCCCTTACGTGGTTATTGGTAGCCTGTGTACTCTTTCAAATGTATAGAACACTAGCATTGATTCTATCAGCTTGTTGTTCTAACAATGCGACTACATGGCACCCCGAGCAAGTACATTTGTTTATCTTCAACACTCTACACTTCATTCTTAATGTTGGGGGGGGAGAAGGTACTATGTAATTTGACTCAAGTTGTTTTTGATACACCTGGAGGTACATCAACTTCTAGATAAACAATTATAACCTTCTATGAATTTACGTAGTTGGATAATGGAGTTAAATGTACTTATAGCCTTTTCGCTCTTCATTACCACTGGAGAGGTATGTATGCTAAAGTTTAAGATGCCATTGCTAGGTGTGAACAATGTGATAGAGTGAGAACTTCCTTTTCCTCTCAACAACTGACGCTTTCTCCATTCCCTATTCAGGGCATGTTCTATTGTTGGTCATGTGATTTAGCTCGACAATTACCACAGACCTCCAAGGGTAATGTCGACATCATGATTATGATTGAACATTTTTCAAAATGGGTCGAACTTGTTGCGTTGTCGGACAAATCATCACACAGCACCAACCAAGTTTTCTTACAACAGGTCCTAAGTAGGTTTGGGGCTTGTGTTGACTGCCTTATTTATCAAGGATCAGAATTTATAAGAGAATTCCAAAACAACCTTGATCATGATTTCATTGACCATCGCCAGACTTCAAGGGATCATCCCCAAGCTGATGGCCTTGTAGAGAGGATGGTTCACACATGCAAGAAAGAACTGTGGAATATTTGCTTCATTTGGAATAAAGAGGATTGGAACCTGGCCCTACCTTACATCGCCATGGGTTACAGGATGTCCAAACACACCTTTTTGTCTCATTTCACTCCTCACTTTCTACTTTTTGGGAGACATCCCACTCCACCCTCTTCCATTGTTGTTCAAATGAACCAAGTTATGGAATTGGATTCCCCATCCACTTGGGCTAGGGTCATTGCAAAGAAGGTTGTTCTATTTAGAAGGGTTAAGCCCATGGCCATGGAGAATTTGTCCATTGCACAACATTGAGACACCTTACGGTATGCACACACATAAGGTGGCAATTACAAACCTATGGTGAAACAATTTTATGTTGGTGACTTTGTGTATCTCCAATGGCAACCTAATGACACTTTAGGCACTTCTTCCAGTTGCACTATCTTGACGATTAAGGCAATCAGGCCTTCAAATGTGTTGGAGTTGTAAAAAGCTGATAGACGCACAATTTAGGATCATTCCAAAAACTATGAGCCCTACCACCTACCAAATTTGGATCTTACCATCATCACATCGACTTGGATTCATCCACTTGACTATCGATGTCAAGTATGTCAAAAGACAAATGATGTTAATCAAATGTTGCCTTGCAATAATTATAATGGTGGATACCATTTATTCTACCTCAAGCTGGAGCTCACTCAAGTTCTTGTCGACAATTGGTATTGTTCATCATGTTCTCCTGTAACACCTTGAATTTTATTCAAACCATGCCACGTTTTTCTCAGCTTAGGTTTGGGGGGGATACATGAGAATTTCATCTTTAGCTTCCTCTTGTGCATTGTATATATATGTGCGTGCATCTTTTTTTGGCCGATTAGTTTTCGCCTTTGACTAGTTTTAGTCTTTTTGTTCAATAGAGTTTACTATGGATTTACACCTTTACGACACCAAATGTCATGACACTACATGTCACAACAATTATCATGCATGTATGCATGGCCTCATCCATGATGGCTGGTTACGGGCATGCTAATCATGCCTTTAGGGTTAATGTATGTTTTTAGGGTTAATGTACATTTTTAGATTATTGTACGTTATTAAGTGTTTTAAGGTTATGGCTTGTTTAAGGTTTCAGCTTTGTTGACGATTGTATAATAGGCCAAGCTTTTCCCTTCTCTTGTTAGTTTTTCTATAATTCCTTTGTTAAAGAAAGTTTCATACATAGTCAAAAAGTTTCTTCCATAGTCAAACTGGATTTCTAGATGTTCACGACGGTTATTACACGACAACCGTTTACATATATTACGTTTTCTTTCCTTTTTTGTAATACATAAGAATTTCATCTCAGCCTCCTCTTTTGCATTATATATATATATATATATGTGCGTGCATCTCTTTTTGGTTGATTAGTTTCTACCTTTGACTAGTTTTAGTCTTTTTGTTTAGTAGAGTTTACTATGGATTTACACCCTTTTGACACCAAACGTCATGACCCTACACGTCACGACATGATGTCCTTCACCTATATAAGCTTGGAACCTATCCATTATGAAACATGAAGTGCACGTTATCATGAAACTGAACATACACACATGTACACATAGGTAGGTGAGGAGGCAATAAGAATGAAATGCACCTTATCCTACAAGAAACCTCTTAGCATAGTAAAGTATTGTTTAAAAAACAAGGCATTATTTTTTATAATGGATTGGCAAAAAAATTCCATTTTTTTCTTTTGATATCAATTAGGAATCATGGGTAAAACATGAAAAAAAAAAACAAAACATTTTTCAAAATGATTCACTTTTATGAAAAACAAATTATGTTTCATAATGTGTCTTAAGGGAGTAGTTATTGATGGTAAAAATTTGGTAGTATATTTACACTTACTTAGTTATTGTTTTAGAAATTATTAGTTAAATTACATTTTTTTTATCATCATTTGAGTTTGAATAGATCATAAGACCGTTTCTAAATGGTTATATCTTGGAAGAAGAAAGAGAATGAGACAAATGAGATTCATTATAAAATATTGAATGGTGTGGGAGTATGAAACAATAACATTTTTTTTTTTGGAAAAACTTCACTTCTAAAGTGAAATTTGTTGTTTTGATATTTTTATCATACTTTCATTACTGGATGTTAATTTTGAAACTGGATATGAGTAGATCAGAATGAGCAAATTTATTTAGTATTAGTTTTATGACATGTTTCAACCAAATTTAAATTAGAATATAGGATTAAAGATTTTGTATTTGTTAATGTGTTAGTTTGTATTCTTAAATGAATGCAAAGTATAGTGTTTCACTTTTGGAGCGAGCACCAGTACAAAAGTGGGGTGCAATTCACTAACCTAAATCATCAAGGGATTTTGAAAGTGAAATAGGTTAACTGCACTTTAGTGATTTCATCCTAATTAAAATGATTCCACTATAAGGTCACTCTATAAATATCATGTTTCACTACTAGTTGACATAATTCACTGTTATACTCTATTATGATAAATAGGTTTATTTTTATGTTATTTTAAATACCCTATGTTATTTTAGGTTATACCTTGTGTTATTTTAGGTTACCTTAGTTATTTTAGCTTATACCCTAAATTATTATAAGTTATTATACAATCGTTCGTACCCTAAATTATTATAGGTTATTTTACTTTAAGGTATCTTAACTTATTTAAATTTTATATTTAAAGTTATTTAAAGTTAAACTATTTAATTACTTAAAGCTATACCTTAGGTTAATTTATTTTAAATTAATATATGTTATTTCAAGTTATACCTTAAGTTATTCAAGGTCATTTTATCTTTTATTATTATAAATTATTTTATCCAAAAGTACAATAACTTAAAATAACTTGAAATAAAATATAATAACCTATGATAGAATAATCAAAAAATAATTTATCATAAATAGCCTAAAATAATCAATAATAACCTATGGTAAATAACTTAAAATAACCAAAAATAGCTTACGATAGAGTAACCAACAATAGCTTATGGTAAAATAGCCAACAATAGCCTATGATAGAATAACCAAAAGTAGCCTACATGATAAATAAAGTAAAATAACCAACAATATTATATGGTAAAATAACCTACAATATTTAGAAATAGCCTACAATAGAATAACCAACAATGGCCTATGATAGAATATTCAAAAATAAGCAACAATAACCTATTATAAAATAATCAACAATGGCTTGCAATAGAATAACAAACAATAGCTTAAGGTAAAACAACTTAAAATAACCAATAATAGTTCATGGTAAAATTGCTAATGAATTTGATTAATTGTTGGTGATGAATTCAATTAACTATTAATGAATTCCCCTACTTGTAGCAATTGGTCCCCATTTACTAAAGAGTTGTCCATTTTCACCATGGTAAATTTATCCAATTTCATTCAAAATCTATTGAAACACAAAATGAACATATTGGTGTAGTGTAGGTAAAAAAAAAACTAATAGGTTGGTATATACAAACATGTTTAATATGTAAATAGGGTACACGTAAAGTAAACAATATATAACATTTTAATCTATTGTTACTTACAACCTATTACATACCTACCTAGGTTAAACTAGGTAGCGTAGCTAGTTGGGTGGGCTAGGGTAATTAATTAGGCTAGGCAAGCTAGTTTAATAAACAAGGGTCCAATTATGTTGGTGCACCTTGTACATTATTTTAATGATGGCTTGGAAGATGGATGGATATATGAGTTTAGATGAATGGTTGATGTCACATATAATATGGAATAATGGATGGTATAATATGACTAAATGAATGGATGGACAATGTGGCATATAATATTGATGAATGGATTATATATCATGTAACAATGGTGACAATGTGTCAACAAAAATTGAATTGCATTTGTTGAAATTGGAAACTAATCATAATCATGTCAATTTGCATAATTGAACATTAGCCAACATCCTAATTATAGCCACATAGTGGGAGTTCACTATACATTACATTTTCATTTAAACTTTGAGTTTTCCTTTTGCTTTGGTTTGATTTTGTTTTCAATTGCTTTTGTTTAAGCCCAACTTGTGTTTAAATTTAAACCCATGTAGTTTATTAATTTTTGGATTAACAAAAAAAAAAGTGGACCTTGTTTTTTGCATGTGGGTAACTTCAAATCTTTCACATGGGGAGTTCAAATGTTCATTATTAATTTATTTATAGGTGGTTTTGATTTCTTCATTATGTTCAAGTTTTTTTTTTTAAATTTCAAATGTTGAAGTCTTTGAATGTTTTCATTATTAAACATATTAAAATCATATGGTGTCAATGTAATAAATGTGGATAACACAAGGTTCACCAAACTTATGGAGTTTTGAAACCATTGTCACACATATTATTCAATTTATAAATGTTCAAATCATTTATCCAAAAGTGGGATGTAGTTCACTAGCTTAAATAACTATGAAAGTTTTAAAGTGAAATTAGGCTCACATGACATTAATCCTTTCACCTTGCTTAAAGTTGTGTCGTTATAAGGTTATTATGTAATTATATTTGTGTTTTGTTATTAATTGACACAATTCATTACTAATTGAGTTAATTCACCATAATAAATTTGTTTCTTTTGATGTTGTTTAAAATATATTAGGTTATTATATGTTATTATATTTTAGGTTATTAGAAGTTATTTTAAAGTTATTTTAAACTATTATACCTTATGTTATTCTTGGTTGTTTTTTGTTATTCCAACCTAGGTTATTTTCAATTATTCTAAGTTATTCCACCCTAGGCTATTTTTAAGTATTTACTTTAGGCTATTTTTGGTTATTTTCAATTATTCCACATTAGGTTATTTTTAATTATTAAATTATTATTATTATTATTTTAAGTTATTTTAAACTATTTTAAATTATTCCACTTGAAATTATTATAGGTTTTTCTTCATTATTCTACCATAAATTATTATCAACATTTTTACTTTGGGTCATTATAAGTTATTTTAGGTTATATACCCGAGGTTATACCCTAAGCTATTATATATCATAACCAACTTAAGGTTACATAACTTAAAATAACTTAAGGTGGAATAACTTAAAATAACAAAAATAACATAAGATGAAATAGTTTGGAATAGCCAAAAAAACCTATAATAATTGAAAATAGCTTAGGGTAGAACAACCTAAATAATTTGGGGTGGAATAGTCTATATAACTTAAGGTAAAATTACCTAAAAACAACATACATTGGAATAATTTAGAATAACCAATAATAACAAAAAAAATAGAATAAACTAAAATAATTGAAGGTGAAATAACCTAGAATAACCAAAAATGGCCCATGGTGGTATAACCTAAAATAACTTAAGGTGAAATAATAATAAATAAACAAAGATAATTTAAGGTAAAATATTTCAAAAAAACGTAAAGTGAAATAGTTTTAAATAATTAAAAATAACTTAAGGGATAATTGAAAATAATGTAAAGTGGAATAACAAAAAAATAACCTAGGGTGGAATAGTTTAGAATAATAAAAAATACCTTAAGATGGAATAATTTAAAATAGTCGAAAATACCCTAAGGTGTAATATTCTAAAATAAATTAGGGTGTATTAGTTGAAAATAACCCATAACAACTTAGGGCTAATTTAAAATCATGGCTTATAGTAGGTTAAAAATAACCTACAATATCTTACATTAACTTAGGATTAATTTAAGACTAACATAAAAACTTAACCTATGGTAACCTACACATAGGTTAGAAATAGAATGTGTATTATAATGTGTGGTGACAGATCATTTCATTTATTTAAATAATGGTCAAATGGTTAAAGACTTTTTTTAAAACATGGATGTGAGGGGAGGCGAGGGGTTCAAATTTTCACACTTGCATCCTAAATTAATGGGCTAGGTTATTAAATGCCTGACATAGCCTAGGTTTCTTAAGTGTTTAAACCTAATTTAAGTTCTTAACCTAGGAGGTTAGGTGGTTAGCCTAGGTTTCTATTGTAACCTAATATAATTATCAACTAGAAAATTAATCTAGTGAATTAAGGAATTTGATTAGTTATTAATGAATTCACTTGTCCATAACAATTGGTTTTTGTTCATTAAAGGGTCATCACATCCGCCATGATAAATTTGTCCAAATTCATTTAAAACTTGGTGAAATATTGCCAAGTAAACCAAAACACATATTGGCATAATGATTTTTTTTTTCTTTTGTTTTTTTCCTCCTACCATGTTATTTTTATTTTTCTTTATTCACCATGGTAATTTCCATCATGTTGCATTTTGTTTTTTTTCTTTTCAATTAGTTTTTCCTTTGAATTTTTATTAGTTTAACTTCTTCTCCACCAATTCAAGAACAAGAACTTGGGTGTGAAGAGCCAAATTGATGAAGCGTCTCAACAGCAATGCATCTCAATGGCACTCAAGAAAATAGGCAAAAAAAAATCGTTATTTCTCAATATCTTCACCATGAATCATTTTTTTCTTCTTTCTTTTGTCCAAATAATTAATGTGATCACAAGTAGGAATGTGAATATAATTCACTAGAAACTTTTCATTAATCATATGGGTGAAATCACCACTTATTCATTATACTAGAAATTTGATTAATTCACCATGTCTCTTAGTGATTGGCAATAGGTTGATATAGACAAGTGAATTCATTAGCATGTGACCAAATAAGAAAATAACA
>Ga0116230_10005788_pt1 | contig 12130 bp, 10 predicted proteins | sample S1TSphfallax_3_FD_88678 | JGI IMG/M metagenome (GOLD analysis project Ga0116230, IMG submission 88678) | Host-associated microbial communities from peat moss isolated from Minnesota, USA - S1T2_Fd - Sphagnum fallax MG | ecosystem: Host-associated > Plants > Peat moss > Unclassified | place...
AGGCGCTTCTTTCCGTCTACCATGATGATGCCATCGACGACCATGGCGATTACGTCGGCCCCGCTTCAGGTTTTGTCGACTGGGCAATGAATTACCACACGAGTAATCAGATTCGGACCCAGCATGCCCTCACGAACCATTTATGCGAGCTTGACGGCGACGTTGCACATACTGAAACCTACTGGACTTACCGCGCCCTCAATCGTGACGAACCCAAATATATTTGCGCGAGCGGTCGATACATCGACCGTTTCGAGCGGCGCGACGGCCGCTGGGCCATCGCAGTCCGTGTATGCGTCATGGATGTGCCCGATCCAGTCATGGACGCCGCCGGCCCCTTCGGCGACGGGCAATTTCAGACGACGGTGCGCGACAGATCAGACCCATCCTACAAACGGCCTTTGACCGTGGATGTCTCAAGATTCACCGGATGAGCCTTGGGAATCGTTTCTCTCGCAGTCTGCCGGGCCGGGCTGAAGCAACGCATCACAAACATAGTCGTGTTGTATCTTGGTGCAATCATGCCCGTGCTGTAAACGTCGTGACGAAATGGAGATTGCGATGACAGGCCTTTTGGTAATTGGGGCTTCCGGCGATGTTGGTCAGGGGGTTGTGCAAAAGGCACTCGGCAAGGGCTGGACTGTCGCGGCGGCCGGCCGCACTGAGGAAAAGCTCCTCGCGCTCGATAAGCGGCTTGGTTCCCCGAAAAACCTCCGCCTGGTCCCAGGAGATATCGGTGACGAATCGGGCGCCACCGCCCTCCTGGAGAAGGCGAAAGCTTCACTTGGCACTATCGATGCCGTCGTTGTCGCGGTAAACGCCCCTAACACCGCCAAGCCATTGCTCGATTGGACGATTCCGGAATTCATCAAGCTGCTTAGAGACAATCTCGTATCGCATTTCATCGCCGCCAAGACCTTCATCCCGCATTTGGCGGACGGCGGAATCTTTATCGCAATCGGCGGCGGTACAGCCGATTTCGTGATCGCGGGAATGGGACATCTGTCTATCGTTCAGGCGGCCGAGCGCATGATGATCAGAGCACTGGCCAAGGAACACCGCGGCAAAACAACCCATCTGCGCGAACTGATGATCATTTCAATGGTCAACGGCGCCAGCACGCGTCAGCAGGCCGCCGCGGACTGGCTCACGGACACGGAAATCGGCGAGCATATCACCTCGATCATCGCGCGACCGGCGGAATTCCCAGGGCCAATTCTGTCGCTGAAGTCGAGAGATCAGGTTGGCGTGCCGGGCTAAAGCGGCACTTACGAAGTTTATGTCAGGTATTTCAGGGAGTCCGGATTAAAGGCCGGCAACGTCGTACCAAGCCGCGCCTTTCGAAGCCAGAGCGGGTCGTGAAGAAGCGCCCGCCCGATAGACACGATATCGAATTCACCGGCTTCGAACCGTTTGAGAACGAGAGGCAGATTGTTGGTTCCGGATGTGGTTTCGTTGGACAGCGTGTCGTACATCCCTTTGTTGAACCCGATTCCGCCGACCGCGCCGGAAAGCTTTCCGGTCAGTTTCTTTGCCCAGCCCGCCAGCGTCAGATCGGACCCCTTGAACGCAGGGCTATCAAAATATCGAACACTTGCGTCGAAAAGGTCAACACCGGCATCTGCGAGCGGGCCGAGAATCGTCTCCAGCTCCTGCGGGGTTTCGGCGAGTTTGGCGCGAAAGTCCTGTTGCTTCCACTGCGAGAACCGGAAAATTACCGGCTTGTCTTCGCCCATCGCCAGCCTGCATCTTTTCACCAGTTCAACCGCAAAACGGGTACGCGCCGCGGCATTGCCACCCCACCGGCCCGTCCGCCGGTTGGTCTCTCCCCATAGAAAGCTATCGATCAAATAGCCATGCCCGCCGTGCAGCGCGATCCCATCGAACCCAGCGTCTCTGGCCTGACCGGCTGCACGCCCGAAACTCTCGACAACGTCTGCAACGTCTTCATCAGTAGGAACTGGCAGCGAGCGGGACAATTTATCGGCCTTGTCACGGTAATATTCCGCCGCCTTGTCTTTGTCTCCATAATAGCCGGAGGGCGTGAATGCCGGGACATCAGGCCGTGGTGCCGAATCCGGCATCTTCATGGGTCCTTGATGCCAGATCTGCGGAATAATCTTTCCACCTGCCAGATGCACGTCACCGACAACCTTGCGCCAGCCATCCACCGCGCCCGGACCATGAAAGGCTGGAAGATCCTTCTCGCCCAGACCGGTATCGCCTAGTGCCGCCGGATGATCCGGCCCGATGGCCTCGGTCGTGATAAGCCCCACGTCGCCCTCCGCACGGCGTCGGTAATAACCGGCCACGTCCTCGCCAGGAATGCCGCCGGGGCAGAAACACCGCGTCATGGGCGCCATGACAAAACGATTCTTGATCGTCATGCCGCGAAGCGCAATGGGCGTCAGCAGGGGGTCGATGAAAGAGCTATCCGTCAAAAGCATCCGGTCAATTATCCTTCACCCCTCAATATGAACGCTTAAATCGTTCCCCCGTGGGCGGTTTCATTCGCAATGGCGCCCCCACCTTCAGGCGCAGCCACTTCATATATGATCGCAAAAATTCGTCTACTTCAACTACACCGGTCTCTTGAAGTCACGGACGTCCCAAGATTCACACTGGGACATCCATCACAAATGTGAATAATTTACCGCACAGAGTTATTTGGTGAAGTATCAGTCTAGAATGGGAAGCTCTGTTTGTATCCAAAAGCAAACATATGAGGATCGTCGATGTCTTTGCCTGCTCCCGGATCATTTGCCCTCGAGGCTGAATACGATATCATCATTGTCGGGAGCGGCGGTGCCTCTATGTGCGCGGCACTGGCCGCCAGTCAGGCGGGGCTGACCGCTGCAATTCTCGAAAAGCGCGATGTAATCGGCGGTTCGACGGGGTTTTCCGGCGGGCTCTGGTGGGTGCCAGACAATCATGTGATCAAACGTGAAGGCGTGGTGGATTCATATGAGCGGGGCCGCGCCTACTTCAATGCGGTTGTGGATTTTAAAGGCGCCGGCAGCTCCGAAGCGCGAAGGGAAACCTTTCTGCGGACTGGTCCTGAAATGGTCGCATTTCTAGAATCTCAAGGTATGCAGTTCTACCATGCCGATGGTTGGCCGGATTATTACGACGATCGACCAGGTGGAGAGCCCCGCGGCCGCTCTCTCATGGCCAAACCCTTCGATCTCGCCGCCCTTGAAGGATGGTCGGACAAGCTCTCGCTTTATGAATTATCCAAAAACCTCCCTTTAGGCGCCGACGAGCTCGTGCCCATGTTTCTCTTCATGCGGACTTGGAAAGGCCGGCGGAAGCTCGCCAAGCTTGTCACCAAAATGACGATCAACGCCGCCAGGGGCCGAAGGGTTGTGGCAAGCGGCGGTTCAATCCAGGGCCGCATGCTGGAGATGACGCTGAAACGGAATATCCCGGTCTTTACGGAATGCCGAACCGAAGACTTCATCCTGGATGGCGAGCGCGTGGTTGGCGTGCGCGGTCACCGCCAAGACCAGCCATTCGACGTGCGCGCGCGCCGCGGTGTGCTGATCAACGCCGGCGGCTTTTCCCGAAACGACGCGATGCGTCAGAAATATCAGCGCAAGCCGATCAGCGGCGGCTGGACGAACGCAAACCCCGGCGACACGGGCGAAATGCTCCAAGCCATGATCTCGCTCGGCGCCGCCACCGAAAATCTTGATCTTGCCTGGTGGGTCATCACCTCGCTGAATCCGGATATGAGCTGGCCGAAGGGCTCGGTCGCAAAGGATGGAAAAATTTATCCCTTCATGCATAACGCCGATATTTCCTGCCCCAATCTCATGATTGTCGATGGCGGCGGAATGAGGTTCTTCAACGAGGCCGCGTCCTATGTAGAAATCGGCGAGACGATCTACACGCATCACGCGCAAACCGGAAAGGCAATTCCCTGCTGGGCGATTTTCGACAGCCGGCACCTCAAGCGCTATCCTTGGGGCACCCAGCTGCCCGGCGCTAAACCCGTCAAAGACTGGCTAGCCTCAGGCTTCTTGACAAAGGCAGACACGATCGCCGAGCTCGCCAAGAAATGCGGCATTGATCCGAGTGGATTGGAAGTAACCGTCGAGCGTTTCAACGGGTTTGCCCGCACCGGGATCGATCAGGATTTCGGGAAGGGCAATAACGCCTATGACAGGTATCGCGGTGACCCTACGATCGGCCCAAATCCCTGCCTCGGCGAAATAGCCAAACCGCCGTTCTATGCGATCGCGATTTTTCCTGCGGATGTCGGCACCGCCGGCGGCGTCATCACCGATGAATATGCGCGCGTGTTGCGCGATGACGGATCGATCATCGAGGGGCTTTATGCCGCTGGCAACTGCACATCCTCAGTCATGGGGCGCTCCTATCCAGGTGCCGGCGCCAGCATTGCGGCATCCTTCACTTTTGGCTACGTGGCAGCCAAACATCTTGCACAACAGCATAACGGCCCCCATGCGGCCTGACCCGAAAGTACACTGAGCTATGCAGACGCTGGGCGACCTTTACGAACGCAACGCGCATCTCTACCCGGAGGCGGATGCCTTCGTTTTCGGTAATCAGCGCATCAATCAGCGCCAGTTCCTGGATCGCATCAAACGTCTTGCCTCGGCAGTCGAACGCAGCGGCGGCCGGCAGCAACATCGTCTTGGCGTCATCTCGACGAACCGAATCGAGTATTTTGAGATCTACGGCGCCAGCGAATGGGCTGGCTATATTACGGCGGCCTATAATTTCCGGAGCGCAGCGCCTGAGCTGATCCATCTACTCTCTGACTCCGCGCCAACGATTGTGTTTCTGGAAGCTGCTTTCATTCCGCTGGTCGAGCAGATAAAGGAACAGTTTCCAGACATCCGGCGTTTTGTGGTGTTAAGCGGCACGGCACCAGCCTGGGCGACGGGCTATGAAGAATTTCTGGCGGAAGGCTCCGCAGAAGGCTCAAGTTTTAAGGCCACGCCGGAACATTTCGTGCATCTGTTCTATACCAGCGGGACGACCGGCAAGCCCAAAGGTGTCCCGGTGCGCAATTCCGCTCAACTGATCACCGCACAGAGAGTCGCGCATTCCGCTCAGATGAGTTTGCTGCAGGTCACCCCAGCCTTTCATGTCGGAGGGCGCGGCCCGGCGCTGGGGGCGAGTTGGGTTGCAGGCAAGATCGTGCTTCTGGGAAATTTCGATCCGACGGCCTTTCTGTCGACCATCGAAAAAGAGCGTATCAATGTAACCTTCATGGTCCCCCCCATGATCCAGGCCATTCTCGATCACCCAAAATTCAACGAGTACGATATCTCCTCGCTGGAATGGGTCATGTCTGCGTCGACATCCATCCCGGAACCGCTACTCCGCCGGGCGATCGAGAAAATCGGGTCGGTTTTCTACATCGCCTATGGTTCCACGGAAAGTGGCGGCATTTCACGGCTCCGCCGCAGCGAAACCCGGCTCGACGGCACCGCCGAACAGACGCTGCGGCTCGGATCGGTCGGACATTTTGAAACCCCTGTCGAAGGCGCCATACTCGATGAAAGCGGCAATCCGGTGCCAACCGGGATGGTCGGTGAAGTCTGCGTCAAGTCATACACATTTGCCGGCTATTGGAACAATTCGGTCGCAACGATCGAAGCGATGCATGGAGAATATCTGCGCACCGGCGATATGGGCTATCTCGATGAACGCGGCTATCTCTTTCTCGTCGACCGCCGCAAGGACATGATCATTTCCGGCGGCGAAAACATCTATAGCCGCGAGGTTGAAGTGGCACTGCAAAATCACCCAGGCGTCCAGGAGGCTGCCGTCATCGGCCAGGCTGATGAAAAATGGGGCGAGGCCGTCTGCGCCATCGTCGTCCGCCGTAGGAATTCCAATCTGACCCCAGACGAACTAGAGAAGTTCGCCGCTAGCCAAATCGCCAGGTATAAATGTCCCAAGCGCGTGATCTTCGTCGACGAAATGCCCCGCCTGAGCACTGGAAAAATAGACAAGGTCTCGCTGCGGCAGGCCTATAATAAAGCGCCTTAAGGAAAGGCTCATGTCCGAGCGAGACGATTTCAATTCACGTCTGGCCCGGCTGGAGGCGAACCTTGCCATTCAACAACTTCCCTCGCGCTACGCCCTCGCGGTCGACTCACGGAATATCGACATGCTTGTCGAGCTTTTCAGTCAAGACGTCGACTGCGGCAAACGATGGGGCAAAGGCCGCAATGCGTTAAAGGCGTTCTATGCAAATACGCTGGCAACCAGCTTTTACCGCTCGCAGCATTTCATCTGCGGCCATGTCTTTAACCTGATCGATACGGACTCAGCGACCGGGAGCACCTATTGCCAGGCGTTTCATGAAGACGGCGACGGCTGGTACATCATGGCCATTTGCTATTTGGATCATTACGTTTGCGATGATGGAAAATGGCTTTTCTCCAAGCGTCAGGAACTTCATTGGCACGCGGTGGATGCCCTGGAGCGTCCAAATGACGAACTCAATCTAACACGCTGGCCGCGGATTTCGGACCCGCGTTTTGCCGAGCAGCTTCCCAAACATTGGCCGAGCTGGAATCAGTTCTGGCAAAATGTTGATCCCGAAATCATCAGAAATTTGACCAAAACACCGTAAATTTCACGCTCCTGGCCGCGGCCTGGTCAGCTCACGAGGAACCCGCCATCCACAGCCAGCAACTGCCCCGTCACATAACGCGAAGCATCGCTCGCCAGGTAAAGAACGGCGTTGGCAATTTCCGCTGGTCCCGCCGGGACACCGCCAAGGGGTATACGGCCGGGCTGCGTAAACGGACCGCGCGGCATCATCTCCTGCACGGATAACGCCGCTTGCGCGGTCATAACGCCACCCGGCAACACGGCGTTCGAACGGATGTTATCGCCGGCAAATTCAAGAGCGACTGAAACAGTCAAACTATTTACACCGGCCTTGCTGGCGCCATAGTGGATGTTGTCAAAAATGCAGGCTTTCATTGAATTGACCGAAGAAATATTGACGATCGATCCACCGCCCCGTTTCTTCATGGCAATCACCGCGGCCTGCATCGTCAAAAACACACCGCGCAAATTGACATTTATGACCCGATCCCAGAACGCCACATCAGTGGTTACAAACGGCTGTTTCGGATAGATGCCGGCTGAATTCACCAGAATGTCGACGCCACCAAATCTCTCCTCAGTCGCGGCGAAGAAGTGTTTCACGGAGGCGGCATCGGCGACATCCATTATTTGCGCGAAGCATTCACCGCCACCTCCCTGCGCCTCCGCCGCAAATATGCCGAGCTCTTTCTCGTTCAGGTCGCCAGCGGCAACATTGGCGCCGGCTTGAACGAACAAGTTTGCAATCTCACGACCGATACCCGTCGCCGCGCCTGTAACGATTGCGGACTTGCCACTCAAACTCATTAATGACGAAAATTCAGTCATGATTTCCCCCTCCCTTAAACCGTTGATCACTTCGCAGATCAGTTTGCCGCGTATAATTTCCGCAGACTCGTCTTATCCACTTTTCCCGAAACAAGTTTCGGCAACACATCGACAAAGACGATCGATTTTGGCTTTTTGTAGCTCGCGATGTGTGACTTCACGTGGTCAATCAACTCAGTCGCCGATGCCTGCGCGCCACAGTTCAGCCGAACAACCGCGCAAACCGCCTCACCCCATACCGGGTCGGGCCGGCCGATCACAGCGGTTTCGGCAATGGCCGGATGTTGCAGAAGCGCCTCCTCGACCTCGCGAGAATAAATATTCTCACCACCGGAAATGATCACGTCCTTCTTGCGGTCGACGATAAATAGAAAACCACGTTGATCGATGCGGCCGATATCGCCGGTCCGGCACCACCCATCCTGGAACGTCTCGATGGTCGCGGCTGAATTTCCCCAATAGCCCCGCGCCATCGATGGAGAAGAGGCCGCAATCTCGCCTTCGTCGCCAAGTGCCAGCGTGTTGCCCTTCTCATCGACAATCCGAATCTCGATACCGGGAAACGGGAGGCCGGCCGAAAGCAACAGCCGCCGTTCTTCTTCGGTCCCATTCACACGATGCAGCTCCATGGGCAGATAGGTACTGATGACTTCCGTCTGCCCATAATATTGCACGAAAATCGGCCCAAACAGTTCGGTCGCGCGGCGCAACGTATTGGACGGCATTGCTGAAGCACTATAAATAATCCGGCGCAGGCTGCTCAAATCAGTCTTTTCGATCGCCGGACATTCAACCAGCATCTGCACCATGGTCGGTGCGAACAATGCTAGCGTGATCTTTTCCCGCGCAATCAACGCCAGCACGGATTCGGCGTCGAACTCCCGCAAAATATGCGTCGAGCCGGACCTTGCCAGATGCGCCAGAACTGTCGCCGTGGCACCAATGTGAAAAAGCGGCATAACCGCCAAAAAACGCTCGAATATTGCGGTCGGCTGCACAAATCCGAGCGCATCCGCCATCGCCTTCAGTTCCCGCTGACCCTGGATACAACCTTTCGGCTTGCCCGTCGTTCCGCTGGTATAGATGATGTTCGCAAAATCCTCGGGGCGGGCGGAAAACGACGGCCCCGCAATATCACCCGTAGCCAGAAACTGCTCAAACGGTTCAGCCCACTCCGCGTAACCGCCGATGCAGACATATCGTTCAACGCCCTGCAATTGGCCCCGAATTTCTTCAATCACCGGCAGGTAGAAAGCTTCGAAAATGACAATACGCGGCGCCGAGTCGGCGATGATGAACCGAATCTCGGGAGCCGCGAGCCTGAAATTCACCGTCGCCACAATCACGCCGCTTAGCCAGCCGGCCGCATACACATCCATATATTCGAGGCTGTTCCGACTCAAAATTGAAACCCGGTCTTGCCTTTGCAGCCCAGCCGCCTCAAATGCCGAGGCCAGCTGCCAGCCTCTATTTACCAATTCGCCATTTGTCCGCTGAACGCCTTCGAAGCTGAATGCCAGCGCATCCGGGAAATGCCTCGCATTAAATGTCAGCAGATGGCCGACGGTTGAAATATCCGTTTTCAATTGAGCTCCATCCCCTACAAACTCACCCTATATATCAGTTTCCTAGAGCCCTGTATCACCCGGCCTAGATTATCACGGTTGAATTATCTAGAATCGCGGGCCGCCCAGCGGTTTGCGGAACCACGTCACACCGCTAAGCTTTGGACATCAATTCTCCCACAGGTAAGCATCCATTCAGGGACGCAACGAGAGGACAGCCATGAGTTTAGCAGATTATAAAACGTTAAAATTTGATCGTCGCGGTCGAATTTTGACGATCACGTTGAACCTTCCCGATACGCTCAACGCCTTCGCGGGCGACCTGCATACCGAATTCTCAAAGGTGTTCATCGACGCCGCCGAAGATCCGGACAGTGACATCATCGTCCTGACCGGCGCCGGCCGGGCGTTCAGCGCCGGCGGCGATTTGGACCTGATCGAGTCACTGCGCGGCAATGCGCCGGCCTTTCATCGCTCAATCCGCGAGGCCAAGCGCCTCGTCTTCTCCATGCTTGACTGCGAAAAGCCGGTCATTGCAAAAGTGAACGGGGATGCGATCGGCCTCGGCACCACGGTCATGCTATTTTGCGACGTCGCGATCGCTGTTGAATCTGCAAAAATCGCCGATCCGCATGTGCCGATCGGCCTAATCGCGGGCGATGGCGGCGCGATCATGTGGCCGCAGCTTATCGGTTATGCCCGCGCCAAGCATTATCTTTTGACCGGAGACCGCATTACCGGCAAGGCCGCCGCCGAAATGGGCCTGATCCACCAGGCAGTTCCCGCCGACCAGCTCGACGCGGTAGTCGATGCTTACGCTGACAAACTAACCGGCCTTCCGGCGCAATCTTTGCGCTGGACCAAGGCGACCATGAATATCCCTCTGAAGCAACTGGCGCACAGCATGATGGATGTCGGCATGGCGTATGAGGGATTGGCAAGCAACACCGACGATCATCTTGAAGGAATTCATGCCATCCGTGAACGCCGCAAGCCGGTCTTCAAGGGCAAATAATCTGTGCTTCAGGGGGATCGCGTCGGTGGCCTAAGCCGTCAGTACCCTCGGGCGGACACTGAAACCGGCCGGCAAAGCAGCGAAGTTTGGAGATGACGATGAAGAATAATTACGAACCGGATGGTGCAACGCAGGTCGACATCTACCGCCGGATGGCCCTCCTGAAAGCCAACGACGAACAATCCCGGCGGGTCATCAAAACCGGCCGGCTGCTGATGCCGTATTACAGCTATCGTGGTCAGGAAGTCATTCCAAGCGCGGTGTCCGCAAATCTCACTGATGGCGACTATATCTGCACCATCTATCGCGGCATTCACGACATGCTCGCGAAGGGTTTGCCGCTGAAGGATCTCTGGGCCGAAATCGCCGGACGCGTCGATGGTACCTGCAAGGGCAAGGGCGGCCCGATGCATCTGACCTATCCATCGAAAGGCATCATGGTCACAACTGGCATCGTCGGCAGCTCGATGCCGATCGCAAACGGCTTGGCCTGGGGCTCTCAGATCGCCAAGGACGGCCGCGTCACAGTCGCCTATTTCGGCGACGGCGCCTCGAATATCGGCGCCTTCCATGAATCCCTGAACCTTGCCTCGGTCTGGAAATTGCCGGTTATTTTCGTCTGCCAGAACAACCAGTTCGCCGAACACACGACATATGAGAAATGCACCGGCGGCAAGCAAATCGCCGACCGCGCCTTTGGCTACGGCATTCCGGGATACCGCATCGATGGCAATGATCCGATCGAGGTTTATGCAACCGCACGCGAAGCGATCGAACGCGCCCGTGCCGGAGACGGCCCAACCCTGATCGAGGCCATGACATTCAGATTCTTCGGCCATGTCTTCGGCGATGCCGACGGCTACATGGACAAGGACCGCAAAAAAGCCGCGATGGCAGCGGATCCTCTGCCGCGTTTCCGGGCCAAATTAGTCGCCGACGGGCATTCGACCGAAGCCGAGCTTGCCGCCATGGAAGAGACGATCGACCAGGACGTTGAGGCCGCCATCCAGTTTGCCCTGGCATCTCCCTTCCCGGACATCGCCGAAATTCGCCGAGATATCTATGAACACGAGGTCTTCATATGAGCGCGTCAGATGCAACCATCGAAGCCCCCGCGGCGGAGAAGCCCATCACGATTTTCGAGGCTTTGAACACGGCGCTGGCTGATGCGATGGCAGATGACGACCGTGTTCTGGTCCTGGGCGAAGACATCGCAGACCCGGAGGAAGGCGGTGTCGTGGGTATTACCCGCGGCCTTTCCACCCGCTTCGGAGATGATCGCGTCCGCTCGACGCCCATTTCGGAGCAAGCCATCATCGGGGCCGCCATCGGTGCTTCGATCATCGGCTGGAAGCCGGTGGCCGAGATCATGCTGATGAATTTCACAACCGTCGCCATGGACATGATCGTCAACCATGCCGCTAAGCTGCGCTTCATGTCCGGCGGCCAGACCCATGTCCCGATCGTGATCCGCACGATGACGGGCTCCGGCATCTCCGCCGGCGGCCAGCATAGCGACTATCTCGAAGCCTGGTTCGCCCATACAGCCGGGCTGCAGGTGGTCGCGCCTTCGACGCCCGAAGACGCCTATGGTCTAATGCGCTCCGCGATCGATAGCCCAGACCCGGTGATTTTCATCGAGAATATCGTCTCCTACGCGGTACAAGGTCCTCGCTACAAATCCGGTCTGCGCGTACCCATCGGCAAAGCCAAAATCATTCGGGAAGGCAGCGACATTACCATCGTAAGCTACTCCCGTATGGCCATCGAATCTCTCGCCGCGGGCGAAATCCTGGCTTCTGAAAATATCTCTGCGGAGGTCATCGACCTTCGAACCGTTGCCCCGTGGGATCGCGAAACGGTCCTGGTTTCGGTCAGAAAAACCGGCCGCATGGTCGTCGTCCATGAGGCCGTGAAGCCATTCGGCGTGGGCGCGGAGATCGCAGCTGATGTCGGGCGGGAGCTATTTGGCAGCTTGAGAGCACCGATCGAACGTGTCGGCGGGATGTTCACACCCGTTCCATTCTCGCATCCGCTTGAAAGCGCCTTTCCGCCAAACCGCAACAAGATCGCAGATGCTGTCCGAAGCCTTTTTAAATAAGCTTTTATTCGTTCAAAAAGCCAT
>Ga0116230_10005789_pt1 | contig 12130 bp, 5 predicted proteins | sample S1TSphfallax_3_FD_88678 | JGI IMG/M metagenome (GOLD analysis project Ga0116230, IMG submission 88678) | Host-associated microbial communities from peat moss isolated from Minnesota, USA - S1T2_Fd - Sphagnum fallax MG | ecosystem: Host-associated > Plants > Peat moss > Unclassified | place: USA...
CTATCGCGACTACACGCCCGCGCATCGGGAGTCTGAGCTTTCCTGGATGGGCTCGGTGTTTCAGACCGCGCTCAGCGACGCGGCCGTTGATCGGCGCCAGAGCCTCAGGAGCCTGACCGCCCTCATCAGCGCTGGCCCCTATTCCGCCGAGGACGCCAAGGCCAAGGGTCTGATCGACAAGGTAGGTCAGGAAAAGGAGGCGGAGGACGCTATTCTCGCCAAGGCCGGCGCCGGGGCCAAGCTCCTTCCGCTGGAAACCTATGCCGCGCGCCTGCCGGGTTTGGGCGCGGGGCCGGGAACCGTGGGCGCCCCCACCGTGGCGGTGATCACCGCAGAGGGCGATATCATGACCGGCAGCGGACGCTCATCGCCGGGTAGCCCCTTCGGTGGGGGGCAGACGATACGGTCTGATGATGTGGCCAAGGCCTTCTACGACGCCATTAACGCGCACGACGTGAAGGCCATCGTCTTCCGTGTCTCCTCGCCGGGCGGGTCCGATACCGCCTCGGAGCAGATTCTCGCGGCGGTGCGCGCGGCCAAGGCGGCGGGAAAGCCGGTGGTGGTGAGCATGGGGACCTATGCCGCCTCCGGGGGCTATTGGATTTCGTCGGAGGCCTCGGAGATTGTCGCGGAGCCCGCAACACTCACCGGCTCCATCGGCGTTTTCGGGGGCAAGTTCGCCCTGGGCAAGGCGCTGGGCCATTACGGCGTCGATCTGCACGGCCTGAAGGTGGGCGGCGACTATGCCGATTCCTTCTCGCCGAATCAGCCAATGACCCCGACTCAGAGCGCCGCGTTCTCCGCCTGGATGGACCGAATCTATCAGGGCTTCGTGGCGCGGGTGGCCGAGGGCCGACACATGCCGGCGGCGCGGGTGCAGGAGATCGCCAAGGGACGCGTCTGGACCGGCGCCCAGGCAAAGACCCTGGGCCTCGTGGATCATCTGGGCGGTTTCTATGACGCCGTCGATCGCGCCAAGGCCCTCAGCGGCATCAAGGGCCCCGCCCGCCTGCAAAGTTTCACCGCCGAATCAACGCCGCTCGAAGCCATCCGCCGCCTGTTCGGCGCCTCCGCCCAGAGCGCGCGGATCATGGCGCAAGCTCTCGGCGTGCTGGAAACGCCGGCCGCCCAGGCGGTTTCCGCGGAGCTTTCCGACGCCCGGCTGCGAGCCGAGGGGGCGACGGTCTTGGCGCCGCGGCTTCTCAAATGAATGGACCTCTGGGTGGATCGGCGACCATTCCGCCCTCTCCGACGGGCCTGGCGCAACGCGCGCGTGCGGCCCTGCAGCAACGCGATTGGGCGGGCGCCGACGCCCTTTTCGCCAAGTCGCCGCGCGAGTCCATGACCGTTGAGATGCTCCTCGATCATGCCTTGGCGCTTCGCATGCTGGGGCTCTGGCCCCAGGCGCTGGAGCGGTTTGACGCCGCCCTGGTCTTGGAGCCGCGCAATTTCCTCGCGCTGCTCGCCAAGGGCGCGGTTCTTGAAAAACTCGGCAAGTCCAAGGCGGCGGCCTTAGTCTATCGTAACGCGCAGGCCGTGGCGCCGCCCGACGAGCATCTGCCAGCGCCGCTCCTGGCCCAGCTGAACCATGCCCGCGCGGCGACGAGGGCCTATGGCGAGGCGATGGCCGCGCACCTTCGTGAGGCGGTCGCCGCGCCGCGTAGGCGAATGGGCGGGGCGGACCTCGCTCGGTTCGACGAGAGCCTGCTGATTTTCTCAGGTCTTCAGAGGCCCTATGTCCAGGAGCCCCTGCTCCTTCACTATCCGCGCCTGCCGGCCATCCCCTTTCATGACCGCGCGGACTTTCCCTGGCTGGAAACGCTTGAGGCGGCCACTCCCATGATTCAGACCGAGCTCGCCCGCGCCCTGGCGGCCAGCCCCGAGGACTTCGCGCCCTACATCGCCTTTCCGCCCGGCGTGCCGTTGAACCAATGGGCCGAGTTGAACCATTCTCCGCGCTGGAGTTCGTTCTTCCTTTGGCGCGACGGCGTGCGTCAGGATCGCGCCTGCGACCTTTGTCCAGGCACCTCGGCGCTCATCGATAGTCTTCCCCTCATGCGTCAGCCAGGCTTCGCGCCCACGGCGATCTTTTCCCAGCTTGAACCCCACACCCAAATCCCGCCCCATACCGGCTCGGCCAATAGCCGCCTGCTGGTCCATCTGCCTCTTATCCTCCCCGGACCGGCTCGGTTCCGCGTCGGGGCCGAGACACGATCCTGGGAAATGGGGCGCGCCTGGGTGTTCGATGACACGATTGAACACGAGGCCTGGAATGACGCCGACGAGGCGCGGACGATCCTCATTTTGGATGTCTGGAATCCTCTGCTCTCGGAGGGGGAACGTGAGCTGATCACAGCCATGATGGCGGCTAGCAACGCCTTCCGCGCCGAAGTCTGACTTGGTCGCCAAAAATCCGTTGTCCGAGCCTGATCCTTGGCGCTCGCCTGAGCGGCTACCCTTTGTTCTCGACGTCGCGGGCGACCGCTTAGGATATCTGACCCTGGATGAGGAGGCCTACCGCGCGGCCAGCTTCCTGGATTCGCGACTGCTGACGCAGGGGGCGACGCTTGCTTGGTCGCCCTGGAGAGAGGCCGTGGAGTGCGCCCCCCAAGAGCCCATGGCCTGCGATTTCATTTTTCACATTGGCCACGTGGGCTCGACCCTGGTGGCCCGCCTTCTCGGTGATCTGCCCCGGGTCTTCGCTCTGCGCGAGCCGGGGATCCTTCGCGATCTGGCCCTGGCCGGGGGCCCTCTTGAGCCCTGCCTGGGCCCCATTCTGAGATTGCTTAGCCGGACCTGGCGGCCAGACCAAAGAAGCCTGATCAAGGCCACCAGCTTCGTGAACGTCTTGGCGCCGGCGATGATGGCGCGGGTGGCAACGTCTCGGGCCCTGCTGATGTTCAGCGCGCCCCAGACCTACATCGCCGGGCTCCTGGCGGGGGAGGCGTCGCGCCGGGACATGGCGGCCATGGCGCCGGGACGCCGGGCGCGGCTCGCGGCGCGCCTGCGGTTCGCGTTTGGCCCCGAGGACCTCACGGATGGCGAGACAGCGGCCATGAATTGGGCCTGTGAAATTCTGGCCCTGGCCGACCTCGCCGCCACGGTCGGCCGCCGCGCCGCCTGGCTTGATTTTGATGGTTTTCTGGCCGCCCCCAGACCCGGACTTGATACGGTCCTGACCCACCTCTGGGGCGAGGCCCCGTCATGGGCCGTGGAGGCGATGGTCGCCAGCCCGGATTTTGGCCGCTACGCCAAGGACCGACGCCACGCCTTCGACCCCGCCTTTCGCCACAGGGTGCTCGCCGCCGCCCATCAGGATCACGCCGAGGAGATTGAGCGAGGCCTCGCCTGGCTCACCGCCCTGGGTTCGGCCCATCCCGATTTCGCCCAGGCCGCGCGGGCCGCGGCGGCGGGGCGGATGATCTGAACCGGCTATTCCGACTCGCCCCACATGCGGCGCAGGTTGCTTCGCACATATTGCAGACGGGTGCGGTTCTCCCAGCTCATCCCATAGCCTTCTAAAGCCGCAACCTCGTCCAGCTGATAGAGCAGCTCGCGGTGGGCGGGGTCGGGGATCATGCTCTCGATGAAGGTGATCCCCACCAGACGCTCGCCGGCGGTGACGGGCTTGACCTCGTGCAAGGTGTTGGAGGGGTAGATAACCGCGGCGCCAGGCTCACCCTTGAAGCTCACCGCGCGTGTGCCCAGGTGGATTGTGAGTTCGCCGCCCTCATAGCTATCCGGCGCGGCGATAAAGATCGTGCAGGAGAGGTCGGCGCGCAGGGGCCGCGCGCCAAGCGGCATGAAGGCGGCGTCGGCATGGACACCATAGTTCATGCCGGGCGCATACTTGGCGAGAAGGGGCGGAGCCATGATCCGGGGGAAGCTGAAACCCCGGAAGGGCTCATTGCGCTGGAGGGCGCCGGCCATGAGCTTCGAGGCCTCCGCATGGGCGGTGTCAGTTGGGTCAATCTGAAGGTTGTTCTTGGCCATGGAGTGCGGATTGGATCCGCGGCCGTCGGCGAACCGCGCGCCCACCGCAAGGTGGCGCAGGCGGTCGATTTCTGGGGCGGTCAGCACGTCTGGCAGTTCAAGAAACACTGACCTTCAGACCTCCCCGACCGTCAATCCGCATCATAACCGAATCTGGCGACCCACGGGTCCAGGACGCTCATGATGGGTGCAAGCGGCCCACGATAGCGCCGCCAAACGCCGACGCCTTCGCTATTCAGTCCCTGGGCGATCTGGGCCGCGCTGGGCGTGGCCACCTGGTCCGCGCGCCCGGCAAAGTCCGCCATGGCGGGATCGTAAGTCAGGCCGAGGAAGGCGCAGATCTCGCGCATCTCAGATTGAAAAGCCTGGACCAGGGCCTCGTAGGATTGCTCGCGCAGATCCAGCTTGAGAAGGCCGCGATATGTTTCCATCAGGCGCATCATCTGGTCATAGAGCCGCGCGGCGCTTTCCAGGCCCAGCAGGTCTATGGTGGTCGAGTCGATCACGAACTGTCGCCGCAGGCAGCTCAGCACCACGTCGCGCGGGTCGCGGCGCAGAAAGAGGATTTTAGCGTCTGGAAACAGTTTCTGAATCAGAGGCAAGCCCAGGGTGTTCATGGGCAGTTTATCGACGAAGACGCGCCCCTTGGGCTCGGCGCCGCCCTCGCGCACCCGCCGCCAATAGGCCGCGCGATACGGCTCCAGCTCGTCCGCCGCCGCGGCAGCGAGATGAGAAAGACCCTCGCGCGGAAACAGATAGGCTTGGCCCGCGTCGCGCAATGTGGCGCGCTCGTCCAGCGTCACCACATCCGGATGTCCCGCCAGGGCTTGACCCAGCATGGTGGTCCCCGAACGGGGGAAACCCAACAGGAAGACATGGGCCCTAGGGCCCTCGACGTCTGGGCTGACCGTGGCTCGGCGCCATTGATGTGGATCAGCGCCCGCCAGGCCTTGGCGCAAACGGGCGGCGAGGGCGCTAGTCGACTCCGTCCCGGAGAAGCGGGCGGCATAAAGGCCCCGCAGCAGCATCGCGCCCCGCTCATAGGCGTCAAAGGCTAAGACCGGCTCGCCAAGCTGGTCCAACACATCGCCCAAGGCGGAGAGAGCGACGGCGCGCTCGTGCGTATCGGCGCGGCTTCCCGCGATAAGGCCCTCCAGACGGGTTCTGGCGGCGGCGACCTCGCCCAGCGCCGCCTCAGCGCGGGCGAGGGCGGTGGCGGCCGCCGGAGAGGCGGCGTCCAATTCCAGAGCCCGCGTGGCGAGCAGGCGTGTTTTGGCCCAATCCCCCGCGCGGGCCGCGAGCATGGCAAGATTGGCCTGAGCCTGTGCGTGGCCAGGATCGATATCCAGGGCTGTCTCATAGGCGCGGCGGGCGGCGGGCAGATCCCCCATCACCTCCAAGGCCCAGCCGCGGTTGAAATGAAAAGGCGCGACGCGGTCCTGGATCGCGATGGCCCGGTCCAGATTGGCGAGGCCCTCGGCGACCCGCCCCGCCCGGGCGAGGCAAAGGCCCAGGGCGTTCAGCACCTGCGCGTCATCTCCAGACTTTGCCAAGACGGCTTCGAAATCGGCGATGGCCTGATCAAGTCGCCCCTCCTGCTGGGCGCGGACGCCCCGCAGGCGATTGAACAGGGGATCGGAGAGACCCCGCGCCAGGGCGTCTTCGGACTTGGCCATGGCGGCCGGCAGCCGCCCCGCCTTCAGGTCGGCCGCCACAGCCTGCAGAACGGCGGTCAGGTCCGGAATGGCGCTGATGAATTGGGCCTTGGCCGGGGAGCGGGCTGGCGAGGATCCAGGCTCATAACCGAAACGGGACGCCCATGGCTCAAGGATCGCCATGACTGACCCCAGGGCCTTTTCGTGACGACGCCATTGACCAACGCCCTCGGCGTTCAGACCCTGGGCCACCTGCGCCGCGCTCGGCGTGTTGGAGATCACCGGCCCCTTGGCGAAATCCATGATCACGGGGGTCCATTCGAGGCCAAGAACGCTGAGGACGGCCCGAGTCTGGGTCTCAAAGTTCGCCACCAGATCCTCGTGCCGAACGGTATGGGTCTCAATTGTCAGGCGCGGGCCATAGACATCGGTGAGCCGCATCACTTCGTCATAAAACCGCGCGGCGCCGTCAAGGGTGTGGAATTCCAGCATCTGTGAATAGTAGAGCCGCCGATAGCCGCTGAGCACGACATCCCTGGGATCACGGAGCGCGAAGATGATCTTGGCCTCTGGAAACAGCTTGGCGATGATCGGCAGGCGCATGGAGTTTAGCGGGTTCTTGTCGATCAACACCTTGCCGGCGAGATCTCCTCCGGCCTCCCGGCGTATCTGGGCCCAATAGGCGTCACGGCAGGCCCTGGCCTCGTCCGCGCCTAGCCGACTCAGCGCCGCCAAACCCGCTTCGTCGCGGATCAGATGGTCGGCCGCCATCGCCAGGGCGTCGCTCTCGTCCAGCGCCGAAACCTTGGGATGGGCCGCTAGAACCTGCTCCAGCAGCGTCGTTCCCGAGCGCGGAAATCCGAGCACGAAGGCGTGGCCGGCGAGCTCGTTGGTGTCAGGCGCCCCTGGGGCGGCGCCCCAGCCGCCATGCGGAATATCGGCGAACCAGGCGGCTAAGCGCCGCGCCAGATTGATGTGATGCTCGGCCGCCCCACCAGCGATGGCTTTGGCGCGACTGGGGCGCAGCACCCCTTCACGTTCGCGCCAGGCGGCGAAGGCCTCTGTGGGCAGGTCGAGGGCGTCCAAGGCGTCCCCGAGATAGGTCAAAACATCGGCCCGGTCGGCCGCGTCAATCAGTTTGGGATGCGCCTTGGCGCGCTCAAGCCGCGCGCGGGCCTCCCCCGCCTTACCCTCGGCGAGATCCGCGCGGGCGACCGCCACCGCTGCTTTGGCCGAACCCGGACTGAGGGCAAGAGCATGCCGACCCTTGGCGCGGGCCTGCGCCATGTCCCCCCGGCGGGCTGCGAGTGCGGCCAGCTCGGCCAGGGGCTCGCCCCGATCCGGCTTGGCCGCCACGGCGCGTTCATAGGCCGCCTGGGCGCCGGGGAGATCGCGCAGCGCTGCGGCGACTTTCCCCTTGAGCATCAGCGCTTCGAAGTGATCCGGCGCGTGGTTTAGGATGGCTTCTAAGGGCGCCAAGGCCTCCTCATGGGCGCCATGCCGCGACAGAGCCGCGGCGAAGGCAAGCTTGGCCCCGATGTCTTCCGGCGCTTCGAACTGCGCGCGGTTGAAGAGCGCCAGGGAGTCGGGGATCAGACCGTCCTGCTCCATGCCCTCGGCGACCAGGCTCAGCACCCAGGTTGGCGTGATACCACGGCCCATGGCGCCGACAGCCAAATCTATGGCGCGGTTGCGCTGGCCGGCTGCAAGGGCGGCTTCGATCTCAGCGAGAGCCTGTTCCGGCGTAAGGGTGAGTGCGTCCATGGCCTCGCCTAGCACAGACTCAGGTGGGAATCAGGTCGAAGGCGATGGTGAGCCGAGGCTCGTCGCCGCCGAAAGGTACGGTGCCATGCCACATATAAGAGGGAAACAGCGCCAGCAGTCCCGGCTCAGGCTTGATATAGTGTTGGGGCGCCAAGGCCGGTTGGGTGGGTACGCCTGGCTCGCCAAACTTCAACCAGCCTTCGTGGCCACGCGCGACGGCGCCCGGCAGGGCGATGTAGCAGGCCGAGGACAGCCAGCCCTTGGGATGCAGGTGATCGGCGTGGAAGCCGTTTGGCCGCAGGCGAACGGACCAAACGCCATTGAACGCATAGCCGCCCGTATTGCGTGATCTCACCGTGTCCGCGCCTTGACCCAGGGCCGCCAGACGCCGCCGGATGGGGCCGTCGATAGCTTCGAAGAACGCGCGGATCACGGGATCTTTTGACAGATCAAGGCTTTGGCTGGTCTGGCTGCCATGTCTCAGCGACTGCCCAATGGGATGGGTGCGCCGCGTGTGCAGCGGTCCGAGGCTGAGAGTCAGATCCGAGAGATAGGACTCAAGGCTCGGCCAGCCTCGCGGCGTGTCGATAACATGCGCCGCCACGAGACTTTGGTAGTTGTATAGCTCATCGTACCGTGCGTCGCCCGCGAGGCGCCAGGCCGTGGCCTGAAGGCCGAGGGCGTGTTGGTTCTCGGGCATCCGCGCGCGCAGGCGTGTGGCGATCCCCACCGCGGCCTCGGTCTCCCCGGCCGCCAAGCAGGCCTCGCAGAGGCCGCTCTGAGCAATATAGTCATCCGGCAGGGCCTGAGCGGCAATCCGGGCATGCCGCAGGGCCCGCTGGGGGTCGGATCTGGCCAAGAGGCGCGCGGCGGCCACGTGCAACACGGGATCCGCGCCGGGGCGTGAGACGATGCCATCCAGCGCCGCCAGGGCCCCCGCCTTGTCTCCCGCATAATCTAGAAGCTCCGATTTCCGGAGCGCCAGGGCTTGGACGTCGGGGTAGCGGGCGAGAGCCTCATCAAGGGCGCGGGTCGCCTGGCCCGCATCCTCGGTGGTCATCCAGACGACCTGGGCCAGCTCGCCATGCGCGTCAACATAATCAGGCCTGCGGGTGATCGCCGCGCGGAGGGCGGCCATGGCCTCTTCGTGGCGGCCCTGACCCAATAAGGCCCGGCCCAATACCAACCAGGTTTCCGGAGCGTCCAGTCCCTTGGTCATGGCGCGCCGCGCGGCGGCTTCGGCCCTTTCGAACTGTTCAAGATCCCCCGCCGTGGAGGCCAGGTTATGCTCCGCCACGCCGCTCCGGGGATGATCCCGCGCGCCCCGCTCGTAAACCACCGCCGCGTCGTCGAGACGGCCCATGGCCTTCAACGCGTCGCCGTGGGCGGTGATGAGGTTGAGATCGGCGCCCGGCCGATCCGCCAGCGGCGCCACCGCGGCAAGAGCCGCTTCGGGCTTCCCCGCCGCCAAAAGCACTTCGCAAAGCGCCACCGCGGCCGGGCCGGACGGGGCGTCGAGCCCCAAGGCCGCGCGCAGTTGCGTTTCCGCCCCAGCTAGATCGCCCGTGTCCCGCAGGGCCAGTCCCAAAAGCCGGCGCGCATCCGAGGAATGAGGCCAGCGTGTTACCGCGTCTCTCAGTCGACTCGCGGCCTCCATGGCGCGCCCCTGTTTCAGAAGGCCGATGGCGGCGTTCAGATGAGTCACGAGGTCAGGAGCGGTGGTGGTCACGCGGCGGGTCCAGGGCGGCGCCCCCTCAGGCGCCCAAACATTCCCCATGGTGAGCCGGTCCGTCTTGAGAGGCAAAGAAAAAGGGCGGCGGACCCGAAGATCCGCCGCCCCATCATCCGCCGCCCGAGGGTGCGCCCTGGGCTTCGGTTCTTAGAAGTCCGCGGTCACGCCCGCGAAAAGGTAGCGACCCAGCGGATCATAGATCTGCGGATAGGTGTTGGCGTTGTTGCCGCCGTCGGCCGATCCGATGATGGGAGGCTGGATGTCCATGATATTGTTGCATCCGACGCGGAAGGTATATTTGTCCTTCACCCGCCACTGAACCGCAAGGTCGAACCAGCTGTAGGACGGTATGTGCGAGTCCGCCGTGCCAGTCACACCCGTGTCGATATTGACCGCCCCCTCATATCGCCAAGCGACTGAGGCCGACAATCCGTCGATGGGCGTTGTCCAGGTCAGGCGGGTCTTGGCCTTGAAAAAGGGCTGAGGTGTTCCGCACGTATCACCATACTTACCCGCGCAGGACAGAACCGGGGTGCCGACCGCACCCTGGGATGTATAGCTGTTAGTATAGGTGCCCAAGAAGTTAAGGGCCAGTCCGCCGAAATCACGCATACCGAAGTCGGCGAACTTCATCCGGTAGTCAAAGGCGAAATCGATGCCGTCTGTTTTAAGGAAACCCAGGTTCTGGAGCGTGTCGATGACATAGCCCGTGGGGTTCAGCCAAAGAGACCCGCTGCCCGGCGAGCGATGGATCAGGGAGCAGTAGGTCGCATTACCCGTGGTGGCGCAGTCGTCGATGATATTCTGGAAGCCATAGGACTGAATGACGTTGGTGATATCGATTTTGAAGTAGTCAGCCGAGAAGCTGAGGCCCTTCACGAAATCGACGGGCGTCACGACCACGCCGACGGTATAGGTGTCGGCGGTTTCAGGCTTCAGGTTTGGGTTGCCCCCCGTGAGACCATTATATTGCGCCGCGGGGTTCGGGTTGATGTTTCCGTATTGTGCCGCTGACACGCCGGTATGAGCGCACTGGGCTGCGGTATAGGTAGGGGTCGGTCCAGAGCACGGATCGGCGCTGCCATCCAGGCTGACGGACTGGGTGGTGTAGAGTTCGTCAACGTTCGGCGCCCGGACCGCGCGGTTGAAACCGCCGCGGATCTTGATGTCGTCATTGATCGACCACTCAGCACCTATCTTGTAGGTATTGGTGTTACCCACGTTGCTATAGTGAGAGAAGCGGTAGCCGGCGTCGGCGGTCAGTTCCTTCACGAAAGGCAGGTCGCTGGCGAGCGGCAAGCGGAGTTCGGCGAACAGATCCTTGACGTTGAAGCCCCCGGAAATTGGCGGAACAACTCCTGAGCCACCCGCCAGATCGCCCGTCTGCTGTTCTTCGTCCGGTAAGGTTTCAAGGAACTCGCTTCGATATTCCGCGCCGAAGGAGATACCAACCCCTTCCTTGGAAAGGGGGCTCTTGATTCCATAGGCGCCGAGGTCACCGGTGACGTTGCCGGTAACCACTTGTTCCTGGGTCGAGCCGTTCTCAAGGCCTGGCACTTCCAGATAGGCGAGCTGGGCCGCCGTCACGCCGCCGGGCGTGAAGGGGTCATAGGGGACGCAGGACCCGCCACTGGCGCAAACCGCCGTTCCATTGGGGCCTGGAACCGCGTCCAACGCATTTACGAGCTTACTATTCGAGAAATAATCGTAGATTTCGTTGTTCACGATCGACGTATAGTATTGACCGGAAACGTCGAAATGCCAGTTGGCGTCGAAGTCGCCTTTCAGGCCAACGACCGCGCGGTAGTCTATGTGCTCGATATCGTCGACGCGCGGGCCGCCTTCCACGTTCCGGCGAAGGATGAACACATTCGTTGCCGTGCCCACGGTCGGCGCGGCCGCCGTGCTGTAGCCGGGAAGTACGCAGATAGCCTGAACTTCCTGAGCTGAAAGCAGCGGGTTGTTACAGGGGATGGAGGCGGTCTGACCAAAGTCGCCAGATTCGGCGATCTGGGCGTCGGACTTATCGTCCATGAACATGAAGTTCGCATAGGCTGTCAGGTGCGGCGTGAGGTCGTAATGCGCAAAGAAGCCGCCGGAATAACGCTGGTCATTGCGCTGAAAGTAATTTTCCGGCGCATAATTGTAGAGCTGGTTTGAAGCTCCCGTATACGGATTGAGAACGCCATTGCCGGTGGGCGCGACCTGATAATAGGCGCCGTAGCTGAAGTCCGCACTATAGACCAGCAGCGTTGCGTTACGGTTTGTCGCTGATCCGCCGCAGCTGAAGTTTTGACCATGTACAGAGATCGAGCAGAAGCTGTAGTCCCGAGTAGCCTCCGTCACCGGATCGATGTGCCGATAATCGAGATAGCCTTCGACATTTCCTTTGCCGTCGGGTGTATTCGCGCCGAAGATCAGATTGATATCGACGGTTTGGCCATCATAGACGTCGCCCGTCGGGACGGGATAGTTCAGCTTGGCGTTGGCGGCCTCGGACTTGGCGTCGGCGTTGTCATGCTCGTAGCCATTATAGTTGGCGTTGAGCTCCAGGCCCGTGAAATCTTTCTTCATGATGAAGTTGACGACCCCGGCCACGGCGTCGGCGCCATAGGTGGCGGAGGCGCCGCCGGTCAGAACGTCCACACGGTCCACCAGGGGGCCGGGAATGAAGTTGATATCAGCGACCGGGTCACCCGGATCGCCCGGGCCAAGGCGCAGGCCATCAATCAAGACCAAGTTGCGCTTGGGGCCGAGGCCGCGAAGGTCGATGGTCGCGGTGCCGGTCGCGCCGTTGGACAGGAATGCGCCCTGGCTGCCCACCACCTGGGGAAGCTGGTTAATCAGGTCCTCAACCCGGCTGACACCCTCGATCTTCAGCTCCGCGCTGGTCACCGCCGTGACCGGGCTGATGCTGGTAAGGTTGGGCTGCGGAATGCGCGAGCCCGTAACCACGAACTCCTCAACTTTTGTCGAACTCTCCGCC
>Ga0116230_10005790_pt1 | contig 12129 bp, 9 predicted proteins | sample S1TSphfallax_3_FD_88678 | JGI IMG/M metagenome (GOLD analysis project Ga0116230, IMG submission 88678) | Host-associated microbial communities from peat moss isolated from Minnesota, USA - S1T2_Fd - Sphagnum fallax MG | ecosystem: Host-associated > Plants > Peat moss > Unclassified | place: USA...
CTAGTAAGAGCCCCTAAGCCCCTGATAGAACGGTAGCGAGACGCCTACAACCTTCTCTGCATACCAGGCGATCGTCGTCCGTAAGCCTTGGAGGAAGGGAGTCTGAGGTCGCCAGCCGAGTTTACTTATCTTTTGACAGTCGATCTTGTACCGACAGTCGTTGAACGTCCGGTCGGGGATAGGGACGGTAACAAGACCCCGTCCGACCTCCCGACAGATCAGGTCGGCGATCTCTGTCACACTGTATTCGTCTTCTGTTCCGATGTTGTAGATCTCCCCGATCACCCCCTTCATCAAGATCAGGTAGAAGGCCTGAACGATGTCGTCGATGAAGATGAAGGTCCGTTTGGCCGTTCCGTCCCCCTGGATCGTCAAGGCTTTATTCTGGAGGGCCTGGCAGCTGAACCGACCGATGATCTTGTCGGGGTACTGACCCGGGCCATAAACGTTGTTGGATCGGGTGATGATGATCGGCAACTGGTAAGAGGAGATGTAAGACTGGACGAGGGCTTCCGCGGCGACCTTACTGGCTGAGTAGGGGTTGGTCGGTTTCAAGACCGTATCTTCAGAACATCCCTTCTCACAGATGGACGTGTACTGCCCGTAGACCTCGTCTGTTGACACGTGGATGAAGCGGCGGATCTGGCTACCCAGATCCCTGGTCAGTTCGAGGAGAGACAGGGTCCCCTTAATATTGTCCCGACAGAAGGCACTGACGTTACTGAAACTCAGGTCGACGTGCGTCTGGGCCGCAAAGTGGAAGATCGTGTCGATCTGATGGGTCTTCAAGATCTTGTAGACGGCCAACCGGTCGTTGATGTCAACCTGGTAGAAGGGGATCGACTCTTTCAGGCTGTTTCGGCGGGAACAGTAGTCGATCCGATCGACGACGACGACAGAGTGACCCTTTTCTGCCAGAAAATTAGCCGTATGCAAACCGATGAAACCACAGCCCCCGGTAATCAGGATTCGGAACGACATCTTTTCGGATAAAGATGTCGGTTTTAAAGGGAATTTTTTCAGTTTGATGGGTAGACGAATCATCTCCTATCAGTTCTATCTCTCCGTTCACTCTTCTTCTTGGTCTCAACGGGAGTTCCCAGTCTCTCCTCGTAAAGATAAGATCTGTAATGGTTATTGGCGTCCTCGGCATCTTGGATAAATTGAGCAAGAGGTTTGGTTCCAAAATCGAGTTTCTTGGAGCGAACTCTGACAGTCTCTTCCCTCTCTTCGGTGTTTCCCACCACGAGGATGTAGTTAAAGTATCCCTTACACGCGAGGGTCACCTTTTTCAAGAAGACTCTTCCTGGTGAGAGATCGGCTTCCGCATAAAGGCCAGCATGGAAGAGGTGTCGTTGGATTTTTTCCGCGTAAGCGTTGTTCTTGTCTGTGACGGGGATCACCAAATATTGACGAGGACTGAGCCAGACTGGCCACTCTCCAGCCACATGTTCCATTAAGATGGCCATAAACCTCTCAACGGAACCGAAAATGGCCCGGTGAATGATGACGGGTCTTTGGGTGACGGGTTCTCCTTCTCGTCCTTCCGTCTGGAATTCGAGCTTAAACTGTTCTGGTAACTGAAAATCCAATTGTATCGTCGCCGTCTGATGAGATCGACGGAGAGAGTCTCGGATGTGGATGTCGATCTTGGGACCGTAGAAGGCTCCATCTCCAGGATTTAACTTCCAGGGATGGCCTGAGGCGACAAGAATCTCTTCCATGATCTCTTCTGCTCTGTTCCATACTTCGATATCACCGAGGAACTTTTCTGGCCGCGTGGACAGTTCGAGTTCAAACGTAAAGTGGAAGATGCCATAAACATGTTCCATGAAAGAGAGGGCATTCTTCAGTTCGTCCCGGATCTGTTCCGGCCGACAGAAGATATGAGCATCATCCTGTTGGAATCTGCGAACCCGCGTAAGACCGGTTAATGAGCCGCCGGATTCATTCCTGTGCAAAACGCCAAAATCGGCAAATCGAAGAGGGAGTTCCCGGTAGGATCGAGATCGATGGCGAAAGATCAGACAGTGGCCTGGACAGTTCATCGGTTTCAGCGCGAAAGGCTGTTTCTCCACGTCGAAGGAGAAGATATTCTCCTTGTAGTTCTCCCAATGACCTGAGATCTCCCAGAGTTTCACATTGAAGATGTTGGGAGAGATTACTTCTGTGAAGCCCCTTTCTCGATAGGCTTTCCGGATAAACTCGATCAGGCGGTTATAGATGATAGTGCCATGGGGCAGGAAGAAGGGACTCCCTGGCGACAGGGTGTCCATGAAGAAGAGCTCTTGGTTCTTTCCGATGAGTCGGTGATCCCTTCTTTTCGCTTCTTCTTGAAAGGTCTGCCACTCTTTGAACAGTTTCTTGTTTGGGAACGAGATTCCATAGACTCTCTGGAGAAGATCGTTCTCTTGTTTTCCGAGCCAGTAGACGCCGCTATTTTTGGTGATTTCGAAAGCTTTGATTCGACCCGTATGGGGGATGTGAGGGCCCTTACAGAGATCCACCAGAGATCCACACCGATAAGCCGTAACAGTTCCATCTTCTGAAATCTTATCGTTGATGATGGCTTTCTTGTACTTGTTACACGAGAAGAGTTGGAGAGCCTCCTTCTTGCTCAGCACCAGCCTTTCAAAGGTTTGCTTCTGCCCGATCATTTTGACCACCGCTTCCTGGATGGTCTCGTAATCCGCTTCCGTAATAGCCGTCTTTTCTCCTTGAAGAGCCAGATCGTAGTAGAAACCGCCTTCCTCCAGAGGTAGGCCGATCGTCAGGTGGCAGTTGTAAATCAGTTCCAAGGCTTCAGCCAGAATGTAAGCACTGGAGCGCCAAAATACTTTCTTCCCAACCGGAGAGTCGAACGTGTGAAGAATAAGGTCGCAGTCTCCTTCTAAATGTCTTCCTACATCCCAGAGCTGTCCGTTTACTTCGGCCACGATGAGGTTCTGAAAAAGAGAGGTGGAAATATTCTTTGCAATGGAGGCAGGCGTTGATCGGTAAGCCACTTCGTCGAGAATACTGCCGTTAGACAGCGTTACTTTAATGGGAATTTCTTCATGGATCACTGCTTTCTTCTCTCGCAGACAGTCCCATAAAACATTACGTTCTTGCATCCAAGCAGGAAGGTCAGGCATAGGGAAAGGGCTGTCTAACTGTTGTCGAAGAGGAGGAACTGGGATTTCGTTTAAAACGGGGTCTTCCTGATCTTGTTTGCGCTCAGGATCGATAGAAGCAGGGAATGGAAACCTTTTTTCAAGCAGAGAACTCATTATTTTGTAACAGTTAGAGTACCTTACTATAAGTTACATTTCCTTGATAAATCAATTAAAGGTTTATTAACGTGCATCCAACCTCAGTCGAGGTATAAAAAGATATAAATTTTTTAATTTATATCTTTCTGAATTACTTTTTATCATAAGCCTCTCTGCTTAAGCATCTAACCGGTCAATCTGGACCGTATTAGCAGGCTCTTCCAGTTTGGAAAAGTAGACCCGATAGGCGACGATTGGAATGGAAGAAACTCTCGATTTGTTCCACTGGAACCCGTTCCCCACAAAGTAGACCGTCTCACACTGGACCCCGTACTCAGAGGCGATCTGACACCAGGCGTCCCGCCTGGCTCTGACCGGGTTGGTCTCATCGATGACGATCGACTTCCCTTGTTCTAAGGCCTTTCGATATGCATTGACAACCCTGATTTCCGTCTTCAACTTATCCCGATTAATATGGACGTAACCGAGGGGAGCAAAGTACCGTTCGTAATAACTGGTCTTTCCCGACCCGGGCATACCGACGAAGATAAAGACGGTCTGGTCGGTCGGGATGTCGACGGTCTGAACGGGGAAGATCTCTTCGGGTGTGAAGAAAGGAACGTTAATGGCGGCCGCAAACTCCTTGTCTGAAGCGGCAAAATCACCGGGTCGGCCGGCTGCGTCCCCAACGAAGAAGGCTTCTTTGACGAAGGAGATCTTGGCTTCCTCTAAGAAGGCTTTATACAGTAAGGGACTGGGTTTCCGGTAGATCGAATCGGGGCCAATAGCCGCGCAGATCCACGGATCAACTCCATCTCCCCGCAAGTCTTTCTGGACGTTGAGTAACCGGGTTTTCATCTGGTTGGCCGCCCGACCTTTCAGACCCTGGTTGGTGATGATGACGATGGTGAAACCGTCTTCCACGTACGTCTGTAAGATTCGGACCCGTTCGGGCAGGAAGGCGTAGTCGGTACTACTGGTAGGAAAGACGCCGAAAACAGGCCGGATTAACGTCCAATCCAGGTCGAACATGGCTAAACGGACAGGCCAGGCGACAGGGGCGCCAGGTAAGATCTCCATTTTTTAGGTGTGAGGGACTTTTCTTTTCGCTAGACGGGACAGAAAGGGTCAATTATTCCTCTTTATAAGACGGTTAACCGCTTAAAATAAGCGTAGACAGCCTCATAACTATTTTGAATCACCTTGGCTACTTCGCCCGGGTTCGGGTGAAAATCGATACTCTTTAACGATCCTGTCTTGATCAAGATCGAATCCTGCCAGTAGCCGGGACTGACTTCCGTATTTTCGATCGTGTACATCATCGTATCAACGATCTCTTCCAAGAACGTCAAGACGTTCGGGATAGGTTCTGTTACCGGGAGGGTCTGGTGGTCGATGATCACCTCTTCGTCACTGATCAGCTTGAATCCCAAGACGTTAGTCGGCCAGTAGCTGAACGGGTAGTTGTTGGTGACACCCCCATCGACAAAGGTTAAGATCTGGGAATCGACCGGATACTTGACCGGTTCGAAGAAGATCGGGATGCTCATACTCATGCGAACAGCCAGATAAACGGGTAAGTTAGGGAAGGTATGTCGATTCAGGTAGACGGCCCGATGCTGTTCCAGACAGGTCGTCACGGTAACCAGATCGATACCTGTCGTTGCATACAGGGTCGATAAGGTGATATCCGGATCTTTCAGATAGTCTTTCAGGATGTCTCGGAACCAGGTCGTAAAGGTATCTCCAGGGTTGTAACCAAAATTTCGCCAAACACCGATCAGATCGACGATCTTCCACCGACTTCCATCCTGAAAAGAGGCGAAATTCATCGTTTCGATAATGTGGGCGATCTCATCTACGGGGATCTGACAGGCGATTAGGGCCGCCATGATAGCCCCCGCCGATGTTCCGATAACGCCTCTGATGCCGGCTAAGTAGCCGAGTTCCTGGAGGGCTAAAGGGACTTTGGCGTAAGCACAAGCTCGAACACCGCCACCTGAAAAACAGAGGTATTCGATCATTTTAAGAGGTAAAAATCTTTTAACCTCTGTTTTCCTAATCTATAAGATCGCTGATCATCTCGCCTGTCACCTGATCTTCTTCTACGTCTCTGTTTAGATCATCTGCTAATCCTTCCAGATCCCCGTCCTCTTCCTCCCCGTCCCGGTCCTCTTCCTCCCGGTCCCGGTCCTCTCCCTCCCGGTCCCGGTCCTTTTCGTCCTTGTCCCTTTCGTCCTTGTCCTTTTTTGGTCGGTCCTCCCGGTCCTCCCGGTCCTCCCGGTCCTCCCGGTCCTCCCGGTCCCGGTCTGGTCGGGATCTTTTCCCGGAAAATAAGTAATCGCTGAAATTAGTATCAGTTTTAGCCAGATTAAAGATGTCTTTGACGATACCTATACCGTCTTTAATATCTCCGTGTAGTCCCGGATCACTAATAAAATCAAAGATCTTTGTAAAAAAGGAGAAGTCTTTTCTTGTCAGAGATTCTTCCTCTTTTTTAACAGAAAATTCTTTCATCTCTTCATTGAAGGATACGAGCTTACCGGAGAAAGATCGGAAGACTTGGTCGGATTTTTCGAGTAAATTAACTATTTTTTCTGTATCTTTGCCTGTCTCTTTCTCTTTGCCTGTCTCTTTCTCTTTTTCTTTGTCTGTCACGTTTTCTGTCACGTCTCCTGACACGTCTCCTGACACGTCTCCTGTTACGTTTTCTAACACGTTTTCTGTCACGTCTCCATTTGGATCCATTTCCTTATCTTTGATATCAAAGATAAGTTTTTTTTTAAGGCTTTATCAAAAACTTAGACGTCAGCCATGGAAGTGGGCCAAGAATCGTCGGTTCCCACCGTATCGGTCTCCGATATGTCACTCCCAGTCGACAGATCGGTGATCGTCTTATAGGGTTTCTCTTTCAGATCGTCATCTTCGTCTGTCAGATCATCTAAACTCGAGTCGGGATGAGATGAGACGTTCTGATCTTTCTTCGGAAAATACTTGCCTCGACTCGCTTTCCACAGATCTAAGATCATCTTCTTCCACGTCTCGGAAAAGGTCGCCAGTTCAATCACCTTGGGGAGGAGGAAATCGACGATCAGACAGATCAGATTAGAAGCTTTAGGGATCAGGGCGTATAAGCCCGACCGGATAAAGAGGCGGAAGATATCCCGGCCCCGTTTAACTAGGAAGATAGCTACGGGACTCTCTTTAGGGAAACAGAAGTCGATACAGTCGGGAAACATGATCATCTCAAAGTACCGATCGATGATCTCTTCTTCTTCAGTTCCCGTATCTGGTCTGTCTCCTGACGAACCAAGTCCTCCGTCGATCTGAAGGGCCAACCGTTGGAGGAGATTTTGACAGATCTTCAGAAGTTTAACTCCTACCAGAGCTAAAACCTGCCCTTGCTCGTTCGGAATCACCGTCGGATCGAGGATTGACGTCAGATCGACCAGGAAACTGATGACGGCTTCGATCGATCCTAAGACCTGATTTTTCTTCTGTTGGACCGGCCTATCTCCATTTTCTTCCAGGAAATGGAGACAGAACTGGAAGAGGAAGTCTTCCAGTTCTTTCACCACCGGTTCATTAATACAGAAGAGACCCAAGAGGTCACAGAGGGAGGAGAAGTGTAAGAGATTTTTCAATTCGGGTCTGCCTACGTCCAGAAAAGCTGGTTTCTGGAGAGAGCAGCACGTAAAGTTGGAAAAGATCTGGTCGAAGAGGGTTTGCCAGACTTCGGGTAGGACCGATTTAAATTTTAAGAAAACATTGGAGAGGTTTTCCTTGCCATCTGCCAGTTTTAGGCAAAGGGGAATCTCCCGGAGGAGAAACTGGATGATCAGGAATTTGAGCAGAGCTGGGTCCGTATCGACCTTTGCTGGAACGGTCTGATCGAGCTTAAACTGTAAGACCAGTTCGTTCACCGTGTAGAAGAGGTCGATGGCTCTAGAAAGGTCGGTAAGATCGTATAAAATAGGGATTTCCGGAACGGGGATCTCCGGTAACCGGTACGTCCGAACCGCCTGTAACTTCCTTGCTTCTTCTCCCAGGAGGTCTTCGATCCCCTTCAGATCTTGGATGAGGAGATCGTTCCCAGCTTGGAACCGGAGGTGTCGACATTCGGCTATCAGATCAGACAAGTGGAGGGCATACATGATCGGTTCCCGATCAGGTTTGGTTACGTACGTGGCGATCTGTTCTGTAAATCTCATTACTTTCTCTGCAAACCGGTTATATTCCGGATAGAAGAACGGTTTTGCCTCCGCAGCTACGTCTGGTTCTGACCAACAGCGTCTCTCTGCTCGAGGCTGACAGGGAAAAGTCTGGCCAGTTTGGAGCCAGATCTGCAACAGTTCGGTAATCGGGACGGTAACCGTTATGGAGATAGTTGCCGACATCTTTTGGATTTTAGAGGCTCTAAACTACCTTTAAAACGACCCAACCCGGAAGTAAAAGATGGAAGAAACTGCCTCGATGACGTACCAAGGGATCTTTCCCCAGAAGATCATGTCGGGAACAGTGCCGATAACCGTGACCGGGAAGTTTACGATCCTCTGGTGTTACGAGTTCTTCAACGGTCCAGTCTCAGGTCTCTGTGTCCGGGCAGCTGACCAGGCAGCTGCCCGGTCTGACGGAGAGGTCTTCTGGTTCCAGTCGGTATCAGAGATTACGGAAGATCCACGGATCGAGAGTAACCCCCCTGCCGACAAGAACAAGGGGGACGATGATACGGTCTACTCTGACTTCTCCTCCGACTCCTCCGATATCGAAGCCGACTACGACCAGCTGGATCGGGAGTTCAGTCGGGCTGACGTCCTCCCAGAGAGGATCTTCCGTTTCGTCCCCGTGACGCGAGAGATCGCCGACCAGTTGACAGACGTGCATGAAACGTACTGTCGAACGATAGGTTTACCTGTCAAGTACGGGGATCCGATCTCCTTCCAACCGATTCCCGTCGTGGCCAAGAGACCTGTCTCCGACTTTATTCCAGATGAAGAGGGGAATATCGACTGTGAGATGAGACCCCTCGGCGCGACCGGTTCCATCTCCGCCTCCTACAACTTCTCTCCGGAAGCCATCGAGATGATCCAGCAGGAGTCACCCCTAATTGGGAAGAATACAAGTTTTTCCAACTACCTTCCAGATGGACCCCATTTTGCCGTATAATGACGTCTTTCCTTGTTTTTAAGAAAAAACAAGGGATTTAGATCGGTGTCCCTTCTAATTCCGGGGTCTGGTCGTTTACTTCTGAATTCTTTGATGAAGAACTTTTCTTTTTCTGTTTCTTTTCTGACGACTTCTCTGTCTTGATCAGATCGGTATCATACCGGTTAAGAGCCTGAAAGAATGTCTTTACAGAATCGAAATCACTACTGTCGATCTCTCCCTTCTCATGTAACCAGCTAGCCTCCCGTTCCAGGTATTTCTTCGTTTGATTAACATGGTAGATGATGTGAGCTACGGTAAGCAGCATGTGTTGTTTCGTTAATCCATTCAAAGTCACATCCTTAAACCCGATCTGATGAAGGGCCCGTTGAAAATCTTCCGGTTTCATCTGATTTAACTTTTCTTCAGAAAATCCAGCTGTCATCCCCAGACTGTAGAAGACCCTTAAGATTCGTTGACTCTTCTCATCATCCAACTTATCAGCCTGGTCCAAGTCAGCCAAGATCTTTTCAAAAGGAACAGCTTTGATCTGTTTTGTATAACCAGAAGGCCCTTTCGTTGCTAAGCCCAGTCGGGTTAACAGGTCGAGTTGACCTCGGATTTTAGTGACGAAAGTAGTTGGAAGGTACGTTTCGTTATAGGGATTGATCTGTTTTTCTATTATAGCAGGGAAAGCATCCGAGGTGAAACACCAAACTTTTCCGTCCTTATCCCGGTAGTAGGCGATATCCAGATCAGCATAATCGGTAAGGTTAAAATTATTATTATCACAGACGGCCGACTTCTCTTCCCCAGGTTGTTGCTCTTCCGGATCGACAAACCAGAGGAGGTTGTTTGCCAATCGGGCTTTCTGTCGATCCCGGTTCTTCTGTATTAGGACGTCCCGGTTTACCTTACTGACTCGATCGATCTCCCTGCAGATACTTCCTCGGGAATCGTCGGGTAGATTCAACTGAGCTGCTAAGAGACGAAGATCGTCCGGAATTTCATACCGGTAGTCGAACTTACTCTTTTTCTTGCCTTTTTCTGTCTCTAATATATCAGAAGAACAGGCTTTTTTCCAGTATGGGAGGAGATAAGCTTTCTTGATCTTCTCTAGCGTTGGACCACCCATCGTCTCCAATAGGGCCATCTGTTCACTGTCGAGACGAGTTCCGATATCGATAGCGTCGAGGAGAATCTGTTCCAATTCTTGGATAAATAAGACGTGTTTTGTCTCCCGATACGTCTTCATCTTCAAGATAATTTCGTTAACCAACTGGTAGGAGGGGAACTGACCGACTGTAAGACAGTAATGAAAGGCTTCTTCATTGAAAGAAGTGAGAGCTAACCGGAGGGAATTATAGTCCCCACCGATCCAACGTGAGATTGGCAGGATACTCTTATTTAGAGGAACGAAAGCGATGATCTGAAGGATGTAATCAGAAGTATTTAAACTCCGAAGGTGGTATGTCCCTTTACCCCCATTATCTGGTCCAAACAGGTCTTCCTCGTAGTCTTCGACTAGAAAGTTGGTCTTATCTGAGATCAGCGCCAGTTCATTTAGGATAGGTGGTTTGACCCACGTCAAGATGGTTTCCCGATCGGGGGTTCTGACCCGATCTAACGACTTATATCCAGCCTGAGTGGCCCATTCGTATACTGTTTTGATGTCTTTAGGTTCATCTGGTTTCTTGTACGCAAAGGGTTTATCTGCCGAGGCTCCAAAGAGACAGAGGAGGACAATAATCTTCTGAAGGGTCGTTTCCGGTTGACCTAACGTTTGAAGATATCCTAAGATGTGGATATCTCCGTATTTTTTTGTACTGATATACATGTTAGGATTGCCCCCTGATCTAAGGGCTAATGCGATCGGAATCAGACACCGGTCTCCCATAACTTGAGAGATCGTCATGGCTAAGACCAGGTTAGGTTTCATGACTTTCTTCATCAACCCTTTGTATGTTAGGAAGATGAATTCAGGCCATCGAGCGATCTCGGCTTGGGGAAGTTTGTTTAACTCCCCAAAGAACGTTCGGATCTCCCCTGCTGATAACGATTCGTTAGAACTGATCTTCTCCTCAGCGATCTCCATCTTTCTTAAAATATAAAAAAATCTTAGGAAAAACGTAACAGAGACCTTAGAAGAGACAGGGAAAGATATCATAAACGCTAGATGACAACCGACGCTGTAAAGAAAGACCGGAAGTTTAAGGCTAATATACTCGGATTTAGCGATCTTACGACTAGAGAAGAAGCTTTGAACGACGCCTTAGTCGCCATCAGTAAGACCCTGGAAGATCTTCATAGTCAGGAGGATTACTTGACGGCTTCCCTCCACAGTCTGGATCTGTTGGTCGAAGGGTTGAAGGAACTGAGACAGATGGTGGAGATGGTGGAGATCAAGGAAACCATCTTAAATCAGATCAAGTTCTACATCCTCCACCGGAACTTTACCTTAACCGATCGGTCGTCCGTCTATCTGGATACGGTAAGTAACGCCACGGAAGGTCACATGTTCCATGCTGTCCTATCGGGACAACCCGGAACAGGCAAGACGACGGTGGCTCAGATCTTAGCCAAGATCTGGGTTGGTCTAGGGCTTGTGAAGAGGAAGCGGACCGTTGATCTGACGGACTTTACCTTCCGATCCTACAAGGACGTGACCAACCAGACGAAGGAGATGACGGAACCGAATGAACTGAGATCGATCTACAACCATGTCATCGACCGGATGTTCAACCAGTTGGACCTGTTGAAGTCACGGAACCATCGGATCGTCGATAATCTACGGGAAGTGGATGCCAAGGTCGATCGGTGTCGATGCTTGAACCGACAGATCAGCAAGAAGTTGACTCGAGGTTCATCCCGGAAGAACCTTACTTCGTCTGTAAAACGGAAAGTCTTACCCCTTGAGACGTATGAAGCCCTCTGTGAGGAGACGGGAGTCATGACGGGGTTGATCGACCAGATCGGCCAGACGTTAGAGGAGAATCCAGCTTTTTCGAACCAAAATTCTACCTTTTCCCCCCGGAATTCCGGGCTCAGAGTGACGAACCACTTGACGGTGGCGAAACGGGAAGATCTGATCGGGGAGTACGTCGGTCATACAGCCGTCAAGACGAACAAGGTCTTACAGGCCGCCCGGGGTGGCGTCCTCTTCATCGACGAGGCCTATAACCTCTGTAACGGCAAGCGCGGCAATACCGACTCGTTCGGTCTGGAATGTCTGACGGCCATCAACGAATTCATGTCCCTCTATCCGACAGAGATCATCGTTATCTTTGGTGGTTATAAAGATAAGCTGGAAGGATCCCTCTTCCGAGTTCAACCAGGACTACGGCGTCGAATCGCCTGGTTCTTCGAGATTACGGGGTATTCGACAGACGGCTTGACGCGGATCTTTATGAAACAGATCCGCGGTAACGGTTGGCTCTTCCCGTCGACCTTAAAACCGTACATTCGGGACCTGATCGAGAAAAATAAGGCCGCTTTTCCGGACGGGGGTGGGTCGACGGAGAAGCTGAGTCTCCTGATCAAGATGGCTTACGCCGATCAGAAGTTTGCAGACCTGGTGAAGACGAAAGAGTTGAAAGACCGGAAGAATCTGGACGATCGGGTCATTGAGAAACCGATCTTGGACCGGGCGTTACAGAAGTACCTGGAGAGTAACGACCAGTTGAAGGAGGAAGATCCCCCGCTAGGCATGTACAGTTAAAAGTTGCCTCATGAG
>Ga0116230_10005792_pt1 | contig 12128 bp, 12 predicted proteins | sample S1TSphfallax_3_FD_88678 | JGI IMG/M metagenome (GOLD analysis project Ga0116230, IMG submission 88678) | Host-associated microbial communities from peat moss isolated from Minnesota, USA - S1T2_Fd - Sphagnum fallax MG | ecosystem: Host-associated > Plants > Peat moss > Unclassified | place...
CGTCACAATAACTGTATTCGGATCAGTTTCCCGGTATAACCCCCCTAAGAGCTTTGTAATAGGGCCGTAATCCTGCTTGACTTTGACGACCGTCACAATGGCAGAGATCTCCTTGGGTAGAGGCGGATATTCTGTACCCAGGCGTTTACAGACCTTGGGCATAGTCAGGTAGATGGCATCAAATGGTCTCTTCTGATTATCTAAACTGACTACCGTTTTTGCTAAGAGGGAATACCGGTCAGGGAGGGTCGTTAAGGTGGCGACGATCCGCATCTATTTACCTTAATAGTAAGTTCTTAACGTAGTATCCAAGAAGATATGCGTCTGCCGTTCCACATAGGGGAGGAGAAACAAGCCCGGAACCATGAGAACGGGGGGAACCAGGTAGTGGAATCGGAACGTATCACAGATCAGTTTGGGTAGTAAGATCGATGCTCCCGTATGAAAAGCGATCGTATCGAGGGTTTTGATGGTGTTAATCTTCCAGTTCTTATTAAATTTGGTCTCTTCCACTCGAACATGCGTCCAGATATCATAGGCTAAATACCCGAGCATACCGGTTAAACAGACCCGTTTCGGAAAGATATACGGCAACTTCTGTACGTAACTGGAGACGGCACAGAGACCCGCGGCGATCGAATTCGTCTGATCGAACGTATAAGCATGGTCCATGCTTATCTTTTTTACTAGGATAACTCTTCTTAGTAGAGTTATTTACTAAGGATTTTCCCAGCCTTTCTTAAGAAGCTTATTAGTTAACCTTTAAATGTCGATTTCTGTAGATTCGGAAGATCTCCTCAGATTAGCCTATGCGGCCTACCTGGAGATCTTCGATTATCCGAGTATTATCAACGTCAGTATCATCTCCACTGTAGCCACTATCATCTATTCCCGGAAGAATCAGGAGATCCCACCCGACGACATCATGGAACTGGCCTTCCTCCTTATCCCGGAAGTGATCGACATGTTACGGAAGTACCTGACACCGAAAGAGATCAGTAACATCGAAGCTGAATACGAACGGAAGAAGGGAACCATTCCGTCGTTTATCCGGACGTACTACGACAGTATCGTTTACCTGAACCTAAACGGGAAGAAACGGGAAGAAACGTGTCGCCTCTGTTAAAAACTATCCTATTATATAGGATAGTTTCTTACGTCTTATGATAAGACGTAAGGTTTAATCGTCCCGCATGTCTCCGATGGGCCCGTTGTTCGGATCGGTCGGGTTATCCTCCTTCTCTTTGGGATCGTCGTCGTTGTACCAGTAGTGGTCTTCGATCGACGCCTGATCAACCTTGGGGTTAAGCAAGGGACTTTGGGGAAAATCGGTGTCGGTGATGTCGACGACATCGATCGGCTCGTATAAGAGGCTGGCTAGATCTACGTCGGGAACGATCGACGTGACCCCCTGGTAGATGTGGAGGAGGGACGGTTGTGTCCGGGGCCACATGCCTTGTCCGTAGTAGACCAGGTTGGTGTCCCCGATGTGGTACAACCGTTTGTGGTGATCGAAGGCCGGACCGTAGACGTAGTCCCGATCGTTCATCTTGAACTCCCGCATCAGATCGATGTATCCCTGGACGTACAGGTCGTCGAGAAACGTCGATAGGAGAAAGAGGGGTTCTAAACTGTTTAAATTCTTCTCCTGTAACGTAAAGACACCGTACTTCTTCTCCATCCGGGTCGGATCGAACGTGTTGATCTGTTGGAACGTAAAGTTTGGGACAGTCGACGGTAGAAACTCAGATAGCTCTAACGGATTTCGGAAAGAGACGGTCGTGGTTAGATCGAGCTGTGTCGTTAGACTGTCCGAACCGAGATCCGACACGGACACGGTATAGGTGATCGCTTCCCGATTCAGATCCAGACACAGAGTCGAAAGAGCTAAGAGGGCGCCGTTCAGATAGTCGTCGTTCTGCTTAAATCGAGTCTCATAGACGGTTGTTTGATCAACCGCAGATCTTCTAATTTTGGTCTTTCCTTTTGATATACGTCTATCCTGACTCGGCTCTACATCGACGAGCCGAGTGATTTTAACCGATATTACCATCTTTTTAGGATAAAGATAAAGTTAGTTCCATTTAAAAGATGTCGACTAAGGTTCAGATCAATACATCGAAACCGATCTATCTGACGAACAGTTTTGTTACCGTAAATGAAATCGGTTCTTACGCCAAGTTCGAAAACCAAGAGCCGGACATCTACTGTGGCTACTGTTCGACCAACTCCAGTTCCCTGATTGCTGGGGCGGGAGATCCGACCGTCTTGTTAACATTTACGCCTGTTACCGGAGGCGACAATACAAATCTCACATCTTTCTGTTCCGATAACGGAAGTAACAAAAATTTAAAGTATGCTTCTAATAAAAACCTCTATTATGGTAGTTTAGTCACAATTTCAGCAAAAGGGGATCTTGCGGATAACAGTAAACCGTACTATCTCCAGACTGGCGGTGGTACAAACGGGAAATTAAGTTATAAAGACCCTTATTATAAGAATGGGAGCGTAACATCTGCAGATATCTGCTTTCAACTCTTCCTTGTTGTTGGTCCTAACGGCGAAGGAGCCATAAGTCAACCGGATTCATCTCACTATGCTTATCAACCAACTACAACGGGCGTTTACAATGGCGATACTATCTACCTCCAGTCTTTAGGCAAACTTGTTAGGGGTGACAATCTCTATTCGGAATATATCCGGATCGGATCTGCAGATAATACGACTGTTTCCGGATTACAAAAGAAAGGAGCCTGTGATCTCTACTGTGCAGCGTACCCGTACCCCGCTGTCGATAGTAACCATAAAAAACCAACAAATCCAACCACATCGTCTACCGATACGGATCAGATGAGATTTACCATCTACAATGACGACTATGCGGACGGACCTTACCAGACGTATCTGAAGACCGTACCAGGAGAGGATCTGGGAAACTCTCCCGACTTTCAGAATGGGAATCACGACTGGAAGTTCTGGGCCAAAATCTCCGTCGCCAGCTACATGATTCTAGCCGTCGTACTGGTCATCATCGGCATCATTATCCACCTCTACTCGAAGGAGAAGAACCGGAAAGTCAAGAATAAGTTGGAAAAACTGCTCTCGTAACAGGGGCAAGCCAAAGAGAAAAGATAAAAAGATTTTTTATCTTTAAAATCCGATAGGAAAAGATGGATCGACACTCTTCGAGAACCTACGTCTGGCCCAACGATGACCTCGTCTACGTAACATCCCGCTACAGAGGGGACGTGGAAAGGCAGAAAGATAAGAAATATCTGAAGAAAAAGAGGTCAGGGAGGAAGAAGGTTTACCGAGACGAGTTTGACGCACTGGTAGAAAAGGTGGAAACTTTAGACCGATCTCGAAAGATATCCGAGATAAATCAGAGGAACCCTCTGAAAAAAGCTGAGCCTTTTATCCGACTCTCGATCTTCGAAATCCTCTCTGAAATCCTCAATTATGCCCGTCTCCTAATCTGTTTAGCGGAGATCGTCATCTGTCTCTTAACCTTCTTCCAGCTGATCTCTCGGGAGGTGGCCGTCCAGATCCACAAGGTTATGGTCAAGTTTTTCCTGATCCTCTCCTTCCTCAACATCTGTCTCGCATCTCTCCCGTTAGCCCTCCTTTTTATCGTCATCTTTCTGATCTACAAGAACTTTACGACCGTCAGAACGTACCTGGTCAAGGGGTTTCGGGAGTATCTCCACCAGGTAAAGAAGCTCCATCCCAGTTCCCAGACACCGAAACCAGAAGCTCCAACGGAAGAACTTCCTATTAAAGGAGATCAACCTATCTAAAAGGATGGGATCTAGTCTTTCGAGTCTACCAGAAATAGAAACCTCGAAGAGAGACGTCAAGACAAAGAAACCTCTCTTACCCGCCATTCACGACGGCTGTAAGATTGCGAAACCGTACCAGAAAGGACAGAAGAAGAAGGTTTCCTTCCAAACCCCCTCGGTCAAGCCACAAGAGCAGCTGAACCCGGCCGTCTTCCTCCAGAAGCCAAACCAGATAAGACTGGTCAGTCGGCAGACGATCGACCTCTTGACTGCCTTGGAGATCTCTCTCATCTGTCTGGTCTGTCTCCTCCTCTACCTGTTAGGAAAGGGGCTGATCGATCGGAACCAGTTTGGCACGGGGGTAAAAACCCTTTTGATCGTTGTTTTCATCATCTACAACGGTTACGTCTACCTGTTCATCCCTCGGAAGACGTATCTGATCCTCTGGATCAGTCTAGGTATCGCTGTCGTCTACAGCTTCGTAAGAGAGAAGCGTCAGCTGAAGCGCCAGCTTTCAGAACCGACGGATACGCTGACCGATCCGAAGGTAGGATAATTCTTATCTATATAGATAAGAATGTTAGATATCGACTTCGATCTTGCCTTTAGGGAAGTAGTCCTGGACCCACATACCGAACCACATAGCGACCAAGGCAGTGAAGATCATGAAGAGGATGGCAGCGATGATCAGAATCCAGATGATTCCCTTGTTGGCTTCAATATGGTACCACTGTTGTCTAAAGATCTTCTTAGCGATGAAGAAGATGTAGTAGACACCGAAGAAGAAGAGGATGATTCCGTACAAAACGTTGACGAAAGGGATGAAGGCGGCGACAATCGGAAAGATGATAGCGAAGAGGATGAAATATCCCCACCCGATCTCACATCCGACCTTAGGTTGGTCGTAGGCTACTTCCATCGGATACATGGTTTTAGAGGATAAGAATTTTTGAAATATAAATTGAGTTATCTAAACGCATAAAAATTTTAAACCTAGACAAACTATGTCCGGAACGATCGTAATCATCGCCAGTAAGACCTGTGGGCACTGTGTTCACCTGCTGGAGGAACTCCCAAAGATCATGAAAGCCGTAAATAAAGTCTATCCCGACGTCTCCTTCGTCATCATCAAGAAGAACGATATGAAGGAGAAGATCAGTTCTAAATACCCGGAAGACTTCAATTACTACTCCAAATGGTACCCCTGTATCCTCTTCTTAGAAGGAACGATCTATCTCCAGGCCCTCTCTCTGATCCAGGCGGGGAAGAAAGTCAGTCTGAAGAAGTATATCTCTGTTATGAACGGTAGATACGACGAAGACGGAAAGTTGAAGTATAAGGAGAAGTACGATGTGATGAAAGGGTCCGACTACATCGATTTTATCCAGACGTGTCTGAGTAAAAAATAACTGATTAAATAGGGTTTCATTCCGTCTAAACCAAAGGCTATAGATAAAAAATGACGTGTTTTCGGATCTTCTCTGCTTCTGACCTAACAAGCCTGGAAAATGAGGTAAATATCTGGTTAAAACAGGAAGAGCCAACCCTTCTTACCAGTTCAACCAGCGCGGTCATGACGACCAGTAGCATTACGTTACGCTGGAACTTGGAGAGTACGTCAGAAAATACGCACCTCTTCAGCACGGCCATCTTCTATCGGTGTCCGCCTTTCGAGAACCGAAAGATTCCAGGAGCCTAAGGCCCCAGGAGCCTAAGGCCCAGGGTCTAATAAACTAGATCGAGTAGGATAGACCCGTAATCCGGTCGATCCGTTCAGATTAGAAACTCTTCTTAGAAGAGTTTTAGTCTGGTCCGATCTCCCCACCGTACTTAAAGGTGGGTCTTTTGAGACCCAGTAAAATGTAAAACCTTCTTAAGGTACGGATCAGAGATCCAACGGATCCGATCTACGGTTCTGTCGTGAAACATTAGTTTTTTAATAAGATCTTATTAAAAATCCCTGTCAGAACCAGAACCATCGGAAGAGACTTGACGGTTCTGTGTCTACAGCTAAGTGGATGTCGCCATCCGTTTCGGCAGACTGGTTTAAGATCCTCTTTTCCGACGGACTGAGGAAGGCGGTCCGTCTCAAGGTCCGTCGGACCTGTTTCACCGTCTTCGTTTCCGATAAGTCCGTGTCGAGACTGATCGTCTCCGGCCAAATGAAGAGGGTGGAGACGATCTTCGGATTATAGAGGAAAGTGGGGGGTTCCTCCGTCAGACCGTAGATGTAATCGATTAAGGGAAGGTAGTAGGGGGCGTAGAAGGAGAGGTAAAAGGGGTTATCCAGGCAAGGAAGGGTAAAATCTCTTGTTTCCTGGAAGGCTAAGAATTCAAAGACATCGACTGACGTCGGGTGGTAGGCGTGTTTTCCACCCAGATACGCCAAGACCTGGTCTTTCCGTCGGAAGTACTCCGGCTCGTCCGTCTTTGTCCGGATCTCGTCTCGCCATTTGACCTGGTTGTTAGGTTCCTTCGAACTATTTACTAGGGAAACGTGAGGCCGGAGTCGGTAAGCCGTCCCGGTATCGTACGAATAGAGGGGGTTTAGACTGATAATCCCCGTCGGATTGATCTTGTGACCAGAGAACGTACAGACTTTGTACGTTTCGAAGAAACCGACCGTGTAAGCGTAGAAAGGAAAGACATCTGGTCCAGGGATGACGGTCCGGATCAGATAGAAGTCACCGAACTGAGCATCCCCTAGAGGTACCAGCTCAACAGTCTGAAGGTCGATAATTAGCTCCGTTTTTCAAGACGAAAGAAATTTTAAAGGTAATAAACGTTCATTAAGGATCTTTACGGTACAGGGTTCGTAACGTCTCTTCGACCGTCTCTTCCGCCTTGAAGCCCAAGATCTGTTCAGCTCGAGTCGGATCGGCAATAGAAACGGTTAGATCTCCCGGTCTTTTTACCCCGAAAAAAACGGGGAAATCAACCTTTCGAATCTGTTTATATAGGGAAACCATCTGATTAACCGAGGTTCCGATGCCTGTCCCGATATTAAAGATCTCATACTTACTCGGTAGTTTGGTAGTTAAAGCTAAGAGGAAAGCTTGACAGACGTCGGAGATAGCAATGAAATCCCGAACAGGCGTATCGTCCCAGGTCGGATACGTCTTCCCGTAGATGGTAAAGCCGGTAGATCCATCTGTTAAGTACCGTTGGACAGCCCGATCCAACTGAGGAAGGAGGGAATCGACCGACCGGTCTGGATACGTTACGTTTCCCGGAAAATCCGGCTCAATGATGCCGATCACGTTGAAGATCCGTAGAATGACGAGACGATGGTTCGTTCTCCGGCCCCAGTCCCGTAACATCTCTTCACAGATCCGTTTGGTCGAACCGTATGTACTGATCGGTTCGAGCGGCTGAGATTCCTTAAATCTCCGATCAAAATTAAACTGGGTGATGTTAGGATAAGCCTGATAGACGGTGGCGTTACTGGCGAAGATGAAGGTGACTTTCTGCTGAATGACTGACAGGAGGTTCTGTAACCCCGTCACGTTGACGTCCTGGTATCTTTTAGGATCCCGCTCCCCCTCTCGGATCGACTTTAAGCCAGCCAGATGAACAACGGCTCGGATGTCATACGTCTGGAAGATCCGACGTAAGGACGTCAGGTCTGTCAGATCCCCATAAACGGCGGTAACTCCAACTGGAAGAGGAAGGGTCAAGTTTTCTCGAGTATGGGTCATCAGGAGAATCTGTCCGTATCTAAAAATCTTATCCGATCTGACTAGTCGGGTCATGAGGTTGAGCCCGATGTAGCCGAAGCCCCCTGTTATTAAGATGGCCATTTTTAGGAGACATCCGTCTGTCTATTTAGATGTAATCTCCCCGACCCTGTAAAATCCTACCGCTCCATGAATGAAATCAGAGATATTCCCTATAATAACGTGATAGCCCCTTTTTTTGCTAAATTAGGGAAAAATATCATCGGTCTCCGTCTATCCGGTCGACCCTCTCAGGTACCCACTCTCCTGATCGTTACCCGACAAGGGTATATCAGGCGGACGTCCCCGTTACCTGAATTTAGCCTCGTTTTACGGCTGTGTAAGGAACAGGGGATTTATCCGTTACCCCCTAACTTGAGTCCGGAAAACCTCTTCGATTACCTGTTTCTCCAGCTAAACCGGTCAGGTTTAACGTACGATCTACCTTAAAGATATAAGCTACTTTATATCTTAAAAATTAGTTCCCATTGTAGAATCGAGCGATTGATCGACTCATCTCCTGTTGGACCGGTGTCATCTTGTCCATTATGGTTAAGACGATCTCACAGGCTTGTTTACCTGCTTCCCTGTACTTGGGACAGGCGATTCCCAACCAAGCGATCTCTGTAATAAAGAAGTATTCGTAACAGGGACGAGCTACTTCCAAACCGTCTTTCTCCGGATAGGGGATCTTTTTTCCGATCTGACAGAGGTCGTAACACTGGTCGAAGAACTCGAGGCGCCGACAGAGGTAGGCAGCGTTATATAACGCTTCGGCTCGGATAGGTCGGAACCGATAGGCGTCCATGTACGTCTTGAAAGCCAGATCGAAGTACAACTGACTCTTCAGCGTCAGATCTTCCAGACTCAGGTTGTCGGGATTGACCCGATCTGCCCAGGCTTTCTCCTGAAGGAACTTAAGACGGAGGTTCACTTCTTCCGTATTCAACGTAGGGACTTCCGTTTCCGGAAGGGTTAACAAGTATTCTTTCAGGACTTCTTCATTGGAAACTTCGATCTCCTTATCTTCCGTCTCTTCCGTTAAGGTCAAGGGGGCGGAAAGCTGATGGATGTTGAGACTGGTGAAGATCGACTGGAACTGATCGAGGCGACCGGCTTGGGAGATCTGTTCTGTGGCATTGAAGAGGGACGTGGGTAGGGTCTCCAACTCCCCCAGATCGATCTCATTCGTATCTCTTCCTGTTTTAACGTAGGTCTTGATCTCCCAGGCCCGAGCTTCATACGTTTCCCCCAGATACTGTCGACAGACGTACTCCTCTTCCGGATCAAATAGATAGGCCTTCTCGATCGGCAAGGGTTCGATCCGTCGCTTGTACGTTAAGATCGCCTCTTCGTACCGACCGGCTCGGCGTAATGTATTACCCAGGTAGTACAAGACCCGTTTTAAGATCATCGTATCTCCCCGGATGTCTACGTTGTTCGGATCCGGCTCGTACGTCTCGGCGTCGATCTCCGCCACCGTTCGCTTGAGTAGTCTTTCGTCCCGTTCTAGACAACCGTCTTTGGCTCCGCCGTCCCCGATGTCGTTCAAGACGAGGCCGGAGAACTTAGAGCGGACCTGAGGTCCCAAGTACGTCGGATCAGGGCGCCAGAACTCGTGAGTGTGCATAACGCACTGCCAAGGGACCTTGGCTGACAGGAACCGGACGTTCCACCAGTCCATATGAAAGTTGTACTGTTTCAACATGTGGTACTCATCGACGAGGAACTTTGGGTTGTACCCCGTATCCTCCAAGATCTGGTCGGCGTCGATCGTCAAGAAGTAGTCGGTCTGGGGGTACGACTCTTTAGCCATCAGGTAGGAGTGCATCCGGTTGTAGCTGAAACTGACAAAGGGGAGGTGGTGGATCGTCATATCGACCTGATTCTCTCTCTTCCAAGCTTCCAGGATCTGGACCGTGTCGTCCGTCGAGCCGGTGTCGACGATACTGGCCGTATGGAAGACGGCCTTGGCAGCATCTAAGCACCGGCGGATGATGGCGGCCTCGTTCTTGACGATCATGAAGAGGGTGATATGGGGCTTCTTTCCCTTCTTATCTTGACTAGTTGGGGGGCTTTCACGGAAGGCCTCCTCTTTATGGAGGCCCCCCTCTCTATGGAGGTCTCCCCTGTTAGTTTGACTGGAAGTAATATCAGAGGGTTTCCGTTTCAATTTAGCCGACCGATCCTGTTTTTTAGAGCGGATCTTCTGCCGGATCCGCTCTAACTGTGCAGCTCGATCCATTTCAAGGCCGATCGACAAACCTTTATAATAAGATCGGGACCTCTCCGTTAAGGTCAGGCTCTGGTAAGGAGGGTCATAGATTGTCTTGTAAACTTCTCTGCTGAGGTTTTTTAAACTCCGTTTAGAAAAAGACATGGGGATAAACGAGATGGATAGGGCTAGACCCTCGGTCAGTCCACCAGATTTAAAAAGTCCGGTCTCCTTAAGTTGTAGGTCGGATCCGTTGTCAGACAGGGTAGATTCGAGTCCAGACGGATCAGATGCCCTGGTGCAGGCCAATCGACAGGTGGACCGTCCATCAGTAGAGAAGATCGTCATCGACGAAGCCGTAAAGTTGGGGGCCGGCTCCTTTGGCACAGTCTACGCAGCCAGAGATCAGACGGGACGATCTCTGGCCGTCAAGTGTTGTCGCATGACGGACCGAGGCATTCCTAACATCTTAGAAACATCGATCATGGCGACGTTCCGTCACCCGTACATTAATACGGCGGAACAGATCTTCTGTTCCGAAGAGACCCTCTTTATCGTCCAGGAGAGGGCCCAGTCCGACCTGGGGAAGCACTTACGGACGTATCAGCGGGAATCAGACGGGCGGATTACTAATCCAAATCAGATTACGTTTAAAGACCGACGAACCTGGTGTCACCAGCTCGCCTTAGCCGTCGGTTGCCTCCACCAGAACCGGATCATCCACGCGGACATCAAGTCGGGAAACGTCCTCTACTATCCGGATAAGACGGTTAAACTGACGGACTTTACCCTATCTGTCAAGAAATGGAAGAGTTCCGATACGTTTACCAGCAACGCCTGCACCAACACCCACCGCCCCATCGAATGTTTCCTCCCGGAAGAAGAGTGGGACGAAGCCGTCGACATCTGGTCCCTCGGCTGCACCTTCTACGAGATCATGTTTAACGAACCCCTCTTCCCGTACCAGGGACCGAAAGAGAAGCTGGAGAAGATAACAAAGAAGATGGAACCGGATCGGGTGGAACGGATCCGAGCAGCCAAGAAACGGATTCAACAGCGGTTCATCAACGCTCTGATCGAATGGGGGGACCTAACGTGCCAAGCGGAGTACTTTCCGACCGATCCGAACGTCCGCTTCCTCCACGTCAAGCTCCACGACGACTTTTATAAGAATGGAGCTTTTGCCGACCTGATCCTGAAGATGTTGAAGTTGGAGGCGACTGATCGGATCAGTATCCGGGACGTCTTGGCGCATCCGTTCTTTTCTGCCCTTCCGGCAACCATGTACAATAAGTTCGATCCGATCTTACGGCCGATCGATCGGGCAGAGAATGCCCGGGCCATCCAGTCTATCCGGTCCTACTTGAAACTCAGATCGACTAAGACGGAGGCGACAGATAACGCTGTGGCCAGTTTAGCCTTGTCCTTGTACAACCGGAGTCAGGGCCTGACGGACTGGTCGGAGAACATGCGGATCCAGGGCGTCCTCTTACTGGCCGAGAAGATCGTTCGCCGGACGTATCCGTTTTACTTAGAGAAAGGGAAGGACCCGGTCGAGCTGGAGAAGAAACGGGCCGACCTCTGTCGGCTCGAACGGGACCTGTGTCACCGGCTTGGCTTCATCATCCATGAGTTCTGATGCATAACCGTTTCTTCCCGGAAATGTGCCGACGAGATTAGGGGAATGGAAAGGAGATTTTCTTTAAAAAATCTTATTGGCTACTTAAAACCCCCATGGATCTGATCAGACTGCTCTTGAACCATAGATGGGACCTGATGCTCTTCCATCACATCTTTAAGAAGGTCAAGTACGGCCTGTTAGACATCAAAGCCAATAAAGATATCTTGGCCTGGAAAGGCCCCATCTCCGAACAGATTAAGAGTGCGGAGTTCGTCGCCATGCTGATGAAAGCATCAGAGATGGCCGGACTGGACCTGGATGATATCGATACCGTCTACGTCGAACCCAACTCGGTCTACTTCGTCTGGTCGGGGGGTGAGGACGGTTACGTTTTGATCAGTACGGATTCTCAGGTCTACTGCTTCAGTAAGGACAATGGACGTAACACCCTGAGAACCCAGATCAACGAAATCGATGATTTCAACCGCTTGTACGAGATCTTTGTTACCGGAGGTGCCCGCTGGGAAGCCAAAGAAGAAAACTGGAAGATTCTGGGTCACGTCTTCCAGAAGATGACCGGCTTAGAATGTCTACCCCCCTACGTCTACATGAGTCTCTCCCCCAGTCATAATGATCAACTTGTCTTGAAGCGTCTCAATCAGGTCGATCTCTGTGAAAAGTGCCTGATCCAACAGCTGGTTCACTACGTAAAAGACGTCATCTGGCCTGCTATGGAGTGTATTCGGGACAAGGAGTACCTGGAACGCCTCGTCTGGCAGCTCTGTGAAGAGACGAAG
>Ga0116230_10005794_pt1 | contig 12127 bp, 13 predicted proteins | sample S1TSphfallax_3_FD_88678 | JGI IMG/M metagenome (GOLD analysis project Ga0116230, IMG submission 88678) | Host-associated microbial communities from peat moss isolated from Minnesota, USA - S1T2_Fd - Sphagnum fallax MG | ecosystem: Host-associated > Plants > Peat moss > Unclassified | place...
AATCCCTGGGTCAAGGCCGGCATAATGATCGGCGGTCACGAAGTTGCCCGCTACATAGAATCAAAACAAAATCAGCAAGCTGCCCAGGATCAGTAATTAAGGTGAGGGCTTGGTTTGACTGGCCGCGTCCGGTACCGGCGTCAAGCTTTCGATTTTGAGCATGCGACAGCCGCCCAGGGTGCCCACCCATCCTGTCACAGTCACTTTTTGTGCAATATAGGGGATGAGCAACTCATTGCAACCTTTGTAGGGCTTATTTGATTTTGCCGCTATATAAAGATCGCGAGTGCCGTCTTGCAAAATGCCCATGGTCACTCCTCCATAGGAACAGGCCAGGGCGCAGGCCTTGTGTCCCTCACCTTGCCCAGGGCCCATGGTTTGGGAAGCATAACACCAGGCGTCCACTACTTCTCCGGTGATGGTCACTTTTTCGGTGCGGTGACTTTTGATTTCGATTTTTTTGTAGTGCGGCTTTTTCGGTCCCTGATTGAAGTAAAAAGCGCAGCCACCGACGATCAAAAACAGAATCGGTAGCGCTATTGTCCTGAGCTTGGCATTGCGGGCGGTGCGACTGTCGCGATCGGATGTTTCTGGATTTTGCAAATCAAACCTCGGCTCTATTTCATTTTAGCTTTCAGTAGATTTAAGCGCATCTGTATTTCCGGGTCTTTTTTATCGAGTGAAAAGGCTTTTTGATAGTTTTTCATAGCCTCGGGCAAATTTTTCTTGAAGCTTTCAAGATCTTCCCCCAATCTCAAATACCCACGCGCTAAGCTGGGATCGAGCGCCAGTCCTGCCTGGTATTGCACAATCGCCTGGGCCGGTCTGTTCAGTCGATCATAAATAGCCCCCATCGCAAAATGAAGCCTACCCTTTAATATTTTGTCTTGAAAAAATGATTCGGCTTTTGCCAGTGCCTGCAGCACATCGGAGTCGGGTAGGTCTTTCATCAGCTCCTGGGCATTGGTTTTAGCGCGGACAATTTCTTTGTCGTTGGCTGGTGCCAGCATACAAAGTTGCACTAGAAAAGCTTCTTTTTTCATCTTTTGATTGCTGAGGACACTCAAATAAAGAGCATCGTTTTTTAGATTGAGTGGGTCACTTTCGAAGTTGGTGGCCAGCGGTTTCAGCGCCTGATCAAAATGTCCGAGCAGGCATAATATTTTGGCCTGCTGATATAAAACCAGTTCTGATGGTTTGCCTAAACTTACAGCTTTGTCTATATATTCTTTGGCTTTTTGGGGGTCTTTCAAGGTAACTGTCAGATCGGCCAGAGCAACATAAATTTCCGGATTTTTGGGTTGGATGTCTCTAGCTAGTTTATAAAACTCCAGGGCTTCATTTAGTTTGTGTTCGTTGTGCAGAACATAGCCGGTGGTCAAAAGCATGCCATAGTCGTGGGGAAATAGTTTTAAGCCCTGACGAGCAATTTTCTCCGCTTCAACATAATCGCTGGATCTAAGTAATTGTTGAGCCAGTCTTTTGTAGGCTTCTGCTGTGACACCTTTGCATTTGGTTGCCAGTCGATATTCATTCTGGCTTTCACCGACACTGCCTTCCTGGTCATAAAATTTGGCGGCGGTCAAATGTGTGTTGTAGGCATTGGGAGCGCTTTTAATCAGCTTCTCTAATTCTGCCTGGGTGATTTTAGCTGGCTTTGTATTTGATTGAGCGTCGGCTGCAAAGGCCGATAATGATGTGCTTACTGTTGAGAAACAAAGACAACCTGTGAGACACAAGGCGCGCGCAAATGCCTTTTCCTTTTTCACTTCGCTTGGGCCTCAGCGGGGCTCATTAAACGTAACCATGACAGTAGTTGCTTTATTGCCTGCGCCCTTTGGTGAGTTAAAGCCGATTGAACATGTGATACTACCTTTAGTGCTGGAGAAACTGGGCTGCTCACCAGCTTTGGATGGCTGCTCTTTTGTTTTCCAACCGTAGGCCTGCAAGTTTTTGCGATACCATTCGACAAGCTCAGTAGGTTTGTTATCGCTAGTCAATCGTACATAGGTCATTGATTTTTCGCCGGCGTACTGAGATTGATAGCCGGTGACAAATTTTGCGTCGGGCGGAGAGGGCACCGGCATGCTGGCAGGCATGCTGGTGAGAGGCTTGTGCATGATTTTTTGTGGCGGGCCTTTACGGGCCTGGACTTTAGGCGCTGTTTGTGGCGCCTGGGCCAGACAGCTGTTGCTTGGATCGCGAAATGGTATGGCTTGCGCCAAAACAAAGGCGACAAGCACAACAATATTTAGTCGCATTTTTTCTCCATAATTTTTACCTGCCAGCAAACATACTGCCAGTTTAGCAGGGACCGGTATAGGTGCAATCGCTGCCGCTGCATTGGCAGCCGCTCGGCAAACTCAAGGTATCGTTGGTACCGTAGTTTATGGAAAAGCTCGATACTGTGTTGTTGTTACCGGCTGAGCAGCAGTTTGTTGTTACAGCGCCCAGGTCTATTTCACCAAGAAGATTGTTGAAACCACTGGACGGGATAAACGAGTACCAGTTGAGGATACAAGCAGTAATCTCGCCATCGTAGGGATGCTCAAAGCCCCAGTCACCACTTACGTCCACTTGTACATCATTGAGAAGTTTTGTTTGCACAACTTCTGTTGGATTGACCGGATTTTTAGCATCTGCAGCCTGGTTGTAGAAGTTTTTTAACCAGGGTGCGTCAGCTAGAGCTGTGTCTTGAACATTGAGAACTAGACCGCCTTTACCGTTATTTCCATTTTTACTGTAATAGATGTAAGCAACACCGTTCATCGGAATGAAGTTTTGATCAAGCACGCCGTTGACTGTCGTATATGACGGCCAGGTGGGGTCAATTTCGTACATGCGTTGCTGGATAAAGTTGTACATGGTGCCATTGGCAGGTACGCCCTGCGGCTGATCACTGCCCAGTTTTACACCGGCCTGGTTGGCGATGATAAATTGAGGACTGGGTAGCGGACCTCGGGAAGTTGTAGGTACAGAGGCCATGCCGCTTTGATAGGTGCCGACTGTAAAATCATTGCCCTGTGACCTGGCACTGAGCAGATTGAAGTTAAATATGTCAGCAACGTTGACGCTGGTATTGCCGCTGCCGGCACTTTGAGGCGGCGGGATATTGTAAGCAGCTTCAATTACAGGTCTGGCCCAGAGGCCACGCGGATCGTTATTGTTGAAAGCGTGCATGTCTTGATTGGCATTACTCGAAGGCAAATCAAGCAGAACATTGTTTATGGCAGAACCAGAGCCAACGCCGGTTATTTTGGCGCAGTTTGACGCTGTCACTCCCTGGCTGCCCAATGTATCGCCGTATAGGGTGCTACCTACGCTAAGCCCGCTGCAGTCAGGTGTGGAGGGCGGATTAGCCGTGTTGGCTGCGATTATTGCGCTCAATACCGAGGGATCGCTTGTGAAATATGGCATAGGTCCGCTGCTGGAGGTCGGGTAGTATTGATTATTGTCCATGACATACATAAAGACATCGTTGGCGCCCGTTGTTGCCGATCCATTTACAGTGGAGGAGGCACCATTGCTGATGCGGATGAAGCCATGCGGGATGGCGGCGGCAAATCCTACCGGCGCAATCGGCTCAACGATGGCAAAAGCATTAAAGCCGCCCTGGTAACCACCGTCGGTGGCTTTATCGGTGGCTGAAATTGAGAGCGCATCGGGAACAGCCTGGGGCCAATTAAACGTAGGACTGCCATTGGTGGATGGCGTATTTTGATTAAACTCTGCCGCGCTCACCAGGTGCGGCTTATCGCCTGGCTTCAGGGGCATGAAATGGATATCCTGAAAGGCCGTATTGTTCTGGGTCGGCTTCAATCCATCGAGGTATCCTTTTATATATTTGTCAGTCGGATCCGATGAAACCTGGGTCAAATTGCTTGCCAGGGTTGTGTTATATAGGTTTGAACTATTGCTGGGGAAGCTGTAGTCAGCGATTTGTTGTGGAGCAATGAAAACGTTTGAGGCAGTTTGCCGATTGAGGTAAGAAAAGGTCGGCGCTGTCGAAGGACTGAGATATGTCTTGCCAAACTGTGTTGTTGGCTGAGCATTACTGGTTGAGCTGAAATAAGATTGCAGCTGTGGTGAACTTTTAAGGGTGGTGAGAAGACTGGTGCAGATGTTGTTTGCCGCTGTGACTGTCTGTTGCGCGTGTGTCACCGCCCCGTTGTCCTGGCCCTGGGTGTTGATCTGGTAGGCATTGTAATTGACTAAAAGAGCCTGACCCATGACACGGTTGATATTGCGCAAATTGATCAAGCCGCTGGGATTGCTGGAGGCCGGATCGGCTACACCATCAAACTGCAATTGATTGGTCGAGTCGGGCGAGGCGTTTGGCAGCGGCACTGTGACGCCAATCAGAGCTGAGCGGGCCGCCGTCAGATTGCCGGAGTCGGTCGCTCTCTGCACTTGCTGGCCGCCGCCAAAGAGTGTTATCAATTGCACTGCAACTACAGCGACTATGGTTATAACCAACAAAAGGCCAGCTACCATCACCAAAGATGCTGCATGCTGGTTTCTAACTCTTACCATGACTGGACCTCGGAGAAAAAGGAGAGGGCGAACTTCGGCCTTGGGTGCCGCTCGCTAGGTGTCGCTTACAAGCCACTAAACCTATATTAAACTGTTTGCTTTGTGCACCCCTGTATCGCGCTATGGGAAAATCACCACTGACAGTGGAAGGGAGGACAATAATGAGGGCTGGACCTGACTTTGGCGTAATCATTATACCAGTTTAATGTTGATTGGCAAGTACTTAAAGCGTAAGAAAGCCCCTGCCGGGAATAATTAAGTGATTATCCTGTGGCTCTGAAAGAGAACTAATTAAGATGTTTCGCCGTAAAAGATCAAAGTCGGGGAGTGCAATCGCAGAATTTGGCCCGGCCATGTTTCTTCTGGTGATGATTTTTTTCTTCCCGTTTCTCGATTTGATTGCCCTGGCGCTCTCTTACGGAGACTGTCTTTACCTGAATAGTCTGCTCTTGCGCCAGGCTTCTCTCGAGCAAATATTGGTGCCCAATACCTTGCCATCGCCGCCGGCGCCACCTTTTACTTTTGATTATTCTTGCAGTACCAGTGCCACCGGCTCGCTCAATAATATTATTAATCAATGGATGGCCAGCGGTTTAGGTCAATTTGCCAGCAGCGGAGTTATGCCCACACAATCGATTTATGTTGACCTGAGCGAAGGCACGAAAGACAGCAATGGCCATTACATGTGTGAATATGTACATCTCACCCTTGATGTCCAGTGCAAACCCTTTGTCCCCGTCCCATTTTTTGTTGCCGTACCTGGTTTAAATGCCCCGATGACGTTTGAATTTCATGGCCGGTCGGTACTAGAATACATCCCCAGTTGATAGATCTGGCTCTCCCGGCGACCCGCTTCAAGGTGCAATAAATGACCGGTAATTCCGAGTCTAAACAACGAAATAGCGAATCGGCTGCGCCCGGCAGGACATCGGGTGCCAGGCAAAGTCGCGGTCAGAGCATCATCGAAGTGCTGGTTGGCGGCGTCATACTTGTGCCGATCGTTCTGGCCATAATAGATCTGGCTGTAGTAGTGCTCGGTGGTGAAATCTGCAACGACCTGGCCAAACAGGCGGCACGAGCCGCTGCCAATGCCGGTACTCAAGTCGATGCCCAGACCGCCGTCGACAATGTGAAAAGTCATTTCACAGTCTCCGGCACCTACAGTAATGTGACGCTCAATCTCAGCAGTTACACCGCTGCCTATGACGGCACTGCAACGGTACAGAGCTCTCTCACCATCACTTTGCCCGTGCCTGTGCCCTTCCTCAATGTCGGTCCGACAATGGGCGTTAAGAGTCAGGCGACTGAGGCAATTGTCGGTATCGCCCCGCCAACGCCAGGCGCTAATTAATGGCAGTCTCGGCCTTTATTTAAAAAGTAGACCTTCATACATCAAGGCCAGCAGTTGGGTGTTAAAAGCTACGTATAGACCGAGCAAAAAGCTCCCCAGTATCAATTGCCATGCAAGAACCGCCTGCCTGGAAGAGAGACTGCGCAAAACACCGAAGCGCATACCGAGAAAGGCCAGAAGAATGAGCGCCATGAGGGCGTCGGCAATCAACGTGCAAACATTTTTTTGAGCTTGAAGAAACTGAGCGGCGACGATCAAACCAAGCGCCACTATCAGTAGTATCCAAGTAGCGCGGTCCGATGCTCTTAGTTTGATCACGCCGGTTTCGGCGTGGGCATCTTGAAGGTGTTTGACCGATGATACGACTCCTCCGACAACAGACTGCCGCGCCGCCCTGGTCTGGGTATCTGACTGCGCTGCTATAGAATCTTGCAGATTTTGTTTATCGGACGGAGGTGTTTCGTCCCCGGGTTTTTGCGTCAAGCGGGTGTCCCCATTAAACTATGACAAATTGATCATATCACTTGGGCTGGAGCACCAGTGGGATTTCATTTATTGCGGTGTCTGTGAAATGGGCAGCAGTAACCTTCTCACTTTCCAGGGCGCGATTGATCAATTGCCAATTTGTTTGAGCCGGGTCATATACGACAGCAGATTTATACGGACGATAGATCGATACGACTACTTTGAGTACGCCTTTTTCAGCGCGAATCTTTTTTTCCAGGCGGATCAAACAGGAGGCACAACTGCTGCCTTCTACTTGCATATCGACGCGGTGCAACATGGTCTTAGCATTGCGTGCCAGGACAACGCACTGGCTTAAGGCCAGGAACAAAAGCGGAGCTATGGCGAAATTGCTTAAACGCCGTTCTCTAGTTTTGAAATTTTTCGGCACAGTGCAGACCTTTAGACAGTCGCCGGATCGCACCATATGTGATGGCGCTCAGGCTTTGGTGGCTACAGTTTCTTTGCTGCTTTTTTTAGGCGCTGGTTTGGACCAGTAATAATCACGATTTTTGTTGTAATACTCAATCGTTTTAGCCAGACCATCTTCTAATGAAGTGGTCGGCTGCCATCCCACTATCTTGCGGATCTTGGTGATATCGGAATAAAAATCACCAGGCTCCTGCGCTTTGCGCTCGGCTGAAAATTCAGCATATTCCCATTTGCCTTGATTGGCCACAGAAACAATTGTTTTGACCAGCTCGAGGAAACTTACCGGTATATCCGAGCCTACATTGAATATCTCGCCATAAGCTTCTTTTGTGATAGCTGATTTAACTATAGCTTCGACTGTGTCGTCGACATAGCAAAAATCGCGCAAAATGCTGCCATCGCCGTAAACCTGAATCGTGTCGTCATCCATGGCCAGCCGTACAAACCAATTGCAAACACCAAAGCGAGAGTGCTGCATCTGCGAACGAGGTCCGTATATATTGCTCAGTCGCAACAATACTGATCTAATACCGTGCACGTCGTTATAAACCTTGATGATTTTTTCGGCGGTGAGGTTAGAAATTTCGTATATACCCTTGGGGTTGGTCGGAGCTTCTTCATTGACAGGCAATGACACGGAAGGGCCGTACTGTCCACGTGTACCGGTGTATACAACGATGGCGTTGAGATTGTGTTTGCGCAACGCTTCCATAAGGATGGCCGTGCCGGTGATGTTCATATCGATATCCGGGAACGGATTGGAAAGACTCATCAAATGGCAGACCTGACCGGCGAGATGAAAAACATAGTCCTGGCCGCGCACCAGATAATCAATGGCTGACTCGTCGCGGATGTCGCAATAATTGATGCGAACGCGATCCTTAACAGAGGCTAAGTTAAACTCGTTGCCGCCGTAGTCGGGGATCATAGAATCTAAAACTGTGACTTTGGCGCCTAGATTGGCCAGCCTTATCGCTAGATTGGAGCCGATAAAGCCCATGCCTCCGGTAATCAGGGCGGTTTTTCCTTTAAAGGCTGTTTGAACTGTCTGGCTCATTTTCTTAATTTCCACTCAGAATGCCTGTGAAATCTATCAAAAAACTCATCAAAATACTGATGGTCTGGTCGATACGGCAAGATAATAGCACGCACCTTGTCTGCTTCCCGCATAGAGTCTCGCTCTCTTTATCATTGTAGATTTAGGGCCACGACCGAACACCGCCCACATCCATGATAAAGGTCAGCAAAAAGCTTCTTTAAGTAGTTGTCAACTAAAGCGGTCTTAATTCATTGTTGGCTCTTTTCTTCTAGTATTGTTTAGTCAGTAATTGGGTTTGGCAGTTATTGGGTTTAGCAAGAGGCGATAACGTGAAAGTTCCTTTCGGCAACATGAAGGTCCACTACCAAGAATATAAGGCTGCCATCGACGAAGCCGTCGGCCGTGTACTGGAAAGCGGTCACTATATCCTCGGACCGGAGTTAGAAAAGTTCGAAGCTGAGTTTGCCCAGTTTTTAGGCGTTAAATATGCGGTAGGGTGTGCTTCTGGTACTGAAGCGATATATCTCGCCCTGGCTGCCGCCGGCTGTGGACCTGGGGATGAAGTCCTGGTTGTGGCCCACACCGCTGTCCCTACTATTTCGGCCATTTCTATGACCGGTGCTACTCCTGTTTTTGTCGACATCAAAGCCTCTACATATGTAATGCGCGAGACCGAGCTGGAGTCCAAAATAACTCCCCGCACCAAAGTCATTGTTCCGGTCCATATATATGGTCATATGGCCGACATGGAAATAATCTGCAAAGTTGCTGCTCGCCATAACGTCAAAGTTTTGGAAGATTGTGCACAGTCCACCGGTGCCACATACCGCGGAGCTATGGCCGGCACCATTGGTGATTGGGGCGCGTTTAGCTTCTACCCCAGTAAAAATCTGGGCGCTTTTGGTGATGGCGGTGCTGTTTGCACCAACTCCGAAGCCGAATACAAAAAGCTCATTATGCTGCGCAATTACGGTCAGTCGAAGCGTTATCATCACGACATCGTTGGTATCAACAGTCGATTGGATGAAATACAGAGCGCCATTCTCTCGGCTCAGCTACCTCATGTGCATACAAATAATGAGCGTCGCCGGGCTATTGCCGCCCGCTACACAGCCGGTTTAAAAAATCTGGTGGTGACACCGATTGAATTGACTGGCTTCAAACATGTTTTTCACCTTTATGTTATCCAGACTCCATACCGCGAGGAGCTGCAGCAGTACCTGCTAGATCGCGGCATCCAGTGCCTTATCCACTATCCAATCCCCGCTCATTTGCAACAAGCCTATTCTTATCTCGGATATAAGACTGGTTCGTTGCCCACAACTGAGCACATAGTCAAACGCATTTTGAGTTTGCCCATGTTCCCTCAAATGACTGATGAGCAAGTCGATATGGTGATCGAGGGTATTGCTGATTTTTACAAAGACTCGCGTTATGTGGTTGATGCAGCCACCGATGCTGGCACTGCAGTAAAAGTCTTCGGCGAAGGTCAAGTCGTCTCATAGGAAAGTCGAGATTCAGATGAATAATATGCAAATGCAAAGTTCGAGTCGATTTGGCACCGCCGCAAAGCCCAAGGTGGCTTTGAGTTCGGTATCACTAATCATCCCGGCATACAACGACGAAGAAACTGTTGGTCGTCTGATTGACGACGGTGATACCTTGCTTTCCGAAATTTGTGCAGACTACGAAATTGTAGTCGTCAATGACGGCAGTAAGGATCGCACACTCGACGTCATTCAAAGTCGAGCCGATATCAATCCCCGGGTGCGAATAATCAATCACCCGGTCAATAAAGGTTTTGGCTTCACCATCCGTGAGCTGTATCTTGCCGGCCGCAAAGAATTTATTTTTTCTCTCCCTGGAGATTATCAATACGCTCCTAAAGAACTTCTGGCTATGGCCGAAGGTCTTAAGACCCATGACTTTGTCATCGGCCTGCGGGTCAATCGCAACGATCCGCCCCGTCGTAAGATGCAGTCTAAAGTTTATAACCTGATGCTGCGTACGTTTTATGGTCACCGCCATAAAGATGTAAATTCGATCAAACTTTTCCGCAAAGAAATTTTGGATCATATTACATTGCAGTCTTACACTCCGTTTGTAGATGCTGAGCTTTGTATAAGGGCAGAAAAAGCCGGCTTCAAAGTAATCGAATTGCCTATTGAGCATCTGCCCCGCACCACCCAGGGTGCTTCGGGTGGTAAATTTTCGGTGATTTGGGAAACTTTCTCCGATTTGATCAAAATGAGCGGTAAGTTTTAGGCTCGGACTTTTAGTCTAGCTGCGCGTTTGAAAAATCAACCATGAAAATATTGACCGGTCTTCTTATCGCTTGCCTGGTCAATTTTTCAATTGGCTCTGCTCCGAGCATGGCGGCCGAGAGTGCTTTTATCGGCGGGAGCATTGGTGTTGTCGATACACACCGCCATCAGATCATTCCCTCTAAATTTTCGCAGATAGATTATCTCGGTTTAGGTCTTTATCAAACAACGAGCATTGATCTTCCCGATCAGTTTTCGTATGGCAAGATTCACGAGATTTATGATCATGATGGTCATTTGCTCAAGCTCAAAATACCGGAAGGCTGTACTTTTGATGGGCTTTACTGGATGGGTGAAAAGGCTGAGGGCAAACGTCAGGCCGAAGAGAAAGAAAATAGTCCACCGATGCTCAAAAGTAGTGACTTGTTGAAATACTTGCCGGCCGACGCTCTGCTTCGCGTGAAAAGAAACAACTACTTTGGTATCAGCGATGTGCAGGGCAATTTGGTTTTAGAGCCTGAATAAGGCGAGATGGAAAAGCCCGGGGATGGGCTGGCTATGGTTTTTAAAGGTGAACGGGACGGAAGATACAGACGAAAAGACGCTTTTGTTTTTCATTGCCGGGACCATAGTCTGCATACCGTCGACTCTACTGCTATTTTTGAACAGCTGGAAAAATATTCCGATGGTATGCACAAGTTCAGTGCTCAATCTCGCGGAGTCGGATATCTCGATGAAAACGGCAAAATAGCTATCGCTGCCCAATATTACGATGGTAGTGACTTCTCCAACGGTACTGCTATGGCAGTTATCCACGAAGGTGGAGGAAAATTTCGTCATCCTCAAATTGATAAACTAGGGCGAGAGATTGCTGCGCAGTCGCCGCTTATTGGCGAACAATCGGAGCAGGAAAAAAAGGTGGAGCGCATCAAAAGTCGAACCTTAGCGGACTTCAGACCTTTTGACAAAATGAACTCACCATGGGTGTATGTTTACAAAACTGAAAAAGATCGTTTCATCGAACATACATTGGAGGAGCGAAAGCACTTTGACAGCTATGCCTGGAAACAAAAGTGTTCACCAGACCGCAATCGGAAAGAAATGTTTGGGGATTTTCTTCAAGACTATCGTCTTATTGGAATGTCTCGCAGGCAAGTTGTAGATTTGCTTGGCCCGGCAGACGTGGGCGGATATCAGACCAAAGAAGATTATCTGCGATACCAGATGGAGCCTATTCAATCTGAGAGCTGCACCCAGCAATCTACAACATCGATAAGAATCGTTTTCAATACCGAAGACAGAGTGGACTATTGGTATTATACCAACGGCTTTGCTAAAACGCCTTCGGTAAAAAAAGATATTTTGTTAGCACCTGCAACTTATTTATACCCGATGTTCGCACCGGGTGAAATATCAGCTGTGCCTGAATTGTGATAACTCATTGTCATTCTGAGATATTTTTAAGATGGTCGCCTGTGGTGAAGACGCCAGCGCTGCCTGATTTGAAGGTCTTGATAGCGCTATTGTTTAGGCGCTAGGTTGGTAAAGTATTGCTCTTGATTTTGTGTCCTAACAAATAAGTAGCTAATGCCTGGTGAGTGTGGGGATAGTATGTGGCTAGCCTGATGGAAATTTGCGTTGTTAAGTTTGATATTTTTATTATTCGACGTTGTCGTCGATACGATATGGCGCACTATTGGTGGTGGCACCGAGGATTTTATACTCTGTTGAATTTCGAAAAGAGGACTTTTGATAAATATCGATAGCCGAAAACGCTATCAAAACTTTTCTAACTTTTAAAGCATTGTGCACTGCATTTTCAAGCATTGGCAGATCAGTAAAGAAAGCATGCTGGGCTGGCTACGACAAATAGTGCCGGTGCTGTGACGAACGAATTTAAGTATTCCCCCTTCGGAGAAAGTCCTGTACTTTCTGGCTCTACGTTTGGCTTTACTGGCCAGCGCTATGACGCGGAGACTGGACTGTATTACTTCAAGGCTCGGT